>Ga0209541_10009142_pt1 | contig 16115 bp, 21 predicted proteins | sample RifCSPlowO2_01_FD_184027 | JGI IMG/M metagenome (GOLD analysis project Ga0209541, IMG submission 184027) | Groundwater microbial communities from Rifle, Colorado - Rifle CSP2_plank lowO2_0.1 (SPAdes) (version 2) | ecosystem: Environmental > Aquatic > Deep subsurface > Groundwater | place...
CAACCGCAACCATGACTGGCTGGGGGAACCGCGCGCGATCGCCGAGCTTTGGGGTGTCTTGATCAGATGCAACCGTGGGCTGCGTCGTGCTGCAGATGGCGACCACGATCCCTAGAACCAAGAGCATGACCCGCAAGGTGCCTTGCCTCTGTCTCATGGACCTCTCTCCTTTCTAAAGTCCAGGCCCGATCAGCTCTAACAACGGTGGTCACTTCCTCGGGTTGTTCGTACTTGGACAGTAGCACTTTTGGTCGGTGGTGTATACGTTGCTGTTGATTGCCTGTTGCTGAACATTTCGCCCGTCCGAATCCCGTTGGGGGATAGGGGCTTTATTAATCTTGAGCGAAGTTGAAGGAGAACCCGCGGGTTTTCAAAAAGATTGCCGAGTTTTTCTTCTGGATAAAAAATCAGGCCCGCTTCACCTTCAGTTCTCACTGTTGATGGAGTGGGCTTGGGAAAACTTGTCCTGTGACGAACTTACTTAGACAGCTCTAATTTCGCTTTCTTGAGAGCGGTAAGTAGCTCGCCCAGTTGCTCGATTGATGTTTCGACTTCGGCGAGCATTCTGCCAAAATCTGACGGATCTCTATTTCTAAAAAGATCCGTGATCCTCATCTGCGTTGCGAGGAAAGGCTGAACACCTTCGCTTGTCCTGCGAATGTACGATCGTAGCAAGGAGAACTCATCGTCAGGCCTCCGCTTCCTACCGATGCCGCTACGCTCACCCGCCTTATCGGCCTCCATGCGGATGAAGTTCGTTGATTCGCGCTGTCGCATGGAACGCGCCACAATCTCCGGCGCGAGCTTCAACTGCAACCCGTGGGAAAGACCGGCGAGTTGTAGCGCCGAGTTGTACTTCAGGCGCTTTTTTTCCGGAACCGTCTCTTCCATCATCGCGAGCACATCACCGTGGAGCTTGGCGAGGCTCATATGTTGATACACCCAGATAACCGGTTGCGCCACTTTTTGCGCGAGGTGCACGATCCTTGTTTCGCCGGTGTCGAACATTATCTTCTTCAGCGCACGCATGTTCTCTAGATGCGTTGTCGGCTCGCGTCCAAAGTTGATGGCGGCGGACTTTTCGTGCAGTTCCTCATCACTCTTTACGTTGTACCTAATTACAGCAAGCATCTTCTGAAGCCCGACTTCCTTGCAGGCACGGTACCGACGCTCACCGTCGAAGAGCTTGAAATGCCCCTTTATATCAGGATGAGGAATGACGATGATCTGTTCCAGCTGGCCAATGGCGCGAATACTTTCACGTAGCCACCTCATCTTCTTCGGATCAAAGTAGCGACGCGGCTGGTTTGGATTGGGGTGGATCAAGTTGATGTCAAGAACCAGTTCGCCGTCTCCAGGGACAGGTTCAGGCGCAGGAGACTTACTTTCTTCTTCAGAGTCTCCAGCCAAAGTGCGTCGTGCACGCTTGTTTGATTCGGCCAGAAGCAGAAGCCGATCAAGCGCGCTGTTATTTCCTGTTGCATCGTAGTCGGCTGGGGGGGCAGGCGCTCCTCCTCTTTCCCCGAGCTCTGTTGCAATAGTATTAGCGCCACCCACTTGCGGAGCTGTGGGCAGAACTTTCGCATTCGAGCGATTGGCATCCGGCCCGTGTTCCGCATGAAATTCACAGAGCCCTTTCGTCGGATCAAGTACAACCGCGCTGTCGTTAGTAACGCCCTGGCTAACGCAATAGATGCATCTACGCCAAGGCGATTTGCAAGAGATGCGATTGCATATCTCACGATTCCGATGTAGCAACTTGGTCTGATCGATGCATTGAGCGGGGCCCACCATCTCATTAGCGTAGAGGGTGCACCGGACTTGCATCACGGGGATTGCAGGAGCTTGGGATCTTTTTGCCTTAGCCATGGCACCCTCCCTTTCTTTTTCACTATTCACAAGTCAAAGACCGCGACTCTTTCATAGCATGACTTACGTGAAACCGCTAGTCATCGAAATTCATGACCAAATGATGGCGCATAATACGCGAGAAATTTTCAAGAGACTTTGGCAATCAACAAATTAAATTTCAGGGTGGCGCTTGTCTGCGGTGAGCCTGTCGAACCGTTTAACCTGCCTGCCGGCATGTGACTTTAGAACCTGCGGGTTTTCAAAAAGATTGCCGAGTTTTTCTTTAGCAGTTCTCAACACACATCAATGAGTTGAGAACTACCCTGGAGCGAACGCGTGACTTCCATGTTCGCTCCAGTTGTGCCGATAGGCATGGGGGCGCTATCGCCGTCCGAGCCGTCCTTCCCAAGAAAGATCGCGGTGAGATTCTTCGATCACGCGATTGCTATCGTCGTGGCTACCGTAGAGACCGAAAGTTGCGACTTCGTCTGCATAGTCGGCTGCCGCTTCCTCGATGCTGGTGTAACAGCGCCCGATGGGTCGCGGGGCTATCCCTTCCAACTCGCTATCGAAAAATGCATCGTTCATATTTGCCTCCCTAGCTGGTTCAGTGCGTTTTCATCCGCAGGTCTTGATTTTCCCTTCGCGGGTGTACTCAACTGTAACGCCTGACGTGAACTGTAAGTAGGAGACGCCGTCGATGCACATACGAGAGAATCCCGTAAGGCCGGCGATGTTGCGTTCTATATTGCCACAACCGGAGAGGATGAGACACGTGAGAAGAGCTATCGCCACAGTCATGCGGTTCAAGACAATTGATTTCTTCATCACTTACCTCCGTTAAGTTTAGGTTTAGGTCACCACTGCAGAAAACAAGGCTTAAAAATAAGCTCTATTTTCTGCAGTGGAGAGTACAAAAAGAACAAAACTAAAGTAGCATTTTCATGTTATTTCGTCAAGTCGAGCGGTCATGTTTGGCGTAACTTACGTGGACTGATGTCAGAAATTCTTATACGTATCTTCCCGTCGGCGTTCGATAGCGAGGACTACCGCTTCTTTTTGAATGAGAGTGAAGATAATACGGATTCGTCCTTTTCGGACTCGAAAGAGGTTTTGGTGTCCTTTGAGCCTTTTGTAATCAAGCCCAACAAAATCACGCTTGATGATTTTCCTGATGGTACGTTTAAGTTCATTTTTCTCTTCGGCAGAGAATTTTCTAAGAAGCCTTTCGAGATTTGGCATTGAGAGAGCGAAGCCGTTTCAGTAATTCTCGAGCGGGGGTACCTTCTTTGTAGAATTCAGTAAAATCAACAACTGTCTCCCACATTGAATCGTCGTCATCAGGAGGCACAATGCGAAACACCGGCCTTGATTTTTTCATGACCGTAAAAGATTTTCCTTCGTTTACTTCAGAGACATACTTTTCAACATTTTCCCGAAGTTGCTTGAGTCCGATGATAGTTGTCATGTACTAAGTTTATCTTAAGATTATCTTCTGTCAAGTCAGGCGGGGTTACTTAACTAGTGAATATATTTGGGGGTATGAAGGCTTCTAGTTGTGTTTTTAATAGCAGAATTCTGTCATCTGACTCTTTTATCATCCCAAGCGATGGCGCATGGGAGAAGCCAACATGCTCAACCTTTTTACCTCTTGATCTTAAATACTTAATAGCGGGGATTAAATCTGTATCAGAACTTACAATAATTGCTGTATCGAAATGATTTTCTACGGCGCCGATAACCAGATCTATCGCTATCTGAACATCAACGCCCTTTTCTCTAATTCTATTGTCATATACTATCTTTCCTCTTTTGATTTGGTAGTCGGCATTTTCAAGACCGCTCAAAAGTTTTTGTTGGCTTTCAACCATTTTCTGACTTTTCTCGGTATGGTCATGATTTCGGACTATCCCGATGTAGTATGACTTAGAAGATATTGTTCTGTCCCTTGCTAGGAATTCTGCAAATTTAACGTAATCAAATCTTGCCCCCCTTAGGGATTAGGCCATCACCACGTATCCTTTGGTAAAAATTGCCTCCATCAATAAATATAGCAACTCGTGACTTTCCCGCTTTGTCCATAATTGATTAGGATTCTATCACAAATAAGCGCAAAACTGCCCTTGCTCTTGCGAGCAGGGGCAGTGATGTTAATACCTATATTATACACGCGCTTAGTTGTAAAACAAGTGCAGTTAGAAAGAATGAGGTAATTTTTCCAACCAGAAATAGCTCATTTTGGCCATATTCTGACGAGCGGACTGTCGTGAAGGCTTGCCCATCTGGAGCTCGAAGAGCGGAGAAGGGATGTTAGCCGCCCGTTGGCGAGTCTCACCTAGTGGCGGGAACTGTAATTCAATCTGCGAGATCAATTTACCCCGTGCGCCAGAAAGCCCCGCCGCGTCAGACGCGGCGGGGGTGAATAGCGAAACTTGAAATATGTCGGCCAGCGACACCTTGCGGGGCAAAGCGCCCAGATGCTCCACGCTTTAGCGTGGGGACGCTTTATATTCCCAACTTAGTTTTGAAATAGTTACCCTACGGTGCGACTCACTATATTTTTATGAAAACAAAAAGGGCGATGCGACAGAACATCGTCCTTGGATTGAGCCGTCTGACTTTCATCAGCTGTCGGCTGGTCGTTGTTAGCGGACGTAGGTCGTCCACTCGTACGTGCGTGGGTCCAGACGTTGGGTGTGACCGCATGCCATACATTGTCGGGCCTGGGGACGATACCCGAGTACCCTTTCGTCTGGCATCCGAAGATCTATCATCCTTAAGGCATACTCCCATTGGCACTTCGGACAGGAAACGCCGTCTAGGATAACGATCTTGATGAGGTGCCAGATATTACGGCGCTCGAGCCACAACATGACCGGAAGGAAGATGAATAACACTATTACCCCGATCAGCAGGGCTTCGTCATGGGGCTCTTCCCAGCTCGAGTAGTACTCGGCTGTGCCGAAAGGGTATGGGCTCTCCTCGTGCAAGATTGGCGGGAACCACACAAACAAGATGACAGCGAGAGTTGCGATGAGTACCGTGAGAACTATCGTCGGCTTTCTCATGGGCGGTCTCCTGTTGGTGGTGTCATTCTAGCGAGCGAGGCCAAGGACGTTAGCGGCGAGCTCTAACACGCGCGGGTCTTTTCGGGCGGAACGTGAGGGGCCATCTTTGCCGCCGATGGTGAGATGGGCTCTCCAAGCGTCGTGCCGCGAGTCGCTGTGCAGGAAGATGTCGATCATCTTCGGAAGAGCGATGTCAGCATACTTGAGCTCCATTCTCCTCTGCACTTCCGGCTGCCCCTTGAGCCCTTCGACGCTTCGCTGCCACCCCCTCAAGACTGCGTTGGGGTCAGAGAAAATCTCGTCGAAGAGTCGACCCTCAATCTCCTTTGCCTTCTTCAAGAATTCCTGCTGATTGGTGATGTGGCGGATAAAGAAGAAGAGTTCTGCACGGATGTCTACCATAGCTATTCCTCCTTGTTTGTCGGTTGAGTTTAGGTCCCCACTGCAGAAAACAAGGCTTAAAAATAAGCTCTATTTTCTGTAGTGGTGAGTGTAAAAAGAACAAAACTAAAGTAGCATTTTCGTGCTACTTAGTCAAGTCGAGCGGGGGTACTAGGAATCCTCTCCACCGTCACTTCGCACGTGCATAAATGCACAGGCTCCGTTCCTCCCCCGAGCCTGGGTTTTAAAAACTCAAAGCAGTTTGAGTTTTTAAATGCCCTTCGATTCCTAGTCTCAACGAGAAATACAAAAATCCCACTTTGCGAAGCGGGATTTTTGTATTTCAAGTGCGGGGGTACTAGGAATCGAACCCAGATTAATGGTTTTGGAGACCATCGTTCTACCACTGAACTATACCCCCAAAGCGGAAAGCGTAGAGCAAAACCTGGTTTTTGTATTCTCTATACGCTAGCCGCTTTGCGCTGTTTGCTAGGTCTTCTTTGCCTGTTTATGAGGCCGATGCGCGCGACACCAGTTGCAATACTTCTTAAACTCAAGCTTGCGTTCAACCTTGCGGATATTTTTGTGGCTCCAATAATTGAAGCGCTTGCATTTCGTACATTGGAAGCGGATGAGATTATCTTGTGGCATATCTTTTTTAAATTCTAATCTCTAAGTTCTAATCTCTAACCTCTGCGTTACGGAGCCGATGGTCGGGATTGAACCGACGGCCTACTCCTTCATTACTATCGCCGTTTCATCTATAGCGGCGAATTAGACTGTATCATCAGCGTGTTGCTTTACGCAAGTTAGCCGCTCTTGTCAGTCGTTCGCCCGCCAAAATTTTGCGGAGCAAAACTTATGCGGGACGGTCTTGGCCTCGCGGCTATTAACCGTAATTCGAGATTCATATAGGGGTTTCCCGATATATGGGCAGGGGATAAATCCCACCATGGAGTTGCTCTACCACTGAGCTACATCGGCGAGAGGATTGCGAAACGAATATTTCAATATTCGTTTCCAAGACTCGATGCCGATGATGAGACTGCGTAGCAGTCGAATACATCGGCGCTATAATCTAACGGTGCTACCGATGATGAGGCCCCGCGGGGGCCGATTACATCGGCGCTACTTTATATTTTCAATTGTCTGACAAATGATATCTCGAAGTTTCCTATTATTGCAATACACTGTTAATACTCCGTACCGCGTTTTTTGTCTATATGTGCCAATACTTCGAGCGGGCGTCACCGTCACTTTATAAAATTGCGATGCGGGAACGTTCAGGTGATTTAACCAAAATTGTAATGCTTGACGCGGAGGCATATCACTAAAAATCTGGAGACCGAAGTGTAGTTTAGACATTTTGACCCCGTACATCTTCCGGAGAAATTCGATAAATTTTCGAATCAGTTTCGGGTCGGTATTTCCGAGTCGTATTGAGTTTTTGTTTCTTTTGGTTCCCTCTCCCCAATATAGCCCGATACCCATTCCGAATAAAACTCCTTCCTCAATTGTTTTCGGACGCTTGATATGAAAAGGATCTCCGTTGGGGTTATGTTTTATATATAACGCGTCCGATATCGAACGCTGAAAAATCCGATAGCGATCCAGCCAGTAGTGAATTTTATGCTCGGAACAATTCAGTAAACGAGAAATCTCTTTGGCAGACTTCTTTCTTCTTACATACAACGTCACTAAAAGTTCCTTAGATGGAATTGTATTCATGGATGACTAAATACATTCTAGTATATTTATCATCCCAATACAATAAAAAAACAACATTACCAAAAATAGTACTAGTGATGGCTTTTGTGATGATTCTATTTTTTTAGGGTTTGCGTAAGAGTTGCTGGATTTCTTTTTGCTGTTCTTCGAGTCTCTTTAAAATCTCGCGGCTTTCTTCTTCGGCGCGGCGGTTGATTTCAAAGTCCACCTCGGCGCGAAGGTCGGCCTGCCGGCTTTGCAAGTCTTGGCCAATTAAAATTAGCGGCAAGAAGAAAAGCTGGATCATGTTTGAAATAAAAAGCCAGAGGACAAATGCGGGGAAGGGGTCGAACCGGAGATCAATAGGTCCAAGAGTATTCCAAGAGAGCCAGCCTATGGTCCAGATGAAGACTAAAATAAAAAAGCCGAACGATCCAATTTTCTTGTTTACTCCAAGGGCGAGCCGATCAAGTGTCGAAAACTTTTGTGACTTTAGCTCTTCGATTTTTTTCGCAAGGTCATCTTTTTGCATATAACTATCTTAACATAATTTCCTACGCTTCTCTTCTCAATAGTATCTTCACTGCCACCCGCGTTACTTGTTCCGATAGATGGAATGATCGCCGATATCCAAAAATCTGAAAAGGTCTTTCCTAAAAATAAAAATCACGCGGATCTCATATGTGACGAGAAAAGCCCAATCGCTCCGGTCTTTTAATTTATGCGTTTTTAGTATGGGATCAAACGGGTTTCGCCGGAAGATATCCTCCCTTCGACGAAACTCATCCTGGATTTTGACGGGCAATTTCCCAAAAGATTGCAAAAATCGGGATGAGTATAAAACTCTCACCTCCTTTTCATTTTGGCCAATGCCTCATCAACCGATTTTGCCTCAACCCACTTCTCTTTCTTCGCCTTTCTAGCAAGGCGGCTGATATACTTATAATCGTACGGATAAGCACGTTCGGCTTTGGCTATCTCCTCTACAATCTTAATATAAGCAGAGTGGTACTGTCTTAAGCTTTCGTATTCTTTTTTCGGAATCGTAATAGTAGTCATGGTATCAACATTTTGTCACAATCCCCCAAGGAAAGCAAAGCTTCCTACGGGGCACAGCGCATTTCGGCGAGCCTGCCCGCCGAAGCCCCGGCGCAGGCGGGGAGCTGCACCGATGCTTGCCCCGTACCAATCCTAAGTAAAAACTCACTGATACGTAGATGTTAGCCGAAGGCGATGCCGCGGGATAGACCTCCTACTACGATAGAGTTAGTTCGGAATTGGCGCGGGGACAATTTCACCCCGTTAGAAATTTAATCGGCATCGCATTTTTATAGAATCCCTTCTCTGATTTATTGATAATATCTTTACGGGGTTATGTGATAAGCAGAATTTCTAACGGGGTTCAAGTTTTTCTAATGAGTTAATAATAACTCATTTCAATACATTTTTCAATTTAAAAGTTATTGAAAAATGTATTGGTTAGCGGCAAATTCTTTTATGAAATTCAATTATCAAAATTTAAGAACAAAGAAAAGCGCCGTACCCGAAGGTCGTGCGCTTGTCGCGGGATCGGCTGATCGGCCGTATCCACTAGAACGGCTTGGTGGGGAAGTTCCATATCCAGACTCCCCACGCCAGGCCGACGCCAGTTATAGCGAGAAGGGCCACGGTCATCGTCCCCGCCAGGAAAATGGCCATCCGTGGCAGTGGCTTGAGTCGCGCGGTAATGCGCAGAATCAAGGGACTTGCCACGAAGAACACGACCAAGATTGCCGCGACCATGACCAGCTCCACCGGAATCGTCAGAGTGATCGGTTCCATCGTTTGTGCTCCTTTCTATCAGGATTGTTTGGAATGGCCACCGAGCCGACATGGCTCGATTACTAAGCCAAGTAAAGCGTAGCATATCCTGTACCGTACGTCAAGAGCAACAAAAAATCCACAAATCTGCAGTTGTTGGATTACTGATTCTTTGGATTAAAAATTTTCTTCCCCCAAAATTAAAATATGGTTCCCGCCCTCTCCGCCGGCTATCGGATTCGGATGGGCGCGAGTCGATGGTTCGACTAGCTCACCGCACGTGTTTTTATAAACGATTAAATTCATCTACAGACAACCTCATTTCTTTAATGAGGTTGTGTAATAGACCTTTAGAGATATCACGAGAGTGTTTGTGAGGGATCGGGATAGTTATCTCTCTTGTGAGATGAAAATAAATAGTATGTTTACTTTTTCTTATGGGTATGTAGCCAGCGCGACGTAATTTTCTTACAAATTCATCATAACTCAAAAGTTTAGGCTTTGGCGTAAGAGGGAATTTTGACAAAGGAGAACTTTCTGACCGCGTCCGGTTTTATTGTTTCTTTGGGAAGTTCTCTGTGAAATTCATGAATGACCTCAAGACATTCTTTAATGGCAGGGCAGATATTTTTGTATGCTTCTTTGAGCGTTTTCCCATAAACAACACAGCCGGGAATCGTTGGCACTGAAGCAATATACCCCATTTTTTCGTCTCGCTCGTATATTATGTAATATTGTTTAGTTAATTTTTTCATAGTTGCATTATATTGGCGATTTCTTTATTAGTCAATTTCATTTTCTGGCGTTCTAGAGAGGATTTTAACCCATATAAAATCTTGCAGTCACTAGCTCCCTCGACCCGTTAGAAATGTCGGAGGCGGGACTCGAACCCGCACGCCTTGCGGCACTAGCTCCTAAAGCTAGCGCGTCTGCCAATTTCGCCACTCCGACATTTCTAACGGGGTGAACTAGTGCGTCTGCCTGCTGGTAGGCAGGTCTGCCAGTTCCGCCACGGGAGCGCTAGCATTATTAAGCCACTATATCCCCATCTTGCGCAAATGGAAACAAGGAATGTGCTAGAATAATATTACTCATCTGCCATGCTTTTAATTCACGACAAACAGCTAAAAGCGCTGATTCAAGACACCAATACTGTTTCCAAAGAGCTTCTTCTCGATGCCGAAAAAGAGGCCAAAACCAAAGGGAAACGTCTGCGGGATGTGCTACTTGCGAAAAGCTTGATTAACGAAGAAGAGCTTCATCGGCTTGAAGCCTATATTTTGGGTATTCCGTTTGTTGACCTTGAGAAAGAGACGGTTGATCCCAAGGTCCTTTCTATTATTCCCGAACCGATCGCCCGAAAAAATAATATTGTCGCTTTCAAAAAAGACGGTGAAGATTTGCAGGTTGCCATGCTCGATCCGGCCGATATCCAAACCATTGAGTTCATTAAGAAAAAGACGGGGCTGCGTATTTTGCCGAGGCTCACCAACACACCGTCAATTAAAAATACGTTGAAGCAGTACCAAAAGTCTCTGGCGGCGGAGTTCGGCGAGCTTATAAAAAAAGACGCCGCCGAGGCTTTGGTGATGAAGGGAGACGAAGCGGATCTCGCAAGCGAGAAAGATTTGAAAGAAATGGCCGAAGATCTGCCAGTGATTCGCATAGTGGATTCAATTATGCAGCACGCTATCCTTCAACAAGCATCCGACGTGCACATCGAACCGGAAGAAAAAGACGTGATTGTGCGCTACCGCATTGACGGAATTTTGCACGATCAGATGCAGCTTCCCAAAGAAATTGCGCCGGGGATTGTAGCGCGCATCAAAGTCATGTCAAATCTTAAACTCGATGAGCATCGCTTGCCGCAAGACGGCCGATTTAAAATTGAAACGTCTGACTACCGTTTTTCCATTCGCGTTTCTATTCTCCCGATTTTTGACGGCGAAAAAATTGTGATGCGTCTTTTGCCAGAAGGCCAGCACGGTTTTTCTCTGGAAAAACTGGGATTTTACGGCGAGATGCTTGAAAGAGTCCATAAAGCCATTAAAAAACCGACAGGCATTTTGCTTGCAACTGGTCCCACCGGTTCTGGAAAAACTACGACGCTTTATACGATTCTTGACATGTTGAACACTCCAAACGTCAATATCTCGACGGTTGAAGACCCGGTTGAGTATCGTATGCCGCGTGTCAATCAAACACAGGTCCGTCCCGAGATCGGTCTCACCTTCGCTAATGGGTTGCGTGCGTTGTTGCGGCAGGATCCGAATATCATTATGGTTGGGGAAATCCGCGATAACGAAACAGCGTCTTTGGCGATTAACGCGGCCCTAACAGGCCACCTGGTTCTTTCGACATTGCATACAAATTCTGCGGCTGGCGCTCTGCCGAGGCTTCTCGATATGCATGTTGAGCCGTTTCTAATCTCCTCAACTGTGAATGCCATTATTGCCCAGCGCTTGGTGCGCACACTCTGCGAAGAAAAAGAGATGCGGCCATTAACTCCCGCAGAGCTCGCAACTATTTCAAAACAGGTAAATCTTGAGCGTATTCTTGACGCGCTTAAGCGCGAAAAAATCGTTGACCCGCGGGCTAAGATCGAGAATATTCCATTCGGCCGTCCGAAACCGGCTGAAAGATGCGCCGATGGCTATAAGGGCCGAATCGGGATCCATGAAGTTATGGAAATAACCTCGACAATCCGGGAATTGATAATGAAAAACGCTGATTCGGCGCAGATTGAGGAGCAGGCAAGAAAAGAAGGGATGCTCACGATGCTTGAAGACGGTTTTGTTAAAGCCGCTCAAGGGGTTACTTCTCTTGAGGAAGTTTTGAGAGTCACGAGCGAATAATGAAATCCTAAGCACTAAACTCTAAATACTAAACAAATCCTAATGACCAAAATTCAAATCACAAAATGTTTTGAATTTAATACATTGGAATTTCGAAATTGTTTAGAATTTAGATATTCGGATTTAGAATTTTATGCTGTATAGATACACCGCGATAAATCCCAAAGGTGAGACCATCGCTGGCGAACGCGAGGCGACGGATGAAAAAATCCTATCCAAGGTTCTCCGTGATGAGGGACTGTTAATAACTAGCGCCGGGGCCGGTCGCTCGGTATTTTCTAGGCTCATGAGCCTCGGCAGTATTTCTTTAGGCGGAGCTTCGCTTTTTGATAGGATGATTTTTGCAAGGAACATTGCTGTTATGATCGGCGCGGGGCTTCCAATGACGCGCGCTCTTGAAGCTCAAGAAGAACAGGCACGCAATAAAACTTTCAAGAGTATAATCCGCCGTCTTAAAGAGGGGATTGTCAGCGGCCAGACATTTTCACAGAGTCTTGAACCATTTCGAAGCACCTTTGGAGATTTTTTTATTCACATGATGGAAGCGGGAGAGATTTCTGGCAAACTTGAGCAATCATTGAAACTTTTGTCGCGCCAAATGAAGCGCGATCACGATCTTCGAGCAAAAGTGCGCGGCGCCATGATTTATCCGGCTATCGTGATATCTGTTTTAATTATCATCGGTGTTTTGATGTTGATCTATGTTGTGCCCACCTTGACCCAAACTTTCAAGGAACTTCAAATTAAATTGCCGCCACTGACTCTTTTTATCATTGCTGTCAGCGATTTTTTGCAGAAATATATTATTTGGGTTCTTGTGGCCTTGGCTGTTTTAGGATATTTGGCGTATCAGGGGGTGCGTTCATCGTGGGGCGGGGAATTTATTTCGCGGGTAAGTTTGCGTCTGCCAATCTTCGGTCCCCTGATTAAAAAGTTAAATACGGCACGTATGGCGCGGACTCTCGCTTCTTTAATCTCCGCGGGACTGTCAATCACTAAATCGTTGGAGATCACAGGACGCGTTTTGGGGAATGTCGAGTATCAGGAATCGCTCGCGGGGGCTGTCGCCAGTATCGAAAAGGGGCAGTCTTTCTCTGAGATTCTTCGGCAATATCCGCGGCTGTACCCGCCTTTGGTGGTGCAGATGATCTCTGTCGGCGAAGAAACGGGGACTATGTCTCGTATGCTTGTACGTATCGCGCTTTTTTACGAAGAGGATGTAAGTGAGACTACAAAAAATATGTCGGTTATTATTGAGCCGCTAATGATGGTGGTGATCGGTACGATTGTTGGATTTTTTGCTATCTCGATGATTCAGCCTCTGTATTCTTCGCTTGCGGGTGGGATCTAGGATTTTTATCAAGCCGGAGGTTGGATGATATACTGAAGATGCGGTTGTATTGTTCTCTATTATGTTAGGTACACGTTTAATGTCATCGCTCACGAAGTCTATTATGGATTTCCCCGTGCTGGGGCTTGATTTTTCGGATCTTTCAATCAAGTTCGCCAGCTTTAATGAACGCGGATCGCATCTCGGAGTGCGTTATATCGGCGCTGCGGAATTGCACGAGGGGGTTTTGGTAAATGGGAAAATCGAGGATGCGAGCTCTCTCATCCATGTTTTGCGCAATTTGAAAACAGTTGACGGCAAGATGGTCCGCGGCAAATTTGTTGTGGCGTCATTGCCCGAAGAAAAGGGATTTATACAGCTTATGCGCGTGGCTAGGGCTAAAGCCGGGAATCTGGCCGCCGCAATCCGTTGGGAAATGGAAGGAGCAGTTCCCTTGCCGGTTGAAGAACTTTATTATGATTTCGAGGTTGTGCCGACATCCGAAGAATCCGATCACGTTGATGTTTTAGTGCTGGCTTATCCGCGGGTTTTGGTTGATTCATACGCGGCAGTTTTGAAAGAGGCCGGTTTTGTAGTGATGGCCCTAGAGCTTGAGTCGCAGGCGATTGTGCGGGCCTTGGTCCCTCCTGCAATGGTCACCCCACTCTTGGTGATTGACTTGGGGGCGACGCGAACCAGCCTTGCGCTAGTCGCTGGGGGGAGCATCGTGCATACTTCGACGATCTCAATTTCTGGGCACATGTTTGAGGAGAGTATTGCCAAAAGCGCGGGGGTGTCGTTGGAAGAAGCCCACCGGCTCAAAATCGAGATTGGGCTTGATTTTAAGCAGACTGAAGGAGTAGCCGCGCGCGCTCTTTTGGAATCACTGCGCCCTCTTGTTGATGAAGTCCTCCGTCACATCGATTTTTACCGCAATCATTCGCACGATCGAGGTATTCATCAAGACAGCATCGAAAAGATTATATTAACAGGGGGAGACGCGAATTTGGTAGGTCTAGATTCATTCCTCTCCAGAAGTGTTAAGGTCGATGTAGAGAAATGGAACCCGTTTACTTTAATTTTGCCACGGATGGGCAAGGCTCTTCCGCCGATTCCAGCGAACATTGCGCACGAATATACCACCGCGATCGGTTTAGCCCTTAGGGAAATTGACTTTTCTTAAACTCTTATGCTGAAGGTCAACGTTTTATCACCCGCCGACAAACTTATTTTCCGATACGAACGCGCCAGAATTCTAGTGCAGCGTTTTTCCATTCGCGTAATTTTCATTGTGTTGTTCTTTGCGGCCGCTTTATTGCCGTCATATTTTCAGACCGTATTTGAACAGCAGGAATTCTCGCGTCAGCAGGAAAATCTTGCTAAAAGCCCCGAACAGTTGCGTGTTTCAGAAATCGAGCGCGAGGTTGACAGCGCCAACAAGCTTATTAGTCAATTAAAAGGTCTTTTTGAAGCCGAACGGCAGACAACGGGAACGCGGTTTTTGGCGCTTTCGAAAGTATTACCGGCAAGGATCCGCCTGCAAAGTCTCCGCATAAGCGCTGAAGGTGCTAGTGTTGCTGGCGTTGCAGAAACGCGCGAGGATGTAGTGTCTGTGGCCAGCGCTTTGCAGAATCTCGATTTTGTCGCATCAGTTAATTCGCCGATTTCCAATATTGTCCGAGAGAAGAATAATCAATTTCGTATGGATCTGAAATTCAAATGAAGCATTTTAGCGCCGTACAACGTTTCTACATTACTCTCGCAGTTGGTTTCGCGCTGATTGCCGGACTTTTCTATGCTCTGCCGCGGCAATTACTTCAAAAAACTCAAGCGGCGGCGTCTATGATGACTCGCGAGCGTCAAGAGATTGCGATTGCCGAAACTAAGTTAGAAATTGCTGAAGAGCAACAAGATGCGCTGAATGCCGCGAAGCCAAGTCTCGATATAATCCGCGGCTACTTTGTCGCTGATAGCGACGCTGTGCATGTTTTGGAAACATTAGAGTCAATGGGGCGGAGTGCCCAGTTAGCAGTCGAAATTACCGTTGTTGACGAAAGTCCCACAGCCCGCCAGTTCCGTGTGACGACCATCGGCACATACGGTGAGATTGCCGATTTTCTGCGCCAGGTTGAGTCAGTCAAGTTATATATTAGGATTATGGATATGAGTATTGATAATCTTGCGTTTAGCGCGGGGCTTGATGTCTTATCACCCGGATCGCCGGGCGGCTCAATACTTGCGTTGCGTTCGGCTGGCTCCGATTCTAAAAAAACAGGTATGGGCGCTGAAAAAAACCTGCGCGTCACTTTCACCGTTAAAGTATTTCGTTTGCCGCGTTAAAACGTATGCAAATTTTTAAGAAGATTCCATTGCCGCGAATAAAGAAACTAACACTCCCGCAGGTTGTGCAATGGGGGTTGATGGGTCTTGCAGTACTCTCGCTTGCAGCGGTGCTTGGCGCCAGCTGGGTTTACTATGTTTACGTTTATCAATTGCCTAACGCGGCATTGGACGCTAAGCCTAAAGCGCGTAAGCTCTTAGAAGCGGATCTTGCGTTTCTTCTAAAGAGATTCGATGAACGCGCCGCAAATCTGGCGGCCACGACAACTATTGCGGCTCCCAGCGCGTTCCAGTAATCTAATTGCAATACCTGCCATGTGTCGCTGTGGCATATGCAGGCTCATCCGGGGGAAATTGAAAACTCATTTTTCGCTTCGCTTCTTATTCGCTCATGCAGTTCAACTTGCCCCATTAGATCTACCTCCCCGTAGTTCAACGGACAGAACGAAGGGCTTCTAATCCTTAGATCGAGGTTCGATTCCTCGCGGGGGGACACTTCAGTAACATGATACAGCCGATTGCTGGTTTGACCCCGTTAGAAGTCCATAGCTTGGCAATCTATTGTGGAGGCCTAACGGTTTTCTTTTATCTTTTTTGGGAGACACTACTTAGACTTCTAACGGGGTTGACACATAGCGACTGTTGTATATACTACGGATATATGAACCCCGTTAGGAGTCCTGGCGTAGAAAAACGTAAAACATTTTTCTGTCGGGCAATAATGGGGCATTCATAAAGATAAACTCGGTCTGTCGCAATAGGCTTTTATGCTAAATAAAGACA
>Ga0209541_10009144_pt1 | contig 16112 bp, 17 predicted proteins | sample RifCSPlowO2_01_FD_184027 | JGI IMG/M metagenome (GOLD analysis project Ga0209541, IMG submission 184027) | Groundwater microbial communities from Rifle, Colorado - Rifle CSP2_plank lowO2_0.1 (SPAdes) (version 2) | ecosystem: Environmental > Aquatic > Deep subsurface > Groundwater | place...
TTTCAAACGGCGGGGGGGCGCTCTTGACAAATCTACAAGACATAAATGCTATCGCCAACGCCATAGGTGAGGTATACTTTAATCAAGTATTAAGAAATGAATTGGGCGCAGAAGCGGAAAAAAGAAGTAAGTTTTTCAGCCAAAAAAAATTTAAGGATAATTTTTCGAAATTTTTAATTATTTGAGTTTTGAATTTGTTTAGAATTTAGATATTAGGATTTAGAGCTTAAAAAGTATGGATCTTTTCACTTACGTTTTTTTCGCTTTCGTCTACATTATGATCATGCACTTTGCTATGGGTATAAAAGACGACTTTAATATTTTTCTTATGGTGACAATATTTGTTATCGGAGCTGCGATGGGAGCTTTTCTTGATTTTTATCTTTTCGGTTTTGCTGCAGCAGTTGTCCTTTCTCTCGTTTTGTGGTAAGAGAAATTATCGGCACTTATCCCTTGACAACAGGGAAATGCTATGTTAGAATGAGGCTATGAATAACAAATTTAGCCTCAGACAATTCAGGAGAAAATACGGTACGCATGAACAGTGTCTTGAAGCTATTAAGCGTATCTGCTACCCCGATGAGATGAATTGCGATAAGTGTAAAAAACTCTCAATCTTTTATCCGATCAAAGGTAGAACAGCCTATACCTGTAAATATTGTGGCTATCAAATCTACCCCTTAGCTGGAACTATATTTGAGAAATCTACCACTCCTCTAGACTTATGGTTTTTTGCCATGTACCTAATGGTACAAACACGATCAGGCATATCAGCTAAACAGCTTGAACGTATGCTTGGCGTAACCTACAAAACAGCATGGAGGATGTTTAGGCAGATTAGAATACTCATGGCTGAAATGGGAGACGATATGTTGACCGAAATTGTTGAAATTGACGAAACGTTTGTCGGTGGAAAAGGCAAGAATAGAGCCCACAAATGGATACAAGGTGTTGAAGAAAAGCAAAAAGAAGTATTAATGGGAATAGTTGAAAGAAATGGAAAAGCATATATTAGACACATTCCGACAACTGGAAAATGGGCGTTGATTGAACAGATACAAAAATATGTTAGTCCTAAAGCGAGAGTAATTACTGATGAATTTTTAGGTTACGCAAGTATTTACAAATATGGATATAAACATGACTCAGTTAACCATAGATCACAGCAATACGTACTTGGCGATATTCACACCCAAACTATTGAAAGTTTCTGGAGCGGTCTGAAAAGAGGTATCTATGGAGTTTACAGGGTTGTGTCAAAGAAATATCTTCAAGCCTACGCAGACGAGTACGCTTGGAGGTATAACAATAGAAAAGCATGTGGTGGTATGTTTAATATCCTCTTGAAGCAGGTAGTTAACGTGAGGGCAATACAGCCTTCTTTAATAAAGTAAAGAAATCCTTTTTTGAGTCCTCACGACCACCCTTTTTAAGCCAATCACGGAGTTTTTTATCCTTATTAGTAAATTTTTTTTTCATTTTCTAGGTTGCTTTTTGTGAAATTCACCCGCATCAAATACAGTATAGAGTTCTTTATTGTGTTTAAATAACAAAGCTCTAATACCCCTTTTAATTTTAAAAGATGGATATTTTCCTTTCATCTTAGGAACTGAAATTGGACAGTAGTCTAGTGAGGGATGACCTGGATCGGATATGAAGTAATCACGATGTGTTTCGTAATCATCCCATAATCCCCATTTTTTAATCTTCTTCTCTGCGTTCTTGCTTATCTGTATTTTTACCATACTCAGGTAGTTCAGAAAGCCCTTTAATCATGCTTTCTACAACAGCTTTAGTGTAACCTGCGTCCAAGAACGCTTCTTTTACTTCTTTACGTGGGGTTGCTTCATTTAAAGGAATATCATCATGAGTTATGGTAATATCCTCAATCGTTACATCTTTTGCAGATACTCTTCCGAAATCGTGTTCGCTCCAATCTGAAGAGGTTGGAACATAAATATAATTAGTCATGTTGAACTCCTTTCTTTTTTTGGTCATGAGCCTTAACTGTTATCTGTATTAGTTTTGCTAATTCTTCTCCTACTCTACGAGGTACTGTAACTCTTGAAACAACTTCACCCTTGTTTTTTTCTCTTGGGTGGACAAATACAAAATCAAGAGTAATTGTATCGTCATCAGATACTGTAATACCAACTATTTGTGCATAACGACTACCAATGTGTGTGCCAGTATTTACAGCAATATCAAGTTTCTTTTCTTCAGCCATACCCCATTATACCACTAATCTCACAGAGTCAACAGCTTTTCACCTCCCTTCATTTTATTATTGTGACGACCTAAATACAATTTAAGGTAATAAACTGGTAATAAATGTGTCAATAGTTATCCCTGTGTTGAAGGGATAGGCTCCAAATTATCCTATTGACTTTTTGATTTCTCCTGTGATACTCTTAAATTTATAAGCAAATGCTGAATCTGCAAAAATTCCAAGATAAGCGAGTATTTTATATTTTGGTTTTTACATTAGTCATACTATTTGTCCTCTTTTTGACTCTTCTTAGCCGGCAGCAAAAAGTACAAGAAGAGCTAGCGCTACAAAACCAACAGGTTGAAGAGTTGATGGGAACACCTCCAACCTCTACATCTCCACTACCGCAAACTGTCTTTTCAGATTACGCTTTAAACACCGATTTTCCTTCATTGCCCGCTTCAGTAAAAATGTCTGATCTAAAGACAACTTACACGACAGGCGAAGCCTTGGATTTGGCTACAAAGGTAGGCTTTTCCAATGCAATTGTCGATGACGGGGTAAACATGATCATGGTTACAGATGACGCAGACGGTCTTCAATCAGCCCTCTTTATCAGTAAAACCACGGGGAGTGTGATGTTGGTTACGGAATCGGGGTTTCCAACTGGCGGTTCCGATCCCGAAAGCGCCGCTCGATCTTTTCTTTCTAAACTGGGATTATTGGATGATACTTTAGTGGCGTCTGCTACTTACGTTAGAGCTAGCTCGCCCGGAGTTACATTTGTAGAGTTCCACAGAAGCTGGGAAAAGCTAGGACTTCCTCTACTTAATCCTGTAGGGACTTTAAATCTTTCTGAAAACGAAAGTCTGGCTGATGTAAGACTAGGTTATATTGAAGAATCCGCTCCTGAAGATCCGGATGTTATAGACAGCTCTGACGGACAACCCGGAAAAGTAAGACCCAATCAATTTAACACAATTACTGTTGGGGTTTTGGACGAGAATAACAATGTTACGAGCGTGGCTTCAAATATAAAAGTCTTCAGTAATACTCAAACCAAAGCCTCCAGCCAAACCCTAAAGACTCCGGAGGAGGCTCTGGAAGATCTGAGAAACGGCAAGACTTCTTTCTCACTCACCAAGCCTTTGGGCGAGGGAATTGTGGATTTTAATACTGTCTATACAGACGGTCAGGCTGTATCTGATAATGCGGTAATCAATGAAATTGTCCTAACCTACCTTGATGAGGTTGGCCAGAAGACTCAATCCAGCCTCTATCCTCATTATCTTTTTAGAGGCGTAGCTACTTTGGCTTCAGGATATCAGGTGCAGTTTGTCCAGACTGTACCCGCTGTCAAACAAATTAATACCCTGGGTCTATTTGCCCAAAATTCCGCACCAATCGTCTTTCCCGGTCAAAGTAGCACTCTCCAGTACGGAACCTTTAACTGGCTGAGTCCTGTACCAAATGCCCAATCAGCTGTAGCTTGCGAAGGACTGACTCAGATCTTCGCACTTCCTGATGGAGGCTACATTGGCTGGTATCCTAACACCCAACCCCGGAATTGGTACTATGTTCCGTCTCCCGGAGAAGTCATTGATCAAACCAGATTTCTTGAGCTAAAAAAAGTAATTCGCTGGGAAGCGGCCAAAGCGTGTAAAGCCAGCCAAATAGATCCAACCGTCTGCTCTTATGCAGATACGGGAGTTGATATTCAGACCGCTTGTACTTATCTGGGCAGCACTTCTCCTTACTTATATTTCTACACTGACTCCTCCAAACAATTTCAGGTTAAATTAAGTGATTTTACAACCTATGTGGATCCAATAATGACTTCAAAAAAAAATTGGGAGTTCACCGTTTTACCCGCTCAAACGCTTAATTTTGCCAACGGAGTAACCCGAAATAAACTATATTATGAATACAACATTGAGGCGCTAAATTCTGTAAGTGAATCTCTTATTACCAGTGAACAAGGGTTCTTAGTTGAAAAAACTGAACTGGCTGCTTTTGTAGCCGAAGCGGCATCGAGAGTAGGTTTGAATTCCAATGAAGAAGCAGATCTTTTGCTTGAGTTGACCAAAGAAGCTAATAAATTAGGAGGTGAACGTCTCAAAATCGGACTTATTGAACAGGAGACTCTTGATAAGTTACTTCCGGTTACGATTACACCCAAAGTAAACTCTTTTAGTCGTGTAGTCTTCTATCTAACTACCGCATCGGGCAAAGAAAAGATGATAGAACCCACTCTGCCAAAAGTTGAAAGAGGCGGCGACACGGTAGTTGTCGAGGTCGGAGCCGTAGCCCTCTAGTTTAGTTGAAACAGCTTCTTACTATTTTCTTCCGTAATATTTTCTAATTTACTTAAAGAAACGCCAATTATTTTAGCTATAAACTCTGCAACTATCTTTAGATTTTTCGGTTCATTGGGATACGTCCTTTTACTTCGTAAAGGCTCTGGCAAAAGAAAGGGTGAATCCGTCTCCAAGACCAATAACTCTGACGGAAATTTTTGAATAAATTCTTGTTTGTCTTTTTGATAAGTTATATCGCCGTCTACTCCCAGAAAAATTTTATGTTTTACGGCAAAATCTAATAACTCCTGTTCGGGTTCGCAGCAGTGGAAAACCATACGGCAATCGGTAATCAGTGAACGGTTGTCGGATAAGATTCTCAATAAATCGTCTGTTGCTTCGCGGTTGTGAATAATCAGGGCCTTTTTGTATTTGTGGGCGAGTTTTAGCTGCATCAGAAAAAATTGTTTTTGCAGCGCTACAAACTTTTCGTCAACCTGATAATCATTATAAACAGTCTTTTTATAGATATGTCTATCTAGTCCTACTTCACCTACAGCCACGACTTTAGGATGAGATAAAATCTTTTCGATTTCCAGTAGCTCTTCCCTAACTTTTAAATTCTGACTTTTGACTTTTAATTTATATATATGGTGCGGGTGGATCCCAACCGCCGCATATGCGCCTTCGAATCTTTCTGCCAGCTCAATGGCTTTTTTGGAAGATTTTACGTCTGTTCCCGGAATCATAATATGCTGAATTCCTGCTTTTTGAGCGCTTTTGACAATCTCCTCCTCTTTCCCCGCAAAGGCTTTGAAATTCAGATGGCAATGAGTATCAAACACAAGAATTAAGTATAAAGTATTAAGTATTAAGAATAAATACTTGCTTCTTGCTACTTGCTTCTTTATACTGATTTCATATGACTATCTTTATCGGCGCCGACCATCGAGGCTTTGAGCTCAAAAACAAACTGGTTGAGCATATTCAGGACAAAAATATCCGTGTCGAGGATCTGGGCGCTTATGAGCATAACCCGTTGGACGATCACCCGGATTTTGCTCAAAAAGTCGCCAAGGCAGTATTGCAAAATCCCGATAATTTTTTAGGTATTGTCATCTGTGGTTCGGGCGACGGAGTAGCCATTAGCGCAAATCGCTTTAAGGGAATCTATTGCGGGTTAGGTTACAATGAAGATCAAGTTAAACATGTTAGGGAACGTGATCACATTAATATCCTGTCTCTGCCGGCAGATTATCTTGATTTTGATAAAGCAAAACGCCTGGTAGATATATTTATAACCACAAACCCTCTCAAGGAAGAAAAATATATCCGTCGTCTTAAAAAAATGGATCATCAGATCGAGTAAGCTTACTGTATTCTGCCATTAATTTTTTAGTGATCGGGCCAATCCTCCCCTTCCCAATTTTTTTATTATCTATCTGCACAACCGGCATCACTTCCTTATTGGTAGCGGTAACAAACGCTTCGGAAAAATTAGCGATTTCGCCGGTGAAGACATCTCTCTCAATTACGGGAATTTGTAGCTTATTAGCTAATCTTATCACTACTTTTCTGGTTACCCCGTGCAATACCTGTTGTTTAACCGTTATTAACTTACCGTCAATCACGGCAAAGAAATTGGATCTGGTTGCTTCATAAAGCTTACCTTTACCGTTAATATAAAGCGCTTCTTCTGCGCCTTTTTGCTTTGCCTTCTGCACCGAGATCACTGCGGCTAAATAATTAAGAGATTTTGCCAGATGCAAGGATCTACCTTCCCGGACTGTAATTACCTTAATGCCTCGAGTATAAAACTTATGTGGATAGTCATGGTAATTAAGAAACATCAATATCAGCGAAGGATTTCCCGGAGTGATCGAATCGGCGCTTTTTCCTCCCGTGACTATAATTTTTATGTTGGTCTCTTTGAATTTATTTTTTTTTACTCCAGTAAATACAATCTTTGCCAGTTCACTTTTGGACTTTGGCATCTTGATACCGATCAATTTAGCCGAACTAAATAAACGATCAAGATGATCGTCGAGAAGAAAAGGTTTATTGTCATATGTCCGCAAAAAATCAAAGACGCCGAATCCCCTCACTACAGATAAATCAAAAGCGGATATTTTCAGATCTGCCGTGTCTACCCATTTTCCGTTTAGATAATGTAAAGCTTCCATATTTTACTCATTTGCTACAAATCACTATTATAGTTGATAAAATTGGATTTATGGGAAGCACTACCTATCAACAATTAAAGAAAAACTATCGGAGCAAGCAGATTTTAATAGTCGGATTAGGAGTATTGGGTGGCGGAATCGGATTGGCTAAATTTTTTTCGGGAATTGGAGCTAAAGTAATTGTTACCGACAAAAAGACTTCAAATCAACTCGCGCCAGCCTTGGAACAGCTTAAAAATTATCCTATTAAATACCGTCTTGGCGGTCATCCTCACGAAATCTTCCCGCAGGCAGATGTAATATTTAAAGGCCCTTTTGTACCGTGGGATTTGCCACAGATAGTCGAAGCCGAAAGAATAGGTATTCCTGTTGAGATGGAGCTGTCTTTTTTTGCCAAACACTTTCCGGGCAAGTTAATCGGTATAACCGGTACGCGGGGAAAATCAACGACGACTATGATGATCTATGAGTTATTGAAGCGGAGCGGCTGGAGAATACATTTGGGCGGCAGTCTTCCCCACGTATCGACAATTAATTATTTAAAATCTCTGACTGATGGAGATTGGGTAGTGATGGAACTGCCTTCTTGGCCTTTATCCGCTTTTCATCGAAACAAAATCAGTCCCCATATCGGTATTTTTACTAATTTTTATCCTGACCACCTCAATTTTTACCAGTCTTTGGATGATTATCTGGAAGATAAAAAAGCTATTTACCTCTATCAGACTCGAAATGATTATCTAGTCGTCAACAAAAGTCTAAGTTACACAATCACTAAAGATCATCCTCGATCGAAAATCATCTATTTTGATTATCAGGACTTCCCCTCTGGCCTTGATCATCTACAAGGTAAACATAACCTGGAAAATGCGGCTGCCGCTTTGACGGTCGCCAAACTACTCAAACTTGATGTTAATCGAAGCATAAATACAATTAAAAAATTCAAGGGGGTGCCTTTTCGTCAACAAATCGTCGCCAAAAAAGCCGGGATGATTTTTATCAACGATACCACTTCCACAACCCCGATAGCCACAATCAAAGCTTTAGCTGCTTTTTCCGACAAAAAAATATTGCTCATCCTGGGCGGTAACTCAAAAAATCTGCCTGCCGGTACCTTAATTAAGGATTTAGCCAGAGCGGAAAAAATAATTCTGCTGGCCGGATCGTTTACTCAAGAAATACTGCCACAATTAAAACAGATCTACCCTGATAAGATTAGTCAAGTTTTTGACAATCTGCAGGCTGCGGTTAATAAAGCATGTGACTTGGCTGCCGGTTATAAAGATCCGGTCTATATTTTGTTTTCTCCCGGAGCTACATCGTTTGCCATGTTCAACAACGAATTTCACCGCGGCGGGGAGTTTAATAAAATCATCTCAAAGCTACCTTGAATTCCAAAACATCCTCATCCTGAACTAAATAATCTTTACCGTGCATAATAATTCTGCCTGAGGCATGGGCTTTCTGCCAACCGCCTAAGTTTATTAATTCGCGCGCGTTGATCGCCTCAACCTTGACAAAGTGTTTGATAAAGTCTGTGTGGACTTTTCCGGCAGCGGTAATTGCAAACGAATTTCTAGCCAAAGACCAGGCGCGGGCTTCATTGCGCTTGGCAATGGTGAAGAAAGTGATATTACCCAATGCGTCATAAGTTGCTTTAATCACTTGCTGTTTGGCTGTTTTTTTCAACCCGAGGTCTTTGAGGATTTTCTGCTGTTCGACCCATTTGTATTCGTTAAGGTCCGACTCAAATTTTGCACTTATCGACAACACTTCACTTCCTCTGATCTTCTTCGGAGGAATCGTCATCTCATCCTCGTCAATATTGGCAAGCAAAAGCTGCTTGGTGGCAGTCAAAAGATTTAACGATCTAAGAATCTCGCTGTCTTTATCACTCAGCTTCAACTCTGAAGCTGGAATTCCCTGATTTAACTTGTCTTGGACAATCTTTAATAGCGCAGTCTCATCCGGGGTAACTTTTTCTTTTTTAAGCCTGCCCTCAATAGTTTGCAGGTCTGCTAACAAAAGTTCTTGGTTTACTATTTCTATATCCTCGTCTGGATCGATCTCAGAATGAATATGCGGCACATTCTCATTTTTGAAAAATCTCACCAAATGCAAAATCAGGTCTACCTCCCTGATGTGATGGAGGAATTGATTACCCAATCCCTCCCCAAGGTGTGCTCCTTTGATAAGTCCGGCTATGTCAATGAAAGTGATAGTCGCCGGTGTCACCTTGCCAATATTCTCAACCTTTGCCAAAGCAAAAAGAGTTTGATTTGGTACCTCGACAACACCGATGTTTTTGTCAATCGTGGTAAAAGGATGGGCGGCAACTCCGGCTTTCGGTTTTGTCACCAAAGCATTAAATAGAGTTGATTTTCCCGCATTTGGCAGTCCGACTATTCCGATTTTGAGCATAGTGATAAGATTATAGCAAATTCTGGTGTTGTAATTTCATATTGTTCTAAATCAAGATGCAGCTTGATTGATTATCTCCAGTAGTTGTTTATGAAGTCTTGGAGGAGCGGCAAAAAAAGTGAACTTTTCCTTAATCTTTTTCAGTGGATTATTATAATCCAGGGGTTTACCAAAAATGTCGGTAACCTTTGCTCCCGCCTCCTCGACCAACAAATGTTCGGCAACATTATCCCATATTTTTTGTGTTTGGTTAATATATGCTCCGTAACTCCCTTTTGCCACCATCGCAACATCATGACAACTATTGCTGCTTCGTAAATTTCGACAATTAAGAATTATGTTTGTTAAAATACTTCCTTCTTTTTTAGTAAACTCCGGATTTTCTTTATGTCCGTCAATCCCGTATGCAACTAAAACAGATAATAATTGAGTTTCTTTGGTCGCATATATCCTTTTTCCGTCACAGTACGCTCCTTTTCCTTTTCTAGCATAATAGATATTGTTAAAACTCGGTAGGGCTATGCCGCAAACAAGCGGTAAATCTCTTTCAAGTAATCCAATCATTATTCCATAAGTAGGAATTCCTGAAGCAAAATTACTGGTTCCGTCTATAGGATCTGTCACCCAGGTAAATTCTGATTTTTTATCTTTGACTCCGGTTTCCTCATCGATAATATTATGGCCAGGATAATTCTTTTCGATTCTGGAAATAATTAATTTGCCTATCTCCAAATCCGTTTCCGTCAACACCTGATTGCTATCTTCCTTTTTTGCTTCCCCTGTTACTTTTCCACAAGCGCTTTTGGCAATTTCCCCGGACTCCTGAAGCGTATTGACAATAAATTCCTTATAGTCCATTATGATAATTATACTTAACGAAACTTCTGAATAATTTCCAGTCGCCTCTGATTGTCGGTGATTAATAATTTACTTCTAAGAATTTTGTCAGCTTCTGTCTCTTTTCCTGTTTTTACTAAACCTTTTGTATAAAGCAAAATCGGCTCTGGCTGCTGAAAATTGTTCAGCTCATCTGCCAAAAAATTAACTATCTTCTGATAATCTTCTTTTCTTTCCGCAATCACGGCCAGATTGTAAAGCGCGCGCAGACGATTGCTGCCGGACTTTTCCTTGGTTACTTCCTGTAAGAGATTCTCTGCCTTCTCAATCTCACCCGTTGATAAATAAACTCCCGCCAGATTGATCTTGGCGGCTGACTCGTCGACAAACGCAATAACCTGATCGTCTCTTATGAGCGACGACTCTAGATGGCTTTTGGCCCGCTTCAAATCCCCCCGGCGAAGATAATAATCCCCAAGATAAAAATGGCCTTCGCGGAAATTTCCGTTCCGCGCTACCTCCGGCGCAAATAAAGTGAAATCATTTTTAAATCTGTATCCTGCGACATAGGTATTTATGGCCATTGTAGAAAGCCAAACGCCAACCAATAAAATAAAAGCCGCCCTTGCAAACCTGTGAGGGCTTATCGTAACAATTCTCCAAAGCAAAACGGCTAATACTCCGGCTGCGGGAACTGCAATAAATCCATAGTGCGGCGAACTAAAACGCGGAAGAGGAATGATAGAAAGCGAAGGTATTAAGGCAAAAAGAGTAAATAGTATCAGACGACTGATTAATGACTTTCTACCTGACTTAAAAACAACTATAAAACAAGTAATGATAATTGAGGTTGTCAACCAGACCTGCCAAGTAGTCGTATCTCTTATGGCGGTCGAATCGCTAAGACTGGGTCTTAATGGGTTTATGATTTCCCAAAGTCTTTGTAAGAATACCGCCAGCCTAGTACCAACTGCTTGGTTTAAACTTAGATTCGAATCGTGTCTTTTCCAGTAATCGGGAATTGCTTGAGCTCGTAAAACCAGATAACCGATTGAGGATACCGCTAAAAATACAAGACTCGTGAGATTTTGTCTTATTTTTTTGAAATCTCGGGTCCATTCCCGGATGAAGATAAAACTCGGCACCCAAAATAATGCCGTTTCTTTGGAAAAAATAGCCAATAACCAAAAGGCTGCGGTTGCAACCGCCGGTATTGATTTTTCGGTTATTCTGGCTTTGATGTAAGCTGATACGGCCAGATAAGTAAAAGCCGCTGCCAAAAGTTCCTGACGATACGAAATTACTCCAACCGGAAGAATACTCAAAGGATGGATTCCTGCAACCAAAGCAACAAAAAGACTTTCCCTCTGTTTAAGTCCAAAAAAATTCAGAGCAAAAATATAAGTTGAATAGTAAACCAGCAGAAATAAAAGCAGATTAGTCAAATGATAACCCCAAGGGTTGATTCCAAATAAGTAAAAATCAAGGCTGTTAAGAATAGCCACAATCGGCCGGTAAAATTTCGTTTCTCCCAATCGGGTAAAAAAAGCTTGAGACAGTTTTGAAATAGACAGAATCGTTCTTCCTGTCTCGATATCTCCGTGATCAAGCCAGATAAAACCGTTATTTAGGTAGCTTAAATGTATTAAAAACGCAATCAATAAAATAATGATTAAAAGCAGTCTCGTATTCTTCATCATTTGAGATATTATAGTAGTTTTTCTGCTAATCGCGGCCGCGAAGACCTAGAGCCGAAAGCGTAAAGACCGTCAGATACATAAAAAAGCCATAGACGCAAGCCGGGAGGCTGAATAAAGAAAAGGTGCTGCCGCACTCGACAAATGAATTTTGGCAACCCCCGCCCCAAAGTTCCATATAAGATAAATAACCCGAAAACAAAAGCCCACCAAGCGATATAAAAAAAATTGCTTTAAGCGCCGTCTTGGTTTTCATGTTTTTTAATATAACCGGAATGAAGCAAATATTCAGTGATTCAGATTACATATTGGCTAGATTTTTAAGTGATTCCCGATCTTTAAGCTTTATTAGATGTTTTTGATAAGAAATCAACCCTCTTTTAACCAAACTCTCCATCTCCCGGCTGGCAGTCTCCCGGCTTATTCCGGCAAAAGCCGCAATGTCTTTGTGAGTGAAAAGATACTTAAGTTTAACTGCAGATTTGTCTATTTCACCAAAATGTCTGGCAAGAAAGAGGAGCGTTGAGACTACTCTCTCCTCAGCTTTAGCAAAGACTAAGCGTTCTATTCGAATAAGCAGTTTGTCAAGTCCGAGAAGCAATCTTTTTGTCAGATCAAGCAAGACATCGTGTTCTTTTTGCACAAAATTTAATACTTTTGTTTTGGGGATAGTATTGAGTTCAACCGGAGTTAGAGTTTCAAAAAAAAACTGGTTTTTGATCCCGGCTAAAGTATCGGTCATGGGAAAGCAGGACCCGGGAACAAAGATATGCATAGTCAGTTCTGTGCCCTGATTTGAAATTACGAATGTACGGACATAGCCTTTTTTTAGGTAAAAAGTGTTTTTTATGTCTCGCTCGGGTTCAAGAATCAATTCACCTTTTTTCAATCTAAGCTCGGGAAACTTGGAAAAAAATTGCTCGCTTTTTTTCATTAATTTGCTATCCATAGCTTAAAAATATAGTATTAGTATACCACTCTTTATAAATTCTGGGTATAATGAAGATGCGGGGTGAGAGTATATATGATGAGAGAATTTGGTACATTTAGCTTATTTGGGCTTTTAACCTGGCTGGCGCTTTTTGCCTTCCTGGTTTTGGGCAGTATATATTATTGGAGAGAGATAAATAAAAAAAAGTGATTAACGTGCGCATTAATTGTTGATCATCCCGAATTCATTCCGGGATCCCTTAACCATCAGATATCGAAAACTCGTTCGGAATAGTTGAAGCTCCCACGACCTAACGGTCGGGGATTTCCGCGAAGGCGGATTAAGCATCCTTAAAGTTTTATCTGGTACTTCCCTTCACTATTCTTTTCGATTACTCCTTTGATCTCCAGAAGCGATAAATTATTTAAAACCTTATCAATAGGCATTTTTACTTCTGCCGCAATCTCGTCTGCTGATTTTGCCTCTTTTTTCATAGCAACAAAGGTCATCTTTTCCTCTTTATTTAATTGATTTTCTATCTCTTCTTTTTTTTTGGGAGCAATCCGCAGATTAAATTCATCCAGTATGTCGGTAACCGAAGTAACTAATTTTGCTCCTTGTTTGAGTAGAATGTTGGGCGCTTCGGACATTTTAGAATTCAGAGGACCCGGTGGAGCAAATACTTCCTTGCCTTGTTCTGCGGCATATCGGGCAGTAATCAAAGCTCCAGAATCTTTGGATCCTTCCGCAATCAGTACTCCCTGTGAGATACCAGAAATTAAGCGGTTTCGGGCAATAAAAAGACCTTTGACCACCGTCTCTCCCGGCGGAAACTCCGAAATTATCAATCCTCCTCGCTGAATAATTTTATGATATAGGCTCGCGTTGATCGCGGGATAAATAATATCCACACCGCAACCTAAAAAAGCAATCGTCCTGCCTTTATTATTTAAAGCAGTCTGGTGTGCGACCGAATCTATTCCAATTGCCATACCCGAAATGATGACAAATCCCGCCTCGACCAACTCCTCGGTAAATTTGACCGTCACCTGTTGACCGTAGACCGTAGGAGTTCTTGTGCCGACAATGGCAAAGCACAAGTCTTTGCTAAAATCGAAGTTTCCTGAATCACCCTTTATATAGAGACAGATTGGAGGATCAGAAATCTCCTGTAAAATTTGCGGGTAGGAAGGATTGTGAATCGGTATAACTTTAATGCCTTTTTTCTCAACTTCCTCAAGTTTCTTGAACGGATCAAAACGGCTGCGAAATCTGACAAATTTCTCCGCCCAATTTTTGCCAATCACGCCCGACAATCCAGTAAAACTTGCGGTATAAGCCTTCGTGGCTGTTTTAAAGTGATTTAGAAGAATCGAGAAACGAACAGGTCCAATTCCCAGAAAATGCGAAAATCCTAAGTAAAAAGGCAACTCGTCCCTCATATACTTGAGTATATCTTTTCTAAGGAGGCTATACCTGCAAAAAACATCTCTTCATCAAAGTTCTCATTGGGAGAATGTATATAACTGTCGGGAAGAGTAAAACCGGTTAAAATAATAGGTTTATTTAATATTCTCTGGAGTACGTCCGCTACCGGAATTGATCCTCCTGTTCTATTAAATCTGGTTTTTTCTCCAAAATAATTTTCTAATAAATTCGCGGTTTTGAGAACGTATGGATTATTCACATCGGTATAAAATGGCTTGTCTTTGGATAATATTTTAATCGAATATCTGACGCCTTCTGCGATATTATCATCAATAAATTTTCTGACTCTTGCTTCAATTTTATCTGGGTCCTGTTTCTCTACTAACCGGCAAGAAAATTTAACAACAGCTGATCGTGCGATTACGGTTTTGGCGCCTTCTCCGGTATAACCCGAAATAATGCCGTTAATGTCCAAAGACGGATAGATCTTCGCCGAAAGATAAGGTTGTTTATTATCTTGAGAAATAAGTTTGAATGCTCCTGAATCTTTTAGCTGCTCCTTATCGCTTTTAGCGACTGACATCAAAAGTAGTCTTTCTTGCTTTGGTATCGTTCGGACATCGCTATAAAATCCCGGAATAAGAACTTTATCAGACTTAAGGTCTTTAAATTTTGCAATCAGCTGACCTGCAATTAAGGCGGGATTTAAAACTCTATTCCCCCATACTCCCGAGTGCAAATCCCTTTTTGCAGTAACAATTGTCAATTCGAAATAAACTAATCCCCGTAAGCCAAAAAATATTTGCGGTACATTTTTCCTAAACATACCAACGTCAGTAATATAAAAAACGTCTACTTTTTCTAGGATGTCTCTCGTCTGTCTTAAATAGTCCTCTAAGTTTACACTCCCCGTCTCTTCCTCTCCTTCCAAAATAAAAACAATGTTATTTTTTAAGTGCTTGTTCGCAATTAAGTGTTTAATTGCGATTAGATTCTGAATAACATGACCCTTATTATCTGCTACTCCGCGTCCGAATAATTTACCGTTTCGCAACGTCAACTTAAAAGGTGGACTCTGCCACTCGTCAACCGGGTCTTCCGGCTGAACATCATAATGACCGTAAATTCCGACAGTTTTTTTGCTCTTGTCTCTGCGATTAGCAGTAGAATAATATTCTCCTACAATCATTGGCAGTGCGTTTTCTTTCTGCAGCTTTCTAACTGTAAAACCTATTTGCGTGAGAAAGTTTGTCAGAAAATTAACCGCCTTGGTAGTCTCCCCTCTTCTGCTTGAATCAGCCGAAACCGACTGAATGGAGATAAATTCAGATAAAAATTTTAATATATTAGTTTTATTCATCAATTAATTCACAAAAGCTCTTTTTTTGCTCCGAAATCAACCTGCCATGTTCATATTGGAGCTTGGCAACAGTTTAAAAATTAGTCTTTTTCATAAAAATTAACCGTACTCTTACCCCAGGTCATCGGATACTCCTGGCTTTTGACTAATCTGAATTGCGGCAGGAGAAAATTCTTGGTCGTCAGAAGTATCTTTGTTTCTTCCTTCAGGGCCAGACACTTTCTCTCCAATGCGAGCATTAACTCGTCGTAAAAACAGGTTGAGTGCGCAAAGATTACATCGGCATCGGAAAAATCATAATTAAGAAAGTCGGAATTTGCCAATTCGATCTTTAAACCTCTTTTTTCAACCGGAAGTATCGGCGCAACCTCAGCCTCAAATCTGCGGAAGATGTCAACAGCCTTTTGATGCAGCTCTTTTATAATCTCCACTCCTGTCAGCTTTGTAAAGCTGCCAAATATTGCCGAGAGCATCACCGCCTTTCCTGTTCCAGAACCCAGATCGTAAAAATTTCCTCCGTTTTTATACTGCAGATCGTTTAATATTTGATAAAAGCTCTCTGCCGTCACCTCCCCATAGGTATGGGCTTTATTTTTGTAATTCAAGTTTTGCCTGGCTCTTTTTGATATGGCATACCCGTCGACTCCGGAATACAAACTCTCAAATATTGATTTACCTGTCTTAAAATCCATACGATCTTAATTCGCGGGAAATTTATTCTTTAATTAATATTGTAGCCTACCTGATAA
>Ga0209541_10009147_pt1 | contig 16108 bp, 16 predicted proteins | sample RifCSPlowO2_01_FD_184027 | JGI IMG/M metagenome (GOLD analysis project Ga0209541, IMG submission 184027) | Groundwater microbial communities from Rifle, Colorado - Rifle CSP2_plank lowO2_0.1 (SPAdes) (version 2) | ecosystem: Environmental > Aquatic > Deep subsurface > Groundwater | place...
CATTTTTAATATGTGCGAGAAATTTTTTAGGAATTGCCTTATCAAATTCCTCCGCCACTAGCTTTTCAAATTCTTCTCGGGTCATTCTTTTTGAGCAAACTTCCGAATTTTTGTCCGACTTTTTCTACCTTCGGTTCAATAACCAACTGGCAGTAGTTGGCACGAGGGTTTTTCTCAAAATAGTTCTTGTGGTAGTCCTCCGCCGGATAGAATTTTTTAAGCGGCGCGACTTCGGTTACAATTTTCTTTACGCCGAGGCTCTTGTTCATCACCATAATGTAGTGCCCGGCCTTTTCCTTCTGCCGTTCTGTTGTATAAAAAATCGCCGAGCGGTACTGCGGTCCCACATCATTCCCCTGTTGATTTAAGGTTGTCGGGTCGTGGCTTCCAAAAAACACCTGCAGTAATTCTTCAAACGCAATCTCATGCGGATCATACTCGACTTTAGTTACTTCTGCATGCCCCGTGTTCCCTGCCGACACTTGCTCATACGTTGGATTCTCTATCTCTCCTCCGGCATATCCCGGCTCAACACTTTGCACCCCCTTCAACATCTTAAATACCGCCTCGGTGCACCAAAAACACCCTCCTCCAAAAACAATTGTTTCTGTATCCATATTATTTCAAATATTTCTTACCTTTGAGTTTATCAGGCAAATACGATTCTTTGTCGTAGAGTTTATACTCCTTGCCGTAATTAAGGTCTTTCATTAACTTTGTCGGGGCATTACGAACTTTTAAAGGAATTGGAAGATTGCCGAGTTTTTTTACATCATCCATTGCCTCAAAATACGCATCGTAGGATTTGCGGCTCTTTTTACTCTCCGCCAAATAGGCAACCCCGTGTGCTAGATTAATCGCACACTCCGGGTAGCCGATTTTGTCGCACGCTTCAAATACCGCGTTTGCAACCACAAGCGCCGTCGGTTGTGCGAGTCCGATGTCCTCGCTCGCAAACACAACCATCCGCCGCGCAATAAAGAGCGGATCCTCCCCACTCTCTACCATCCGCGCCAGATAATAGAGTGCCGCATCGGGTTGGCTAGCGCGCATGCTTTTAATAAACGCGGAGATAGTGTTGTAGTGCTCCTCGCCTTTTTTGTCGTAGCGCAGGTGCTTGCTCTGAATTGTCTCTTTAAGCGACTCAAGGGTAATTTTCCCGTAGAGTTTTTGCGCATTCTCCAAAACCGTTATCGCTTGCCGCGCGTCGCCTTGTGCCATTTGTATCAGCCAGTCACGTGCGCCTTTCGATACTTTCAACTTTGTGCGCACAATAATTTTTTCCATATCACCCTCGGTTAGATCGTTGAGCACAAACACCCTGCAGCGCGAAAGAAGCGCTGAAATTATTTCAAAACTGGGGTTCTCGGTTGTCGCACCGATAAGTGTGATATCTCCACGCTCAACATAGGGTAAAAGAAAATCCTGTTGGGCTTTGTTGAAGCGGTGTATCTCGTCGATAAATAAAATAAGTGGCTTCCCCATCGGTAAGCTCCCGCGCTTTGGTAAAATCTTTCTGATATCCTCTTTGCCGGAGTCGACCGCGGAGAGCTCGTGGAATTCTGCATTGAGCGCGTTGGCATAGATACGCGCGAGGGTGGTCTTGCCGCTCCCCGGCGGGCCCCACAACACAAAAGAAAAGAGGTGGCCCTTTTCTATTGCTTCGCGGAAGGGCTTCCCTTTTCCTACCAAATGCTCCTGCCCAACAAACTCTTTGAGGGTTGTGGGGCGGATTTTGTTCGCTAGCGGCTCCATAACTACCTCATTGTACTCTAGCCTTGTTTTAAGCCATCCTTTAGCACTCTACACAATATACTTGACAATATGTCTACTATATGATAGAATGAACAGCAATAGTACGGGGCTTACATCTTCACAGTCAAATCAAGGGGAATGCCATGTTTACGATCCTCGGTCACCCTCGCGACTCAAACGAAAAAGTGGAGCTCGATGTGGTTGCCTTCTGGGAAATCCGCGACGCGATCCGTTTGTGGTCACGCCGAGGATGGATCTGCCAGATAGCGATTTGAGATCCACCGTTGACTCCGCGCCCCAGCCCCCTACCTTCACCGGTGGGGGGCTTTGCTATTTCTGAACTGACGGCAGATCCAAATGACGGAGGGCCTCCGCAAAGGTAGTACCCACTTTTTTGCCTGGGTTGAATATATTTAAAGGGTCGAAGATTTTTTTTACTTGTACGAAGAGGTTATACATATCCGTTCCGAACATTTTCTCCACATACGGCGTCCTCACAAGGCCGTCGTTATGCTCCCCCGTTATCGAACCCTGATATATAAGCACGAGGTCATAGACCTTATGTGAGAGTTCGTCGATCATTCGTGCGGTGTCGGCCCGCCTGGGGTCAATCAGCGGAATGATATGAAAATTTCCATCCCCCACGTGTCCCGCTATGGTGTATGTCAAATCGTAGGTTGAAAGTATTGCTTCAAGTTTTGGTAAGAATTCCGGGAGTTTCAAAGGAGGCACGACGAAGTCGTCTATAAAAGGCGCTGTGCGCCGTCCGACAACCTTTTTGCGCAAAAGGTTGAAGCTTTCGCGCCGCACAACCCAATACTTGCGCGCCTCCGCCTCGTTCTTTGCGATGCGGTATGAAATGTGTTCCTTGTTGTGTGCTACCTCGGCCGCAAGTTTTTGCGCTTTGAGAAGTGCCTCTTCTTGAGTTACCCCGCGGAATTCCACCAACAGCACCAGTTTAGGGACGCCGCCTGTCAAAACCATCCACACCTCCGGCAAAAACTCAATCCCAAGCCGGAAGAGTCCGCTTTTCATCTGTCCTGCAAACTCGGGGAAATACTTTACCGCGAGCTGGAAGGTGTGGTTATCGTACGACTCAAAACTGTCCGGCTCGTAACGCAAAACTTCCGGTACCAACTCCCCCAACTGCGAAAGTTTGTTGACGAACATTACAACCATCGCCGCAAAAGGTTTTGGTTGTGTGAGCGCAAAGCGGATTTTGGTGATAAGCCCAAGCGTGCCCTGCGAACCAACCATAAGACGCGCCAAATTAAGCGAGGTAACACCGTCGCCGATATCCCACAGTGCATAGCCGGAGGAATTTTTTTCAACCTTTGGTTTTGCCCTTTCAATTATCTCTGTATTGTTTTTAATGAGTGCCGCAACACTGCGATACAGGTCGCCCTCGAAAGACTGCTCCGCGAGCTTCGTCTGGAGTGCATCACCCTCAAACTTCCGCAGTATGTGGGGTTTGCCGTCGCTTAAAACCACTTCAAGCTCCTCCACATAGCGCGCGGTTTTGCCGTATTTCAGATTTTTTTCACCTCCGGAGTTGTTGGCGACCATTCCGCCGACTGTGCAAATTTCCCGGCTTGCGGTGTACGAGGGCAACTCTAGATTTTTTTTCTTCGTTTCTACATCAAAATCCCGAAAGTACATTCCGGGTTCGACCGTGGCGCTCCGCTCACTGAGAGCGAGAAGATGGTTTAAGTGCTTCGCGGTATCAACAACAATCGAATTGCTCAAGGGGCCGCCGGACATGTCAGTTCCTCCTGCGCGCGCGGTCAATGAGCGGCGCACCCCCTTCCCTTTTTGCTCTCCTACATATCGCACAAGCGCCCCAATATCCCCCGCATCAAGCGGGGAGACCACGACTTCCGGCTTCATTACGAACAAAGAAGCGTCGCGGCTTGCGCGCAGAAGTGTCTCCGGCGAGGTATCTACTTCTCCGCGTATTATTTTTTTAAGTTCTGCTCCTAAGCTCATGCACCCGGTGCACTCATAAAGGTGACGCTTGCGGGAAGTTCAAACATCCCCTGGTCCGCTGCCCACGGTGTGCAGGAGTAGTTAGCTTGCGCGTTGACATCAACGCCTCCTTGGTTTCCAGCTCCCGAGCCCATAGCGCCAAAAGACATTTTAAACCCCTGCGGCATCATGTCGCTCCAGACGTAACTTGTGTTGTCCTTGACAATCATGTGGCTCTCCACGGTTTGTCCGCCCGAAACAGAGGTAAACTCGCCGCGCATCATCCCCTGTGCGAGATAGACGGTACCGGATGATGAAGAGTTTGCGGTTGCCGAAGAAACCGTGCACTTTTGTGCAATACCGGCGGCAAGCAATACCTTAAGCGAAGTCGGCTGGTTTGAATCTGAAGCGGTATCTAGTTGTGTATTGTTGCTCTCTCCCCCGGGAGTTGTCGGGGAGACGCCTCCTTGCGTTGCAATATATGCCCCTATGCCGAGAACCACGACCACGCCCACAATCCACAACCATATATTGTTTTGCATACCAAAAAAAGCTAACGGATATACCGCCAGTGTAACACGCAATTTTCTTTGCAAATACGCTACTGTTCTAGGCGAGCGGGTTTTCGCCGCGAATGACGCGGATAAGTACCGCGATAATTGCAACTATCAAAAGCAGGTGGATAAAACCCCCCAGTGTATTGGAGGTCACAAGCCCCAAGAGCCACAGCACCACAAGAATCGTTGCAATGGTTACAAGCATACGAGGTATAGTACTACACTTTTTGAGATGAAGGTGTCATTAACGGGGATGGTTTTTTGTTGTAGAAACTATCTTGCCATCGTCTATTTTTATTATCTTTTCGGCAAGGCGCGCATACTGCTCTTCGTGTGTCACCATAATGATCGTTTGCCCCTCACGGTGAAGATCTTTAAAAATTTCCATAATGACTTCCGAGGATTGATTGTCGAGGTTTGCGGTCGGCTCATCGGCAAAGAGAACATTCGGTTTATGTGCAACCGCCCGGACAATTGAGACCCGTTGCTGTTCGCCGCCGGAGAGTTGGGAGGGTAAGTTGTGCAAACGGTGCCCGAGCCCTGCGCGCTCGAGTGCTACACCCGCTTCCCGGTATGCTTTGCGCTTGGAGTGTCCTTGCATAAGAAGCGGGAGTGCCACATTTTCAAGTGCAGTTAACTCTGGCAAAAGCGCGTAGTCCTGAAAAACGTAGCCGAACTTTACGAGACGAAAACGCATTTTCTCATTTGAAGACATCTCGTGTGTATTTTGGCCGTCGATAATAACCTCCCCGCCCGTCGGGTCATCAAGCAAAGACATTTGATACAGAAAGGTCGACTTCCCCGCTCCGGAACGGCCCATGATGGCAATAAATTCGCCCTCGAGGGCTACGAAGTCGATGCCCTTTAAGACATGCGTCTCGACATCGCCGTTTTTAAATGTTTTTTGAAGACTTTTTGTTTCAATCATGGTTCGATATGGCTCACCACAGGTACTAATTTCTACCCAAGATAGAGTCGAGCGTGTTGCGCCGGATAATCATCCATGCCGGAATAAATCCGGCGACCACGGTCGAGAATACCAACAGTCCCACCCGGAAAAACGTTTGGTCGAGGGGCGCCACCAGTATTCCGTCGCTGAAAGGAAAGTCTATCGGGTGCGCGGCAAAAGACGGCACCAAGAAGCCATACACAAGCATTAACCCAATCGCGGAGCCGACAAGCGCATAAAAAATAGATTGAAAAACGTAAGAAATCTCAATCGCCCGGCCGTTGACGCCGATACCTTTGAGGATGCCTATAAACTTGCGTCTCGTGAGCGCATTGATAAAGACAACGATGAATATGGTTATCGAAGCGACCACGAGCCCAATTGAAGAGAATGCAGTGCCGAGCATATTGAAGGTGGCGATAATGTCGCGCAGAAACTGTGGCTGTGCATCCTCGTACGTTTGCACCCGGGCGTAGGTGGCAACTCCGCTGCGCTCGAGTGCCTCGCGTACCGCAACCGGGTCAGCACCCGGTTTCAATTTGATTGAAATTTCATCAACGTTGCCGTCATTGCGACCGATCAAACTTCTGAACTGTGAGTCAACCATAAAAACTGCGAGAGAAAGCTCGTCTATTTTAGAGACCAGAATTCCTTTGACTACCACCTCGCGGGTTACCTCGCCCACATTGATGCGGATTCGGGTGCCTATGCCGACATTTTCAAGCGCGGAGAGGTTGGGCGAGTCAAACGGCAGATATTGTTTCAAAAGATAGCGACCTATAAGTACCTTGTCATAGTCCCCGGGAGCAAGGTATGAGCCTTCGGCAACAAATTGGGAGAGGCCCGTAACCGCATCTTCCGCATAGGGGTCAATGCCGACAACTTGCGCTACGGCGGTGTTCGGTTTATCCGTCTCTTTGCGGGTTTTGTAATTTGCTTCCAGAGTGCCTCCCTCCCGATAACGAGGTGTTATCGCCTCGACTTCCGGAAGAGTCGCGATGAGTGCGACGAGGTTGGGACTGTTTTCAATATACTTTTTATCAGAAAGCGTCGAGACAATAACATCGCTTGTGTAGTGCGTGCGGGCCGCCTCAATCGCTCCCTGCAAAAGCCCCACCAGTATTCCAGAAACCACGACCAGGTTAAGAAAGGTCAAGACCATCACAAAAATGATAAGTCCGGTCGTCCACAACGAGGCGCGACGCAGCGCCCGGAGCGCGAGAAACCAGCCGATACGGATATTGAGTGGCAACATGGAGGAACTAGTCGGAAAGGACGACGACGTCTCCCGAAGAGAGCCCGGAAGTTATTTCTATGGAGCCAAGCGAAGAAACACTGCCGGTCGTCACCTCCCGCTCGACAACTTCATCCCCCACTAACACGCGGACAAACTTTTTGCCGTCGCGACTGGTGACAACCCCCTGCGGAATAGAAATCACATCCTGCCGGCGCTCGGCGGTAATCGTGACATTTGCCGTCATGCCCGATTTAACGCGCGGGTCAGTAACTGTAAACTTGAGAATGGTGCGGTAGGTTGAGACCCCGTCGCGCACCGTCTCTGCCGGATCAATCGCCGCGACAGTGGCATTAAAAATTTCTTCAGCACCGTAAGCGTCAAGCGTAACGCTCGCCTCTTCGCCCACTCTAAGCAAAGAAAGGTTGATTTCCGGTACAAAACTTTCTATCTGCAACGTATCGTTGCCAATAAGGGAGATTGCGGGTTCGTTGGTTGCGGCAACGCCGCCGACTTCTATGTCAATCGCCGTAACAATGCCCCCAAACGGCGCGCGCAGAGTGCGCTCGGCGATCGCTGTTTGCAGGCCTGAAACTGTCGCCTGCGCACTTGCCAGAGCTTTGTCACGGGTACGGAGGGCTTCCTGATAGGCGTTGTAGTTTGGAAGATAGGAGGAGCTTTTGGTATTGGGGATGGTTATGTACCACGTGGTTTCATCGTATTCATTCAAGTCGTCGGGAAAGAATACAAATAAGCCATACGTGCCGAGCGGTGCAGGTTCATCGGAGGGGACATCAATCGGCTCCAAGGTCTCCAGACCGAATGTCCGCAACTCGTGGTCATCGACACCCTGTTGCACGCCGTGAACAATACGTATTTTGTAGACACCCTCCGGACCATTGTATAAACCGGTTACCTCGGGCGCAGTAACTGCGTACGAAGACGAACCAGGCACCGCAGCCAAACCCTCCGAGAGAATGTCCCGGTAGGCGCTCGCAACAAGCGTCGCCTGTTCTTTGCGTGCTTCTTCCAAATCGACTTCTGCGGCGCGAAGGTCCGCGGCAAGTACATCAATCGCGAGAGTCGCGAGAGTCTGCCCCGCCGAGACCCTGTCCCCCACCGTAACCCTCACCGACTGAACCCGACCGGTTTCCCCGAAGGCCAGATCAACATTTTGTGCCGCAACTACTTTACCGGAGACGGAAACTTCCTGTACAAACTCTCCCGCCTGTACAACGAGTATTTCTTGTTCGCTGTTGCCATCTCTAAAAGCAAAAAACCAGACGCCGAGGACAACCAACACAAAAATGGCGAGAGACACGAGCGGCCGCTTGATTGCGGCGCTATAAACGAATAAAAGTCGTTTTTTTACAGCAGAAAGCATAGTAGCCGAGGCAGTGTATCACACCGCCAAAATTTCTCAAAAACTTATTTCTAATTCTGCGTGTACCCTTACTTAAGACCGATGGTAACGGATTTTACAGAGCCGTCGTCGAGTACTACGTAGATGCGCCACCAACGGCCGGTTTGAAGTCCTTTGGTACTCCAGTTGTAGATGTACTGTTGTGCGACCGGATCCCACTTGAAGAGACTGCCGGTCGTTGCTGGTTCGCTGTAAAAGGACTCAACAACCGAGGAAGACATCGGGCTACCCATTTGCGGGATAACCCAAATAGGAAGCGTTGCCGCCTCAATGGGGTTGCCGTTTGCGTCTTTGATTTGGAATTTGACCGGTACCGTCGAGCCGCCTTTAAAGACGCTGAGTGCCAGACCAATTTGATGCGCAGTGTCGTTTATCGGCTGGAGAAAGCCGTCGAAACCGTACACTATCCAGTCGACAACAGGACCACTGTCATTATTGTAGTTGCCGATTCCGTCGATAAAGGTCCACGAGTCGTTGTAGACGCTGATCGCGTTGTGCGTTGTGCCAGAAAGATCGAGGCCTGCGAGTGTTTCGCCAGAGATCCCGAGGCAGGAGCCCGTCGCCGTGTGTGGAAAGCCGTCATAGATGACCGTGTAGCCTGAAACCGAACAAACAGGATCGGTTTTTTCAATGGTGAAGTCACCGGCCGACGCGTCGTCAAGATTGTTGTAGTTTGTAGCATCGGTCGGGACAAAGTCCGTAGTCACGGCGTAGGTGCCAACGTCTGTGGGCGCCGCAGAAGAGCCGTCGTATTTGATATCGCTGACGGTCCCCCCCACAGAGCCGGCTACGATGGCTGCTTGCGGCGCGCCGCTGTATACAACCGGAGAGTTATTGACCGAAACCGTTGGAGTAATTTTTATTACGGCGACATCGTCGTTTGTTATAGTGCAGGTTTTATTTTCTCCCGCGAGGAGCGCAACCGCGCCGTCGGAAGCACAGTCTCCACCCCAAGAACCGGCGGTGTATCCCGGAAGATTTGTTTCGCTTGCGGTGTGCGCACCCGGCGCGAGTTCTATCGCGCTACTCCACGCAACATCGTCGCCGTCGATTTGTGCCTGAAAATCATTTTCGTCTGCGAGGCCGCCATCATCGTTGACTACCTGTTTGACGAGCGTCAGCGTGCCCGTTGTCGGACCGCTGCCGGGGGCGTAGGTATTGGTGATCGTGCACACAACCACCTCACTTGGAAGGAGATTGACGGTGTTTCCTACCTGGTGGCCGGTAGTGCCGCAATCCCATGAACCCGCGCTGTAATTTGGAAGACCGGATTCGGAGAGTGTATACACTACGGACGCATCAACATCGTGAAAGGCATCCGAGTCTCCAAAATCCGAGAAATTTCTTTGTGTCGTTGTCGTAGCCGTTGCTGTAAGTTGCCAGTTGTGAGCAGTCGCCGTGCCTCCGGTAGTATTATCAACCACCTTTACTAATTTCAACTGCGGAGCGATATCATCATCTACGACAATGCAAGTTACCTCTGGCTCTCCATTAATTTGAACTGAGTTGCCTATTTGGACCCCCCCAATACAATTCCACGTAGAGCTATATCCATCCGGCATCCCACTAGTATCGTCAAGTAGTTCGTACAAACCGGGGGGGACTTCTCCTGTGGTGGTAGCTCCATTTCCCGAGTAAACAATATCATCAGGACTCTCAGGGTTATAAGCTTGGATAAATGCTGAGGTAGGCGAATATGATCCTCCATCATCATTAATAACAACTCTTGCAATCGTGAGGAGGGTTGTCGCCTCTTGTGCGTGCGAAAATGGAGTAACAAACACAATAAGAGCCCCTGCAAAGATCGCCGCACAGAAGAACGTAATAAAAAGCCGCAAAGATATGCTCAAAGATTGCATGAATAAAGGGTTATTTGGATATACTCTGAGTATACCGCATATGATGAGAAAAGTACGCCAAAATACCCCCACACTTTTTTGGCGTTACTGTGCCTTGCAAAATCGTACTTATTCTACAAACGTGAGCGCTTTGCCCGATTTGCCCGCGCGCCCGGTACGGCCGATGCGGTGGACATAATCCTCCCGCGTTGCAGGAAGGTCGTAGTTAATGACGTGGGAAACGCCCGATATGTCGAGCCCGCGCGCCGCCACATCGGTCGCGACAAGCACCTGCACGTGGTCGCGCTTGAAGAGGTCGAGTGCCTTTTGGCGCTTGCCTTGGGTTTTGTTGCCATGAATTGACTCCGCCTTGAAGCCACGCTCTATCAGTTTTTTAGAAAGTTTCTCAACGCCGTGCTTGGTGCGGCCGAAGATGAGAACTTTATCAAACCCCGGCTTAACCAAAAGGTCGTGGAGTATGGTGAGTTTGTCTCCGCCTTGGGGTACGCGCACAATATCTTGATCAATACCCGCAGCAATTTCGCGGGTCGCGACTTTGATGCGCACGGGCTCGTGCAAAAACTCGCCAATGAGCTTTTCAATTTCATTTGAGATGGTCGCGGAGAAGAAAAGGGTATGCCGCGGTGTCGGGAGAAGCGCCAAAATTTTGCGCATATCGTTGATGAAACCCATGTCGAGCATCCGGTCCGCTTCGTCCAACACCGCAATTTTAAATGCTGAAAGCACAAGTACCTTACGTTCAAGAAGATCTTTGAGTCGCCCCGGAGTCCCGATAACGACATGCGGGCGGCGACGCAGCCCTGCAATCTGCGCGCCTATCGAAGCGCCGCCGACGCACACCGTCGTGTAGAGCTGCATGTTTTTTGCGAAGCCATTAAATTCATCCGCAATTTGGAGCGCGAGTTCGCGGGTCGGCACCATGATGAGCACACGATCGTTGCGATTCAATAAAAGTTTATGTATGAGCGGAATCAGAAAGGCGCCGGTCTTGCCGGTCCCCGTGTTGGCAACCCCGACAACATCTGCACCACGCAAAATGTGAGGTATTGCTCGATCTTGAATGGGAGTCGGATCTTTGTAGCCCTTTGCAACAATGGCCTGCTTTAACGAATCGTCTATCAAAAAGTCGGCGAAACGATGTTCGGGAACAAAATGTGGCGCCTCCTCGGTAATGACCGCCTTGTTGATGAAGGTGGAAGGATGCATGTGCACTCCCGTGCTGAAGTTCCCCCGTTTGAAATTACCGCGCGCAAAATGCGGCCGCGCATTAAAGCGGCGATGGGGGCCTTTATGAGAATGAGAAAAATGTTTCTTTTGTGGCATTGCACTCTATCTACTATCAGAGCCTATGGCTCAGATATGAGCACAAGAGGAGTTCGCAGATACGTCCGTATTATAAGGGATAGTTCTATTCTTGTCAATTACGCTTCCCGGTTTGCTTTGGTGCGAGCGTGTTCGGTGAGATATTGCTTGCGCAAACGCACGCTCTCGGGGGTGACCTCGAGGTACTCATCCTCCCCCATAACCTCAAGCCCCCGCTCAATCGTGAGTGTATAGGGTGGCGTGAGATTAATCGCCTCATCCGAGCCCGAGGCGCGGGTGTTGGAGAGCTGTTTACCTTTGGTCGGGTTCACCGTCATCTCCTCGCCTTTGGCAGTGTTCCCGATGACTTGGCCCTCATACACCTCCGTCGCGGCGTTTATATAGAGGAGCCCGCGGTCTTGCAAATTCCAAAGCGAAAAGCCGAGTGCCTTGCCGCCTGCCATAGAGATCATAGAGCCCTGCGGTCGCTTGCGGATCTCGCCATGGTAGGGCCGAAAGCCCACAAACCGCGAGGAGAGTATTCCCTCCCCTTTAGTGTCTATAACAAACTGATTGCGATAGCCAAGGAGCCCGCGGGTTGGCCCTTCAAAAAACAAACGCAAAATATCTCCATGCGCTATCGCGTTTAGCATCACAAACCCCCGCGTCCCGAGGCGCTCGATGATGGTGCCCTGGTAATTCTTTGGCGTATCGATGACCACTTCTTCAAATGGTTCCATTCGTATACCGTTTTCTTCGTGAAAGATAACTTGCGGTTGGGAGACCTGCATTTCGTAGCCCTCGCGGCGCATATTTTCAAGCAGTATCGCGATATGAAGTTCGCCGCGGCCAGAGACCTTATACGCATCCCCCGTGCCAAACTCAACGCGCAACCCGACATTAACCTCAAGCTCGCGCTCCAAGCGTTCTCGCAACTGGCGGCTGGTTACAAATTTTCCCTCCCGTCCGGCAAAGGGCGAATTGTTGACCAAAAAGTTGAGTGTAATCGTCGGTTCATCAACCGCAATGCCGGGAAGCGGTTCCGCCGTCTCACTCGTTGTTACCGTCTCCCCAATATCAATGTCGGGAAGCCCCGCGATAAGTGCAATGTCGCCAGCACCCGCTTCGGTCGCTTCCACCCGGTGCAACCCTTCAAACGTAAACACTTTGGTGATCTTCCCCGGGCGTGTCTCCCCCATCGGCTTTTTTATAAAAACAGAGTCACCGAGTGCGACCTTGCCTTCATATACACGCGCCACCGCAAGCCGGCCGAGGAAGTTATCGTAGGCCAAGTTAAAAGGCTGCAACCGGAGCGGCATTTCATCGCCCGCTCCGGAAGAGGCCGCGGGCACATGCGAAAGGATCATTTCAAGAAGCGGTGAAAGGTCTTTTGACTCGTCTTCTAGTTTTGTTTTAGCAATGCCCTCCCGCCCTATAGTGTAGATAACAGGAAAGTGCGCTTGCGCGTCGGAAGCCCCGAGCTCCAAAAACAATTCTAGTACTTGCTCCTCACACAGGTGCGGGTTTGCCGCGGGCTTATCTATTTTATTAATAACGACAATCGGTTTGAGGCCAAGCTCGAGGGACTTCTTTAAAACAAAACGAGTTTGCGGCATCGGCCCTTCTTGTGCATCAACAACGAGCAAAACACAGTCAATAGAGCGGAGAACCCGCTCAACCTCGGAGCCGAAGTCGGCATGCCCGGGGGTGTCTACAATATTTATCTTCGTCCCCTTATAGGTGATAGCCGCGTTTTTGGCATAGATGGTGATGCCACGCTCAAGTTCCAGCGTGTTGGAGTCCATAGAGGTACCTTCCTTTTCAGCGCCGGTTTGACGCAAGAGTGCGTCGGTAAGCGCGGTCTTGCCGTGGTCAACGTGCGCGATAATGGCGATGTTTCTGATTTCCATATATGCAAGCATATGCCCGTCGCTCGCTCGGAAAAGAAAATTGGACTTTCTCTTCACTCGCTTCGCTAGGTCATAAAAAAATAAAACGGCCGCAGGCCGATGTCCTCAACAATACCACACCCTCACTCAAAAATCAATCGGGTGTCGTGCGTTTACCATTAGGGCTTTACGTATACGATCTTTTGATACAAGCCCCCGAAGTAAGAGGTTTTTCGGCACCGCTGCATAGAAAACTGTGAGGGAAGGAGCTCCCATAATTCCCGGTTCCAAAGCGCCACAGCGAACGGCTCGATTGTGCCGAGTAGAGGGAGGAGGAGATATCGTAGCGGGTGCCACAAAGAGGGCTTTCCGTAATCCAGTACGACGAGCGTGCCACCCGGTTTCAGCACGCGAAGTGCCTCTGCAACGGTTTTCTCGCGGACATCCTGCGGCTGCTCATGCAACAGAAAGTATAGAATTGCGCGGTCGTACACCCCCGGAGAAAATATGAGCGCGGAGGAATCCATTTGGATAAAGCGGGCTACTTCGGCATCCGCAGCGGCGATCTTGCAGCTCACGTTCTTCAGCTGCGCCTGCACTACATCTATAAGATCTAGTGTCCCGCCGGAGCGCGTGACGCATGCGGCAAGCCGCGGCGTAAAATTGCCGTACGGGACAGATATCTGGAGCGTGCAGCCCGATAGATCGCCCTCAAATTCTTCTATCACCTCGTTGGAGAGGCGGCGATAGTACCCGCACAGAATCAGATTAGTGAGCCACGGGCGGTCCCAAAACCGGAGCGCGCGCGGATCTACGTAAGCCCACCAGTAATACTTTTTAAGATAGTCGGGGGTAGGAGTGGTGGCAGTACTCATGCCCCTCCTTTCATTTTGCGAAGTATGAGCGTCAAATACAGGCCGATAGCAGCGCCAAAGTAGTTTCCGCCCCGCTCCACCCAGTCGAGTATGTAGATTGCCTCATACCCATGAGCACTCACCCGGCTGAAGGCGGTCGCCAAACCCCAAAACACCGCCCAAACAAAGAGCACCACCATAAACTGCGACCGTGCAAGTTTGGCGAGAGGCCCACTGCCCACCCAAACACCGATAAGCGCAAGCACCATGATTGCAGCAATCGCGAGGTCTATGCGTCCTATGTACCCGACCCACTGAAGCGCGGTTTCTGTCGGAATTGAAATGCCGAATGTCGATTGAAGGGAGCCGACAATCAGTTGGGCAAACGAGGGGTTCCCCGATACTGCCCAGCCGCCGTGTCCGACAAAATTGAATATGTTGGCTCCGGCCGCCAGTGCATAGATGATAAAAAGGATACGGTCTTTAAATAAATTTGTACTCATGCTGTGGCATCTATTACTAATAATCTGCCTATCTCTACTAGTATACCTCCAAAACAAGCACTCTTTTTCATTATTTCTTTCGTAAGTCAGACCAGAGAAATACGAGCCCGATTGCAACCCAGAAAGAAACCATAAGCCAATTTTTGGTCTGCATCGCCTGTACGGCCGCAACTCCGAAAAATAAAACAAATATTGCAAAATTTGCGCCTAATTTGTTCACTTATTTATTACAACTGACCAGCTGCCCGACAGGGATTCGAACCCCAATTAATGGCTTCAAAGGCCACTGTCCTACCATTAGACGATCGGGCAATACGATTTGAGAATACCAAATTTTCTAACCTCTTACCATTCCCCCCATACAACACCCTCACAAACTTGAGAATGTGAGAATGTTGTGTATACTGGTATTTATGCAAAAAATGAAAACCCCAAAACAAATGGAACGACACCTGAAAGGGGTGGCTAACCATCGACGTATTGCAATTTTGCTCCTCATCGCCGCGCGCAGTGGTCTTACACTTGAAAACATTTCCGCAACACTCAACGCAAACGAAAAGACCATAGGGGAGCATACGCGACGCCTCCACAATGCAGGGCTTATCGACAAACAGAATCGTGGCAAATTTGTGGAGCATACTCTCTCGCCGTACGGCAGATTGTTCGTCCGATTCTTAAAATCATTCCAGCAAATCTAACCAACAACACCCTCACAGACTTGAGAATGTGAGGGTGTTGTTATAAATTTTTGCCGTTGAAAAGAGCGGTAATGAATGGTTGATGGCCGGAAGAGTGGGCTCCGCTCATGTTGCCATCAGATATATCCGGCCGCGGGGCCATAGGTAGCGAGCCCGAAGAAGAATTGCAGTTTACGCGCGACGCCCATAGATCTCCTTAATAAGGGATTTTACACTCCTCAAAGCAATGCGCACCGCGATTGAGCTTGTACACCCGCATGCGCCCCCGGTCCTCACTTGCGACCGCGTCAACCGAGCGAAGCACCTGTAAATGATGCGTTACGGTTGGCTGGCGCAATTGTACCCGCTTAGTGAGTTCGCTCACCGTCATCCCCTCTTTTGATCTACCAAGCATACACACCAAGTTATAACGGCTTCGATCCCCCACTACCTTGAAACAATCGGAGCAGAGTTCCTCTTCGCCGCTTTGAACCCACGGAGGCCGTTTATACGTTTTTACCTCTACATTACGGGCTTCTTTTGTTTTCTTTTTCTTTATCCCCAACTTTTTCTTATCCATAGATAGGTATCTATGTGTATTATATATAGATACCTATCAATATAGCATCTTTGTACTATGCCACGCCAGAAACTCACAGCGCTCCCCACGATCGTCAAACGGAACGGCTCTTTTGTTCCTTTTGATTCAAGTAAAATTGCTCACGCTGTGGAGAAGGCGATGAAAGCTGCGGGAGAGTTCAAAGAAAAGGCATCTGAAAAAATTGCCGATGCGGTGACAAGGGTGCTAATAGAAAAGATCCGTAGCAATAAAACTTTCATACCGACGGTAGAGGGTGTACAGGATGAGGTCGAAAAAGAGCTCATGCTGCAAAAATTTCCCGTAACCGCCAAAGCGTACATTCTCTATCGGGCGGAACGTACCCGTATGCGTGAGTTGCGGGGAGATGTGCCCGAGCATGTAAAAGTACTCTCGGAGGAAAGCAAAAAATATTTCAAAAATAATCCACTCGGAGAATTTGTGTATCTGCGAACGTACGCGCGCTGGATCGAATCAGAGAATCGCCGTGAAACTTGGGTGGAGACCGTCGACAGGTATATGTCATTTATGAGAGAGAATCTC
>Ga0209541_10009148_pt1 | contig 16108 bp, 13 predicted proteins | sample RifCSPlowO2_01_FD_184027 | JGI IMG/M metagenome (GOLD analysis project Ga0209541, IMG submission 184027) | Groundwater microbial communities from Rifle, Colorado - Rifle CSP2_plank lowO2_0.1 (SPAdes) (version 2) | ecosystem: Environmental > Aquatic > Deep subsurface > Groundwater | place...
TAATAATCAACTCTCGCTCTTTTTTACTTAACATAAATATCACCTCTAGATAAGGTAATATTTACTAGTATTTATACTTTTCTTTTGTCGCTAACTATAAATACAAAAACCCTAAAAATGCCATATGAAATAGAAAGAGTTTATCAGGATGTTCTTAAGAATCTGAACGATGGACTGCTTGATCCTGCTGTGCCTCTGAATGTAAATGATAGAAAGAGAAGAGCGAATCTTAGAATTTTGATTACTACTCTTGAATTTTTGAGAAAAGAAGAATCTGACAACCCTTTGTTTTCAGATGCAATGCATGGAATCAGCGATTTAGCAGACTTACTTAAAAATTTACTAAGAATTTATGATAATTATAAAAACGAGGGATTAAGACTAAGGGATTTTGATCAAAAGATTCTAAAAGAAATCAACAGCAAAATAGTTTTAATCATCCGTTTAATTTTTGCCTGGCTTGAAAATATAAGACAAAAATCAGAAGAAGTTGCTGCCGGAAACAGCCATCTAAAAGACCTTAAACTACATCCTAAAAATACAAGATTTTATACAAAAGTAAAAGAATTTAATCCAGACTATACAGAAGAGATGGTACATCCAATAAACGAACACCAAAAAGCCATTCAAAGAAAAAGAACAACAGAAGAATTAGTAAGACTTGATGTAAAGGATCCAATAACCGGTGCACGAAACTACAGAAAAGGAGATGATTATTCCTACCCTGGTTCAAAATTGATAGTTTCACAAGGACATCATAGGCTATATGAATTATATAGAAGATTTCTGCAGGAAAGACTTAATGGAAATACCTTGGTTGAATTTATTATAGATGAAAAATACCTAAAGAAAAGGTGATTATAGATAATCCAGATCTGCCCCTCTGTAAAACTGCTGAAATATCAGGAAATCATCAGAACAAAAACCTTCTCTTGGGAAGATTTCGCTGAATCCCCTTTGCTCTTCTGTTATTCCTGCATTAGCCAGAGCCTGCGAAATATGAACAAAAGAATTTTCAGCAGGATAATAACCATTAGAACGGTTGTTTGCATAATCCACTTTCCATATGCCCTCAACTTTTTTAAATATTATTTCACCTGCACTTAAAACCCTCTCCCCTCTGGCAACATACACATGTTCCTGCAAATTTTCTCCACCAATCCATAATTGTCCTTTCCTATCTACAACATAAGTCTGTGGCCTGTCTATTCTCCCAACAATATCTGAATATCTGTCCAAAATATTATCAGTTGATACAAGTATTCTTCCTTCTTTGTGTTTAGCATCTTCCCACATCTCCTTTCTTCCTGCAAATTCATAAAGAAAATCTTTGTTTTTTGCACATGCAGAATATGATTCTCTTGCAAGATCCCCAACATCATTCTGTCTTTCAATAAAATCCTCTAAGAAACATAATGCCCTTGGATCTCCCAGAACTTTTAATGCAATAAAAACTCTTTTCTGCAATTCATAGTGAACATGCCCAAAGAAATTAACCATTGCAAATGTTGCCCTGCTGTCTCCAAGTTCACCTGCTGCCAAAACAGCATCGCCTCTTACATGCAGTTCAGGATCACACATCAGCTCCAACAGATGGCCAAGAGTATCTCTCCTTTTAAAATTAGACAACGCTTTTGCAACAGAGCTTCTGACATACGGCTCTTCATCTTTTTTTAAGGATACAACAAAATCAAAATTAACATCTCCCCTTTCTGCTACCTCCAATAACCTGTTTCCTCTGCTATGGGGGCTGTTTTTATTGTCACTTATATATTTAGTATCTGGTTGCATAACACCTTGCTAGTGGTATAAATTTATAAAGTTTCTGATATAACAAACTGGAAGAATAAGCACAACGTTCTCACAAAATCAAGATTGTGTAGTCCGGTGACATATGTCACCAGGCAATATTGTTATGGAATTCATTATAAGCTTCTGATGGCGTTTGCCAATTTAGGCTTTCGTGTGGCCTAAATTGGTTGTAGCGATATCTGAAATGTTCTATGTCTTTGTTGCAGAACTTCAATTCCATGTTTATTGTTTGGAATAATCTTTCCACTTTCCCATTTGTTTGTGGTCTTTTTACTCTTGTTCTTATATGATCAATATTATTTCTTCTGCACCATCGATCAAATTTTGAATGTTTACTTTTAGCGCCATAGGGTGATCCGTTATCACTAATTATTTGTCTTGGCTTTCCAAATTTCTTGATTAGTTCATCAAGAAATTTCGTTACGATATTTGTGTTTACTGTATTTGTATGAAGAATTCCTAAGCAGTATCTTGAGCAGTCATCCAGTACTGCTATAATCTTTCCTCTTTCTCCGAATTCGCTGTCATCTATATGCCATAGGCTATTAGGATGCTTTCTTTGAAATCTAACATATTTTGCTCTTCCATTCCTATTTCCTTCTTTCCTTGTTAAGCCTTCTTCTTTGAGTACTTGATTGATTGTGGAATGAGCTAGTTTGTGCTTTAATATTCTCTTTAATCTTTTAGCACCCCAGCCGGTTTTCTTTCTTAGTTTTATTATCTGCTCTTTTGTTTGTTCAGTTATTTTGTAATGGATTACTTTAGGTTTTCTTGATTCATCGATTAGATTCCATGAATCATCTTTAGAAAAACGTTTTTGCCAACGTTTTAATGTACGAATACTGATAACATATCCGTATAATTCCTTTAGTTGCGTCTTACATTTCGCGTAAGAATATTGTTTTATTCTTAGCTTTAAAAATTCCTTTCTTATGATTTCTTTTTTCATAAATTAGCCAAAATGGCTAACTTATAGTACTGGTGACATATGTCACCGGACTACACATCACAAAATCAAGATAAACATTTATAAACTCTAGTTTTTTCCAATAATTAAAATGGCAAAAATGCATTCACGCAAGAAGGGAAAATCCGGAAGCAAAAAGCCTACTGAGAGCTCTTTGCAGCCATGGGTTTCTTATTCTGCAGAGGAGGTTCAGCAGCTTGTTATAAAATCTTCAAAGAGCGGAAAACCACCATCACAAATAGGAATTATATTAAGGGACAGCTATGGGATACCAGACACTAGGAAGATTGCAAAAAAATCTATACTGCAGATATTAAGGGATAATAATATGCAGGGACAGATTCCAGAAGACCTTGCCGCACTTATCAAAAAGGAGATTCAGATAACAAAACATCTTGAAAATAACAGACAGGACAGGAATTCAAAAAGGGGACTTATTCTTACTGAATCAAAAATCAAAAGGCTTGCAAAATACTATAAAAGGACAGGAGTTCTTCCTGAAAGCTGGAAATACAGCAGAGAGCAGGCCAAGATGGTGGTATAATGGCAGCTGAAAAATTTGCAGATATAAAAAAGAAGAAGAAAAAGTGGCTGCCTATCCTTGCAAGCATAGAATTTAACAACCAGTATATGACTGAAACATATGTTGATGAGCCTGAGAAAGCTGTAGGCAGAATGCTCAGCATAAATCTTATGACACTTACAAGGGATCCGAAAAAGCAGCTTTTTAATGCTGAATTCAAGATAAATGAAGTAAAAAATAACAATGCAATAACTGAATTGACAGGCTACAGGATGCAGTCAGCGCATCTGAAAAGAATTATAAAAAGCGGAAAAAACAAAGTTGATGATTCCTTTATTTATACCACAAAAGACAATAAAAAAGTTGTAATCAAACCAATTCTTCTTACAAAATCGCTTGTTTACAAAACAATACTGCAGGAGATCAGGAGAGCAACAAGAGACTTTATTCTTGGGTATGCAGGAAAGAACAGTTTTTCACAGATAATGAAAGACATAATCAGCGGAAAGCTTCAGAAAGATTTAAAAGAAAATGCAAAAAAAATTTATCCTATAACAAACAGCATCATCAAAGATGCGCATATTTTGCATTAGAAATGTTTTTAAAGTTCTTTTATAGCTTATTTTTAAAAGCCACCGTGGCTCAAATTATTTAAAATTTTTAAATAAGGGCAGCGGTAGAGCAGCTGTTATTTAATAGCTGAAACTTGTATGCTGATCATCTGATGCTTAAACGCAAATGATCTTAAAGTGATCAGCAGGTTGGGGGTTCAAATCCCTCCGGTGGCTATCATGATTAGTTTAAAGATATAAAAGAAATTAAAAAAAATTAATATTAAAAAGAATAAAGATATTTCAAACTATGGCGTTCATATTGCCTAAAGACACGAAATGCTTTAGATCCCACCAAAGGTATCTAACTAAACTTGAGTCCTGATTGCTTCCCAATAGTCTGATTATATTTTTTCTAAGGATATTTTCTGCCTTCTTCTTAGATTCTTCAATAGTATTTCCTTTTATTATTGATTCTATAAAAATTTGAGAGTGTTCTAAAAATAATTTAGCAGTAGAATCACTACAAGGAATTGTTATCTTATTGGGATCGTAAACAAATACAAAATCTTCATCATAACCACTATAACTAATTGCGCCTGCCTTTACACTTTTTTCACCTAGAATTTTTGCAGATCTACAGGAAATTGCATATATAATCTTATTCTTTAGCAACGTTTCGTTCTTACCTGCTGTTATTAATTGTTCATTTTTATGACCAGTTACTGTATTATCATCGCCATGGCCATTAAATACCACCAAATCTGGGGAAAACTTCATTAGTTTACTTTCGACTTCTATTTTATTTGCTTTTTCACGAGGAAGATCTAGAACCTTAAATTCTTTTTCCTCAGCTAAAGAGAGTGTATCCTTGCTCCATTTAGATAAATAATGTGTTGTGTCGTCATGCTCTGGTCGAGTTATTAAATAAGTCTTGCTCATACTATAATCCCCTCTTTTAATGCCCTTAGAAATTCTAATTCTATTTCAACTATTTTTTTACCGATTTCATCTTCTTTTTTTACACTTTCTATTAATTCTTCTTTTGTAAATTCTCCCCTTGATCCTATAGAAATCTTTCTACCTTTGGGGAGTGTTTCTAACCTTGCAATAACCAGTTGTTTAATATCCTTTGGAATTTTCATATTATCTCCAATTCCTCTAATCTTTTTAAAATTTTTATACTTTTTTTGGTATTGTTTAATACTTCTATATAGGCAACATTCCAAGTTATTGGTTCGTCGTCAATTACCAACACTATATCTTTCCTAACATTTAAAGGTAAATTAGCATATATTTTCAGAAATTTTTCTTTAGTCATTTTAATCTCCTATTTAATTCACTTCTTTTTTGCATATATCCGTCATGTTATTAAGCTTTATAAACATTTTGAGATTTGAATATTAATATTTTAATTCTTAATAGTCCTTACCCATAATCCCTTTTTCAAAAAAACCACACTCATTTTATATATGACATATCTTATGAACCTACACAAATTTTTACAACAGTTAAGCTTTTATTTATCTTATTTTCTTGTAATTTTACGGGCCCGTGGTCTAGCGGTTATGACATCACCTTGACGAAAAATTTTCAGAATGGTGGGAGTCGCAAGTTCAAATCTTGCCGGGCCCACTTTATCACCAAATAACTTTAGCATAACCTGAGTTAGTAATTTCTTCATCTTTGGTTATAATAGAGGCATTTAAAATTTTAGCAGTCGCGACTATTATTTTATCGTGCATCTCTGGAATCTTTTTGATATTTCTGCATTCTAGTATTGTGGCTAAATCTAGGTTGTAAATCATATAATTTGTACTTTCTGTTATTTTCTCAATAATCGCAAAGAACCTGTCTTCTATATTTTTCTTTTCACAAATATAGGATAATTCTGCCAAAACTATTGTTGGAACAACAATTACGCCCTGACCACTTTCCACTTCTTCAAATATTTTTTGGGCTTTATTTGATAAAGAATTATTTTCAGTCAAAACCAGATTAAACTATGGGTATCAACAACATAAATCATTATAACGAATGAAATAAAGATTTCCCGGCCATTTTAATATCCTCTTCTGTTATTTTTGTTCCTTTTAAAGAACCCTTTAAAGAGACTAAAATATTCTTATATTTTGGGTTGATTATACTTTTTAGATTCTTTATTTCATCTTCCAAACTTTCAAGTTTTTTTGATATTAATTCAACTTCCATCTAGTAAATATTATCATAATTGTTTATATATCTTTTGGTTGTTTTGAAAAATTTTTGGAATTCAAATCTTGCCGGGCCCATTTGTTTATTCTTCCATGATCTTAAACTTTTTGCTTAATCCAAAATTAACTTTTAGAATTTTAAATTTTTTTAATTCAAGACCTTCAGCATATTTTTTTGCGGCCTCTTCAGAAGTGAAAGTTTTCAGCCTCTTCTTCCTGTTTCTTTCATTTCCAACAGGCATGTAACGCCTTCTTCTAGTATGAACTCTCTTTGCCATAGCAGAGGACAACAAAAAAGTCTATAAAAGCTTTGCTAAGTTTCAGCGCTACTTTTATATACATAAAAAATAGCTTTTATTCATGCAAAAAAGGGGCCAAGCAGCAGCTTTTATAATTTTAGGAGTCATAATCCTGATTGTTGTGATAGGTTTTATGGCTGTGAAAACTGGTTTCTTAAGAGATCTTTTTGAAAAAATATCTTTGGAAAGAAGGGCTGTGCCCCAGCAGATAAAACCACTGCAGGATTTTATAGACGGATGTGTTGAGCAGACAGCAGGAGAGGGTGCTGTAATCATTGGCCAGCAGGGAGGCTATATCTCTATTCAAGGAGATGAGATTCCGACAACACAATTTTCTCCGCTCGGCAGAAGCCTTGAGATAATACCCTCATCAGACTTCAGGACAGCTGTGTGGTACAGAGAGAGCGGAAACGGAATACAGGAGTCAAACATGCCGTCAAAGCAAAAGATGGAAGAAGAACTGGCTGATTATATTAACTTAAATTTTGCAGACTGCCTAAGCAATCTTACGTCCTTTTCAGACCAGGGATATTTAATAGATGCTGATGCAATACCAAAAACAACAGCAAGAATAAACGATAGAAACATAGAATCAAGCGTTGAATTTCCTATAAACGTGAGAATTCTTGGTACAGAATTTACACTTTCAGAGCATGGAGGAGAGATTGACTCAAACCTTGGACACCTATACAATATGGCAAGTGAAATAATGAAAAAAGAAAGTGATAACAATTTCCTTGAAGAAAAGACTATTGATATGCTGGTGGCTTATAATGAAGAGGTTCCTTTCACAGGAACAGACCTTTCATGCAGCGAGAAAACATGGATAAAATCAGATGTTGGATTAAAGCTTAAAAATATTTTATTTGAAAACATTGCAGCCATGAAAATAAAGGGCACGAATTATGAATTAAACGATGAAAGCCTAAAATATCTGGAATTTGATCCTCTCTCAACAAAAGACAGTACTGTTACTGCAAACCTGATGTACATTCCTGACTGGCCTACATTCATTGAGATAAATCCTTCAGAAGGGAATATACTAAGAAGCGATCCAGTATCTAAAAAAACAGGCGGTCTTGCTGGGCTTGTGTCATCATTTTTCTGCCTTAATACCTACAGGTTTGTTTATGACATTAAGTATCCTGTGATGATAACACTGACTGATGCTGATGGCTTTTCATTCCAGTTTGCAACGCAGGTAATAATAGACAACAACCAGCCAAAAGAGAACAGACTTGAGTTTCTTGAAGTTCCTGAGACTGAAAACCCAATATGCAACTTTCCACAAAAAGAAGTTACAATATTTACAGCAACACTTGATAAAAACGAAGACATTGTTCCGCTTGAAGAAGTAAGTCTGAGCTACAAATGTTTTCCTGCATCATGCCCGCTTGGAGAGTCAGAACTTAACCCAAAGGGCGAACCTGAATTAAGAACGCTTGTGCCTTTATGCTTCAACGGAGTTATAGAGGGATCAAAAGAGGGGTACAAACAGGTTCAAAAAATATTTTATTCATCAAACGATCCTGATGCTCCTCCATTTGTGCTTGTTGTGCTTGAACCTGTTTACAGAAAAAATGTTGTTGTGAATGTGATAGACGAAGAAACAGGTGCTGTGAGAGAACCTTATGAAACAGAGCAGATAAGCTTTCAGTTTTTGAGCACACAGACAAACTTCCAGTCAAGCTATATTTATCCTGAAGAAGAAATAAACACAATTGAATTAATTCCAGGGCAATACACATTTAATTCATACATAATTAGAGAGGCAAGCACATACAAAATTACATTCCCGAAGCAGACAATAGAAACATGCATTGATACCAGAGACTTTGGACTTTTTGGCTTTTTTAACCAGAAGCAGGTGTGCAATTCAGTAGAAACTGAGCCTGTTGAGTTTGATACTGTACTAACTGGCGGAGCTGTAAATGTTGAGCATGAATTTACAAGAGAGGAACTTGCAAGAGATGCGCCATTAAAATTATATGTACTTTCGTCTTCAATACCTTCAGGCCAGGAAGATTTTCAGAAAATTATGATAGGACTTGAAACAAATGAAGACCATCCATTATTCAGATATCCGGAGATAAGATGAGCAAGACAAAAAAATTAGCAGCAATGTTCTGTATATTCTTGCTATTGTCAACTACTTTGATATACGGCCAGGCGCTTGTTCCAAGGCAGGAAACTTCAGATTTTACAGAAGTTGCAAGCCAAAGAGCTGATCCTTTGTTTGGAGGAAATTTAGGAGGCTTTGCATACAGAGATCCATACCAGCAGGATGTGAGAAGACTAACTGGGGCTTATTCTTCTCCTTTTGATGTTGCATTGGGAGAGGCAATACTTGTAATTCCTTCAAGGCAGGATCCGCCGCAGGTAAGGCAGTCTGCACTTGAGCAGCAGGATCTTCCTGTTTATGTTTATCTTAAGGGAATTACTGCAGGCACATTACTATCATCGCTGACAGGAGATGTTGAGTCAAGAGATCCGTTATCAGGCATAACAAACATCCCTCCAATTGATTACATTGACATACAGGTTAATGCATCAAGCGAGGACTATAAATTTGCCAGGTTTGCAAGACACATCAATCCAAGACCTGAGAGGCTGTCGCTTGACAATCTCGGCATGCTTGCAGTTTATTTAAGAAAGCTTCCGAGCGAAGAAGAAACACCTGCAGATAACACAATAACACTTGATTTTAATGCAAGAATTTTTCTTAAGCTTGAAGAGAGCAATCTTCTTGGGATTTCCCAGCAGGACCTTGCGCTAAAGCAGTCTGAGAATGAGGATGAATTTTTCCAAAATAAAAATGAATATTCATTTTATTCAGGCAGGGGATATGCAAGAGCGACAAGAATATCAGGAGATTCAGCAACGTTATTAATCTACAACAGGGATTTAAGGCCTGTATCTGCAGCTGCAGGATTTTTGACAACAGGAGCAACAACGCAGGGATTAAGACAGCCTGTGCCTGTTACACTAAGCAGAGGAGAAGTTTCACAGCCGCTTACATTTGCTTATACAGGAAATCCGCTGACTGATATGTTCAGGATAAGGCTTGATGATGTTTCCACTCCCTCAGACAAGGCTGAGCTTGAATTTTATTTAAATGGAAGAACTGTAAGAAGAAAGGTTGCTGCCGGCAGGGAGATTTTTTCAGGTTCAAACTGGGTCTTAAAATCAATAACAAAAACAGACAGCGGAAGGAAGGCTGACAATACAAATATTGATACAGTGGCAGCTGAATTTAATCTGAATGAACAGGCAAAAAACAGATTAATCTCAAGGGTAAACCAGCTTGGAAGCTTATCAATTTACCAGCATACAATAACACTTGAAAACAAAATAACACGCGATAGAAAATCATTGTCCTCAGAGATTATTTCTGATAAAGAGGGGGAGCAGCTTAAGATAGAAGTAATTCCAATAGGCAGGGACTATGCTGAACTTCTTGAAAATAAATACTGTGAGGAAGAAAATCCTGAAGTAATAAAAGGAGATTTTGCATGCGATGCAGTAAAATCATTCAAGCAAGTGATAAAATCATTTCCAGCATCACCTGAAGCAGAAAAAGCAAAGAAAGATTTGGCAGAGATTTATGACCTGGAGCTTATTGACTTTAAGTCATGCAGAAAAAAAGCTGATGGAAGGCCTGTTGACAAGGACATATGCGATGTTTTCAGAATGGACATGACTGATTTAGCACATTATTATTACACGCAGATTGGAGAAAAAGATGCATTTGAGACGAGGTTTGGCGGCAAATTGGGAAAAATACTGCTTGAGGATGAGGGAGCGACATTAAGTTTATTTAGAGTAATAAAACAGGAAGAAGAGCAGTCAACAATAAGCATAAGAGTTTACAAAGATTCTGCAAGATATGATGAAGTTCATAACATAAAGCAGCTTGCTGAAATAAAATTACCTGATACAGAGATAAATTATAAAGGCAGTAAAGACTATGTCTGGCGGATATCTTCAATAACAGGAGATTCAGCAACATTAAGATTATTTAGAAAAACCGGAGAAACATATTCTGCAACACAGGAGGCACCTGTCACATTAAAACTTGATGAAATTAGGCCTGTTACAATATTATTTCCTGAAAGGGATGCACTTGGAAATCCTGCAAGGCCTGAGGAAACAAGGAATGTTGTTCTAACAAAAGTTAATACTGTTGAAGAGGCATATATTACAATACTTCCAGGTCCAGGAAGAGCATTTACAACATCTACATTCAGGGTGCATATTCCTGTTGATCCAAGGCCGTTTAAGTTAACACCACAACAAATGGAATCGCATATAAAAACAACAGAAGAAATAATTGAAAAATTAAATTCTGTTATTGAGAAGCTTGACAGGGTAATATCAACAATGAAAAAATTGTGCCTTGGTGTGTGGGCATTTTTAACATTAAAGAATTCATTTTCAGGAGCAAGAGCAATTGCAAGAGGGCATGTTTCTGAGAGCTATAAGGCAAGATGCCAGCAGGAAAGCCTTGAGAATCCTGATAAATTTCCTACAATGACAAGATGCCTGGACTTTTATTCTGATGATATAACAAAAGACATAGACAGAACAGAACAGCATATAGGGGATATTAATTCAAAGATAAAAGGAAAGGCGATTGAAGACATAGATTTAGGCACACTTGAATCTGAGGCTGAGAAAAACATATGCGGAGGATTTACAGAATTTTCAGAGGCAGGCTTGGCACTTGGAGCTAAAAATCAGGCAATAGTAAAAGACTATAGAGACTGCCTGCTTTATGCAAAGATACAAAATGATAATGCGATAGACGAGAATTATAAAAATTTTATTGCAGGAAGACTTGATGAATTAAAAACAAAACAAAGAGTTGAACTTTATGATAAAGCGAAGGCATTTGCTGATGCTGATTCTGCAGATGTATGGGACAGCAATAATGCAACGCATATAAGAAGGATAATTTCACAGCTTGAAACCCAGAGAGAAAGAAGAGATACAAAGATTGTTGATGTGGAATTCAAGAGGCAGGAGCCTGGACTTTGGTTTGGAGATGCTCTTGTTCAGGACAGCTCTTCATCACAGGGAATAAAAACAGTTACATTAAGGGGGCTGAGTGAGTATGATGCAATAATACAGGACAATGAATTTAAAGATAATGTACAAGCAAAAGAGCATATATGCAATGAAGTTTTGAACAATGCAAAATGGGAAAATTTGAGATGTACTGACAAAAATGTTCAAACAAGAGCCAGAGATGATGAATTAGACAGCAAAATTTTAGATTTAAAGAAAAAGCCTGCAATGAACGGGCCATACCACAGATTTATCACTAATGATTATTATCAAACTGCAAATGGATTCCGTGCAGAATTAAAAGAAGATGAATGCAAAAGAGTTAATGGAAAGTGGAAAGGAATTTTAGGCTCTGGTCTTCTAGCAGAATGTGAACCCCAGGAATATTCAACGTCATATATTCTTGATTCAGCCGGGAGGCAGATAAACCAGTTTTATACAGAAGATCCTTTGCCTGCCTACTACAGAGATGATGGCTTATCATACTGCTATCCCACAGGCAATGGAGATTATGCCTTAGTTGTAGAAAGATTCCAGGGACAAAATAAATTAATAAACAAACTTGCTGTATTTAATGTCGGTCCAAACGGGAGGATTGAGTGCGGAGCAGGAGATGATGAGATTGTTCATCTGTCAGACAAACTGGATGTGCTTCCTGAACTAAAGAGAAGCTATACTTCAAAAGAACCGCAGATAAGATGCACTCCAAAAGAGGATGGAAAGTCTGTTGGAAAAAGAATTGATGATAAGAATGTTGTATGCAAAACAGGACTTTCAGGCGACAGATATAATGAGCTGCTAAAACCACAGTGCATTGATGTTATGGATCCTGCAGACTGCAAGATAATGTTTAACTTCTGCGATCCTGTGATGTGCCCAAGCTCAAGGTGCACACTTGGCGGCAGAGTGCCTGAGAGAGATGTTATTTCATCTGGAATCATTGGCTCAACTTTATTGTGCCTTCCAAATGTAAAAGAAGGAATTGCGGTTCCTATTTGCTTAACTGGAATAAGTGCAGGATTAAAATCAGTGAGAAGCGTTCTTGAAGGTTATAAAAACTGCCTTGAGATAAAGCTTAACAGCAATGAAAACGTAGGCTTCTGCGATTACATAAGATCTGTAGGCATCTGCGAAGTTGTGTGGAAAGAAACTTATAATTTATTAAACATCGGGGGAAGAGGACTGCTTGACTGGGTTTCAGGAAATGTATTTGGAGAGGCGAAGGGAGGAGGAGAATATTTAACATTCCAGAGCAGCCTTGACAATGTAGGAAAAAGCGTGAGAGTATTTACTGAGGAATATAAAACAACTTATACAGCACAATTTTTATCGCAGTCAACAGAGGATATAGGAACACAGATATGCAGACTAAGCGTGAACGGAAAGCTTCCAAACGTTGGAAAAATACTTGACCAGCTTACAGAGCCTGAAAATCCTCCGCAGTTTACAGCATTCTTTGATGAAAGACCTTATGCTGCCCCAGGAGAGGCACTGCCTTCGCCTACAGTTCCTGCAGGAACACAAGAAGTTTCATTATACAGGGTACTTTATCATATTTACGCTGGAACTGGATTTTTCCAGGGAGCATACTCCCAGCCTGTAAGCTTATTTAATCCTAACACACCATTAGGAGAACCGCAGGCAATTACTTATTCAGTATTCTTAAGAAATCAGCAGCTTGGACTTCCAATTATGTATGTAACATTTCCAGGAGAATTAAGCCAGCAGATCGGAAGAATAGATCCTGGAAAGTTCCAGCAGCAGACTGTACAAAAACCAGGGCCAAAAGGTTACAATGAAATATGTGTTGTGATAAATGGAATTGAGAACTGCGGATTCGGGAAGGTCGGCACATCATTTGGATTTGATGAGCTGCAGGATGCATTAACAGCAGGAGAGGCAGCAGAGGAGATTAACTCTGCCGATGAATGTGTCCCAAGCTCAAGAACATCAAGAGAATATTCAATTGCAAAACTTGGAGCTGTTGCAGGAACATCTCTTGCTGGCGGTGGAATTGCAACAGGAATTGCAACTTCTGGAATAGAAAAGGATCTTACAAGCACAGGAATTGTAAGAGTGTGCAGTGCAGAACCACCTACACCTGAAACAGGAAGATGGAGGCAGGTAGGTTTATGCGGAGAGGATGAAAGAGGAAAAAATCTTGGAGCATGCTGGCTTGATATGGAATCTGCAACAATTAAAGATAAAAAAATAAATGCAGACTTGTATAGTGAAATATCTGGAAGAGCTGGAGAAAGATTTGAGCCAATAGAGAAAAACAGGGCAAGCGAGATATTTTTTGCACTAAACAAGAGAAGGGACGCAATACTACAGCAGCTTAGAGGCGAGATAAGAGAGGCACTTAAGGGAAGAGTGCCGACGCCTGAACCAAAGAGAATTGTTATCAAACCACCAAAACCTGTGACACCAGGGTTAGGAGCTGATGATATTTATGATGTGTATTTAACAGACAAAGATATTGAGAGAGAACTCAGTCCTTATATTTACAGAGAGGTGCAGAAACATGAGGGCATAGATTATTTTTTTATTAAATCAATAATAGCCAAAGAGAGTGGCTGGAGAGAGGATCGTGTTGGACCCTGCGGAGAGGCAGGAATTATACAACTGCAGCCACACACTGCAGAAGATGCAATTAAATACGGGGCGCCTATAACAAAAATACTCAAGACAATACCTGGAACAAATATAAATTTTAAAGGAGGATGTGACAGAGAATATGCTCAGGCCTTAGAAAGTTTTGTGAATGGAAAAAGACATGAACAGCTTGTTGAGCTTGATGAGAGGTTTGACCATGAGAAGGCAATTAAGACAGCAATGATTTATTTTGAGAAATTTATAGTAAACGCTTACAAAAAAGATAAAATTCCTTTGACAGTTGAAAACATTGCAGCAGGATATAATGCTGGGGCAGGAGCTGTAATAAGCGGAAATATTCCTGATAACACAAGAAGCAGATATATGCCTGATGTAAGAAAACATTATGATAATTTATTTAACAAAGCACAGCAGAAAGCTGCAGCTGGAACAACAATTGCTGCAGCAGGAACTGAGAAAGATGCTGAATGTGCAAGAGAGTTTGGTAATGATAATTATGTTGCGATAACACAGGATGCAACAATGGCATGCGATGCAAATGACAGAGATTTGTGCTGTACAAGAAAAGAATTAATATCACATATTGAAAGAATAAGGCAGACCGCTGCCAATGCAGGAAAAGTTATGGAGATAGTAGATCCTACAAGAACTCCTGCTGACCAGAGACTTGCCTTCCTTGATTATCTTGCAGGAGGGGTTCTTGCATGCGGACCAAACAGCATGAGCAGTGCAGAAAAAACAGCACTCGCAAACAGAATTTCAAATACTGGCAGTACAAAAAGTGAGAGAATACAAACGGCCTTAAACAATTTAGATTCTGCAACAAGGGCAAAGATTGATGATAAATCAGAATATTTAAGATGTCCGCATGTTATGGGAAGAGCACTTGACATAAAGTTTGCAGGCATGCCAAGCATATATAAAAATGTGAATAAGATGACAGGTCCAGAATTAGCGCTTGTAAAAGATTTTCGTGAATTTATGTGCGGTACTGGATGGGCAAACCTTGGAAAAGAATGGTGGCATTATGAGATAACATCAGGCTCATACGCCACAGCAAAAAGTTCAAATAGCTGCCATTGGGGAACTTTGGTTGGGCCCAGACCTGCTGTAACTCCGGATTATAAATATGCATAAAAAAATATTGTTGACAATGTTTGTACTGCTTTTTCTAGCTGCAACAGTTTATTCTCCTGAGGCATGCGAGGGAAAAGCAGTATGTTTACAAAAGGATTTACCTGATAGTCAGCAGAAGATTGAAGAAATTTTTAACCTGAACATTGGGGGTATTGGATATTTAGATATAATTGAAAGATCTGCAGATATTTCTATAAGTTTACAGGCGATGTATGAGGCAGGAAGAACTTCAAAAGAGCTGGCACTTTTAAAGGCGCAGTATGAGGGAATAGGCAAGGAGGAATTATTAGTAGAACAAAAATTAATAACCCCCCAAGAACCAGCAGAGGATGCTCCTGATTTTACAGAAGAAGATTTTCCTGAGGTGGATTTTTCTAAAATACTTGAGAGAGAAAGTAGAGAATTGTATGAATCTAAAATTGAATCTGCAAATATAAGATTAAATGACGGAAGCCTGTTTTCAAGGGATTATTTTGTGAGATTCAAAAATGGAAAATGGGAGTGGTGCAAAAATCCTGTTTTTGGAAGCTGTGATGACAGGAAGTTCAAACCTCTGGAAAGAGGGAGTGACCTTCAATCTCCTACAGAAAAAGAGGCAGGAGAATTTTATGAAATTTTACATGGATTAGAAACAGCTAATATTGAAAGTAAAAGTCTTATTGAAGGCAATGTAGAAAAAGGAAGGGTTGCAGCAGGAGCTTATGAAAAAGGGCTTGAAAATATTTTAAGAAAACTTGTATTTTTGAGATTTGGCGATTCAGAGATGATTCTTGAAATTGGCGGCAGCAAAGTGGAAATAGAGGCTGACACGACAAGAGTTGTTGAGAAATTTGCAATAATAATTGGAAATAGAAAGGCATTTGTGTCAGGTGCTGATGATGTAAGAAAATTTATAACAATGACAGAATCTTTCAGGCCGCCAT
>Ga0209541_10009149_pt1 | contig 16107 bp, 25 predicted proteins | sample RifCSPlowO2_01_FD_184027 | JGI IMG/M metagenome (GOLD analysis project Ga0209541, IMG submission 184027) | Groundwater microbial communities from Rifle, Colorado - Rifle CSP2_plank lowO2_0.1 (SPAdes) (version 2) | ecosystem: Environmental > Aquatic > Deep subsurface > Groundwater | place...
CATGGGATTTCACAAGAAACTTATTAAGCAAGCTACAGATGTTTTAGACCCAATAAAAATGGCTGCGACTTGGACCGCGAGTATTACCGCGGCGGCTGGCACTCGTCTTGCCCAGTCCTTATTCGTGAAACGTTTTGAATTTCACAAAAGTTTTTCCTAAGAAAAACACTCTAACTCACTTTGTCACGCTTTCGCGCATTGCAAAAAATTCCTAACTGCTGCACCCCGTAGGGCTGGGAATAGTGTCTCAGATTCCCTCTCAGGGCCTCTCCGCTAAGAGCCCTTACGGATCCTTGGCTTGGTGGGCTATTACTCCGCCAACAACCTAATCCGCCGCAGCCCCATCCTTGGGCTCGAATTTGAGAGACAAATCATTCCAGGGTATGTCTCTTATCAAGTATTAACCTCAGTTTCCCGAGGGTATGCTTGACCTAAGGGTAGGTTAGCTACGTGTTACTGAGCAGTTCGCCGACTTTCGTCAGACTTGCATGTCTAAGCGCAAATTAGAGAGCCGCAGCCGCCAGCAGGATAAACTGGATTTAAACAATTTCATAAATTTTTGTCGATAAGACAAAATTTCAATTGCGCAATTTTCTAGCAAGAGAAAATTACTTCACACAATTTCCTATTTTGGGCTACGTTATTATTATTATTTGTCGTTGAGAATTACAACTAAATGACTGCTTCTACATACATCATACCTTAATAGGGTAAATATGATTTTTAAGGCACTCATATTAGTTACGAGTAACTCAGAAAAAAAGTGTTTATAAATGTTTCTTCGATAAATTTATTGATAAAAGATTTAATTTATAAATTGTCGTCGGAGAAATATTGTTAAAATTGAAGATTAATTTTATATTAATAAAAATTTAACAAAGTTATAAAAATACTTCTTCTTAAAAAAAATATAATTCCCAATTAGAATAAAATTTAAAAACATCAATTAGTTTATTTTTTTATGGTTGATCCAAATAATATTCAGCTGCGAATGCAAGAAATACAGCAAAACGAATCTTTTTCTGAGGTTCTTGGGAAACTTCTTTCTGGAAGGTCTGGATATAAACCAGTCATTGAAAAAAAACAGGAAATTTTAATGTGCAAATTATGCATGACTCCGTTGCTAATTCAGAAACAGAAATTCTGCCACGAGTGTGGAAAAAAAATGGAATATACTTAGAAAATAATTAATTAGGACATAAAATAATTTTTATTAATTTTTTCAGAGCCATTTTTATTTAGTTCTTTTGATATAGCTAATTCAAGATGAAGATAATACTGGCCAAAAACATCAAGAGAAGGATAAATGCATTCTTTTTTATCTTCACAATAATATTCATTTAAAAATTCATCAGTTATTGTAAATTCATTTTCTTTTACATCTTTTAATAATGTCAATAATTTATCTCTTGGATTTATTTTTTGTAAAACTTTATATTTTTTAACAACTAATCTAATTGACGAATCATACTCCTTATATGTATTTAACATGAAAAATCATCAAATATTAAGATTTATAAAAATAATTATCTTAGAAAATAAATATTAAAATGCCAAAATTTGTAATTCACAAACATTTTGCTTCTCATCTCCATTGGGATCTTCGTCTTGAAATGGATGGAGTTTTAAAATCCTGGGCAGTTCCAAAAGAACCCTCGACGAGAAAAGGAATTAAGCGATTAGCGATACAAGTTGAAGACCACGCATTAAGTTACGCAAATTTTAAAGGCGAAATTCCAGAAGGAAATTATGGTGCTGGCAAAGTTGAAATCTGGGACTCTGGAAATTATAAACTTCTTAAAAAATCTGAAAAAGAAATTGAATTTGAATTAAATGGTAAAAAATTAAAAGAAAAATATGTTTTAATAAAAACAAATTTTGGGAAAAATAAAAAAAGCTGGTTATTCTTTAAAACATAAATCTTTAAAAATAAAACAGGTGTTTAAAGATTGTAAAAAATGATAAAAAATTCTGAAATTGCAATGATAAATGCAGCGAGTTATGCTTTGGAATATCGGGACAAAAATCCCGAAGCAGATATAGAAGAGATAATTCGAAGAGTAATGGAAAATCTTGATGCTCTTAGAACAAATAAGAATATTAAAATTTTTGGGATGGCGGCTGCCAGTGAAGCATTAAAATTAAAAAAAGAAAATAAAAATAAAACAAACAAACAAATTTTACAGATATTTGTAAATAGCTCTAAGAGTTTTGTAGAGAAAGTTAATGAAGGAATGGAAGAATAATTTTTGTGATTTTCTTAAGGTTAAATTACTACTCCACTATCAAATAATAGTTATAGGTAATTAAGATTTTTTCTATTGAATAATCTCTACTCGGCCACTTGAAAGTTGCTATAATAAAATAAAATTTGTCGCTTTAGTTTGGCTTTTTCCTTAGGACGAATTAATGAAAATTTTTCCTGAATTTACTTTCAAATAGCCTCGCCCAACGTTTCGCGGGTTTGCGTGCGTGCGGGAGAAGAAATACTTTACTGTCCGCTTGCGCAGAACAAAAATAGAAAATAAAAACTTTCTGCAAAAAAGAAAACCCGCATGACGCAAACTCGCTGTTAGCAGCAGTTTTTTTGTCTGCCCTTGTCCGCCAATGCGAAATTGTCCAATGGAAAAAAGTTAGAAAAAATAATATTTGTTTTGCAAAACGCTGTCAAGAAATGCAAAACTGTCTATGAAAAAAATTGCTGTCCCAACCAAGGAAATTGTTTATCCTCCTTCAAAAAGATTTTTAATAATTGTAAGTAAGTCCGTTTTTGTTACCCAGATAATTATTACTATAACTGAAAGAAACAAAGCATATAATAATGATGCCATAAACCCTTGTCCAACACCATACCACCAAGATTTTTTATGTCGGCTACTGTATTTATAAAATTCCTCTACTTCTTTTCTTTTTTCTTCAAGAATGTCGCATGCAAATTTTGTGATTCTGTCTTTAGCGCGACTTCTATAACCCTCAATTGAATCGTCAGATGAACAGGTTTTATAAAAATTCTCAAGTTCTTCTTCTGTGGGGTTTCTTCCAGAATTATTTTTTTTAAACTCTTTTATGTGATTTATCTTATGTTGTTTATACAAAAAATAAGCTATGATTCCCTTAAAATCAGTTTCATTTTTTACTAATCTTGAAAATATGAAATTATATTTTTTCAATATTCAAAAGCATTTAAATCAAATTTCTTTACAGTATTTAACTGCTTTAGCATAAGCAGAATTAATTTGCTCATCAGTAAAATTCACTTTAAACATAATTTTATCTTCAGGGATAATATGTCCATTTATCCATAAATTATTTACTTTCTCTATATCATCAGAGGTTATTTTGAAAGGGTCGGGCGTTCTATTTTGAGATGGAGAATTAAGTTCTCTGATTTTGGTAATCCCATATAAATTTTTAGGGTTCATATTCTCTCCTGTTTTTGATTTGTAAAAAAGGTTATACCATACCATTATTTTTTTAAGAGAACATGCTATTTAAGTTTTATGTCAATCAATTATAGGATAAACTTTCTTTTTTTTGTTTCGGTTGCAAATATAAACAAATTTTAAATTTTGCAACAAAAAAGCCCTTTCAATAGATTAGAGTTTCTTCTAACGAACAATAAAAATCTTTTTTCTGAAAATTCCTTTTTCAGTTTCAACAATCAAAAAATAAATTCCATCACTAAACTCGGATAAACTAATTTCAGTTTTCTCACCTGAAATTTTTTGATTATAAATTTCTTGTCCTAAAATATTTAATAAATTCAATTTTATTTCTTGATAATTTTCAAATTGAACAATTAATTTATCTTTAGCAGGATTTGGATAAATTTTAATTTCATTGTTGACAAAATCCAAAATTCCTGTTGTGTTAGTATAAGTAATTATTAATCTTGGGTCGCTCCCCGAAGCTTCTTTTGAATCAAACATTTGATAACTTGTACCCAAATTTATTTTAAACATTATTCCATTGTTGCCGTTAGTTAACCAATCATTCACTAAATTAGTTGCGGGAATATACTTAACGCCAGATGTTGATGAAAAAGTTTGTGAGCCATACCATCCAATTGTGCTAGATTGATTATTCCAAGTTACTGATGCTTCGCTCCAAACAGAATTAATTCTGTAAATATCAGTTGTTATACTGCTATTTGCGGTTGTTTGATATAATCTTATTTCTGCATTGCTAATTGAAATATTATTTGGCAATGAACTTAAGTCCCATTTTATTAACATTCGCATTTCATTTCCGCCTGCATATCCTGCCGCTAAATTTGGCGAACTTCCAAAATTTTTATTTGGGTCTCCTTGATAAATATAAGCATCACCTGTCGGAGGTTCAATGTTAACAGTGTAGGTTGTCTGGCTTTTGCTCGTTGCAATAAGCATAAACATTCCTGAAATTGCAATTAATTTTTTCATAATTTTTGTTTTTGTCGCCGAGGTTCAAAAGCAAGTTTATATTTTGTTAGATTTTGGACAATAAAAAAGGGCGTGAACCTCATACTTTCATCCAACTTGCCTTAGGTATCGCTAAACACCTGTGTACAATTGAAGTCAGTAAGAAATCACACGCCCCGAAGGGCGCGTCTTCCAACTTTCCTCTGTACACTTTAAAATATAGCGATTTTAAGACAAGAGAATTATCAGCAACGCAATTTTTTATTAGATGTTAAAGAACGAAGATTGTTAAACAATCTGATGCAAATATAATAAAAAAAGAATTGTACAAGTTTTTTTAAGATTTTTTGTTATTTAATTATTTTTTATTACCTTTGTCAATCCAATTTTTAAATTTTTAAGCTATGCCCTATTGGTTACATAATCTAATAAATATTGCAGTTTCTATATTTGTTACAATAATTACCGGGCCCTTATTTTTTGCAACATGTGGCGCAAGTAGTAATATGGTGATATGTTATGGAATTAAAGTTGCAATATTTTTTGGAACCTACTTTATATTAAAATTTATTTTTGGTCCAAAAAAGAAGAAAAATTAGCCATAACGTAATTCCCTCAAAAATCCTAAAATTTTTTCAAAAAATCTTCTGACTTTCTGATTTGGAAATAGTTCTGAAAGTATTACAACAATAATAACCAATAGTAACAAACTTCCAAAAACAATTAATTCTGTAAGCAATACTTTTGCCATTAAACCTAAAACCTCATCAAAATTAAATACTTTTCTATTTTTCCCTCTTATCCGTATATTATTGTCCGCTGTCAAAGTAATTGTCCACGAAGCAGGCAATTTTTTTGCTGTCAAATGGTTTTGAAAAAGTCCCGATGATATTTAGTCCGCTGTCTTGCGCTGCGCTTTTATTTATTGTCCCAATGTAAATGATAGGCAATTCGTGTCTGCTGAAAATTTTTTTTACTCGTTTAAAGTTATCTTGCTGTTGTATATTAATGTCTGCAATGATAAGGTCAGGCGTGTCTTTCAAGATAATTACTTCCATATCTATAAGTGAAAGCGGTCGGTAAACTATGCAACCATTTTTTTCTAATTGTAATTGAATATCAAGTCCGATTAAACGCTCGTGTTCAATAATAAAAACTTTTTTGTATTTGTTCATTGTCCGCTGTCTGTTCCTGAAAAATTGCTGCTAACAGATTTCCGCTTGCCGTTCGTGTGAGATTACGAAGTAAAAAACTGTCAGTTGACACAAAAGTAAAAAAAAGTGCGAAACATTCTTTTTAGAATTTGCCCGCATGACGGCAAGCGGTTGTTGGGCGAGCATTTGCATGAGAGAAACTTAAAAAATAAATAAAGAGTGCTAGAATTATAGAAAGCAACAAACTAATAAAATTAAACCCCGTGCTTCACAGCGACGACTTTTTTCTTAAACACCTTAGATTCCTGCAATTCTCCTGTCCACCATTCTAAGTCAGGAATTTTTGAAGTGTCCATTTCTTTTGCTTTCATATATCCTCGAGTAAGCAAATAAAAAATTAATCCTAAACTCTTTTCGCTTTTATTATTTCCAATGATTATTTGACTAGCTCCCTTTGGAAAATTGTTTGTATCACAGATCATTAAAACTTTTTTATTAACATTCAAAGTGTCATTTAAGGCATTTTTATCAAGCCATGCGTCGCAGATTATTGTAAGTTCATTTTCAAAAAATTCAGCTAGTTTAATATTTGTAAGTATTCCTGCAGGATATTTTTTGCTGAAAACTCTTATTCCGGTCAACTCTCCGAATTTTTCAACAACTTTCCATCCCGCTTCTCTCTTGCAGACGAGAATAATATCATTAGCATTAAATTTTGACAGATATTCGATTCCTTCTTTTAATTTTTCATCGATTAAATCGGTGTTAAAAATCGCCAGCCCGTCAGCACGTCTTCTATAAACCCACGGCCTCATCAGAGGAGTTACAACTTTTGTCCCAATATAAATTCCAGATTTAACATATTCATCCAAAGGAACAAGCATTTCACCTTTTTTCTTTCCTTTAACTTGTTCTTTTAACTCTTCAGTTTTAGGGGCCTCTTCTGAAAGTTTTTCTTTTAATTTCGCGGCTTTTTCAAGAAGAATCTTTTTTTTCTGCTCAATTTCTTCAGCAGATAGTTTTTTTGTTTTGATTTTAGTTTGCTCTGAAATCTCAGATTGGTTTATTTCTTCGTCAGAGTTTTCCCCAAGGGATGACCCTGCTGTGCCTTCTTTAGTTTTATTTTTAGCCATTTTATAAATTTCTTATAACAAGTTCACGGGTGTATCTGGATTTATTTCAGCCAGTACGTGATAAAGTATTAGTTTAGGGATAAAATGGTTTTTAAAGGTTTTCTATTAATTTTTAGAAAAGATTATTTTTTTAATTTCTGCAAAACAACAATTTTCATTTTAATCCTTTTTCAATCTCAATCAATCTCTTTATTTTTGCTTCACGCTCTCGTCCAGTTATTCCGCACTTAAAAAAATCTGCCTGAAAACCAAAAGCCAAATCTGCAAGAATGGTTTCATTTGTTTCTCCGCTTCTATGAGAGAACACAATTTTTATGTTATTTTTCTTAGCTAATTCACAAACTCTTTTAACTTCAATTAAAGAGCCGTTTTGGTTGGGTTTTACGATGACAGCATTAATGCTCTTTAGCTTAATTGCTTTTTCCAAAAGTTTTGAATTTGTAACAGTCAAATCATCGCCGACAATTAATGAATTCGGAAATTTTTTTAATAATTTTGCAAAACTCCCAAAATCTTCTTCTTCAAATGGATCTTCAATATAAAATAATCCAAAATTTTTTGCAAGATTTGAAATATAGTTAAATTGCTCTTCAGCGGTTCTGTCTAATTTTGGATTTTCATAATGATATTTTTTTCTTTTAAAAAAACTTGAAGCAGCAACGTCCACACCAATCGGAACTTCTAATTTTTTCAGCGCATCAAAAACTTCTTTTTCATTCAAGCTTGTGCTCCACGCATCCTCATCATTTTTTTCTGTTTTAAATTTATTATCTTTATCTTTTAAAATATATTTTGCCTCTTCTTTTAATTTTTTATTTTTTTCCAGATTTCCTTTTACATTTTTTATATTTGGAATCAATAAAAATTCCTGAAAATCCGGTTTTTTATTATTGACTAATTTAGAATGTCCTCCTCCGCCGATGCAATTTCCAATTAATCGGGGGAACTTTCTTGCGTTTGGATTAATTAATTCCCAAATTTCTTTTTTCATTTCATGCGCAAGCGCTTTTAGCGCAGCAGATTCAAGCGCAAATAAGGTATTTGCTCCAATATGCCCCTCAACAATATCTTCTATTCTTTTTAAATCATCAAATCCTTCTAAAATTTCCTCGGAAAAATAATCAGAAAATTTCTTGATTGTTTTTATATCTTCTTCAAGAGATTTTCTGTATGGTTTTGATTCATATTTACCTGTAGATTTTCCCTGAGGAGCAGAAGCAGAGAAATTTCCAAAATCTGTTTTAATAAAAATCTGTATTGTTTTTTCTTTGCGGGAATTTAAAATGGATTTTGCATCAACTCCTTTAATTATCATTCACTAAAAAAATAAAGGAAGTTTATAAAATTTTGTTTATTAATTTAAGATTATTCTATTTAAAAAAATTAATCGCTCTGCTCGTGACCTCGCTCATCTATTTATTTTTTAAGTTTCTTCTCGCAAAATCACTCTGCTCGTAAGCCCACTCGGTAATTGGGAAAATAATTTGTCCTTCGTGAACTTACTCGGCTTCGCCCTCTTCACTTTCACCCTCTTCTCCAATTTCATCTTCAGGATTAGCAATTTCCATTATCTCTCCTTCTTTTGCAATTTCTTCTTCCTCTTTTGATTCTATTTTTTCTGCATCCTGTTCAACCACTTTTTTTTCTGTTCTAATTTTTTTAAATCCTTCTTTTTTCTTTGGAAAAGGACGATTGATAGAAATAGGAAGAATTCCGGAATTTAATTCAATTTCAGCAATTTTTAGAGCATCGTAATTTATTTTTTCTAAATCTTCGTCTTTGATTTTAATCAATAACGGCGCATTCATTGCAATCTGCAGAGCTCTTGCTCCCACAATTCTTGTTATTTCATATTTTGAATATCCTTCTAATCCAACCATTTTATTTTATAATCTTTTCAATCTTTTTAAATAATTCTTTCCAGTTTTTTTCCGCAATATCTATTGCTTCAAATATTTCTTCATCTTTAAGAGGTGTTATGCCGCCTTTTTGCATTGATGAAATTACTCCGTCTGAAATTCCAATTGTCAATCTTGTTTCACTGGCATCTTCTTCTTCTCTTGTCGGATCTACAATTAATTTGTTTCCTATTTTATGGACAGTGATAGGAATTGGATTTACATCTGTCAATGGAATATTTTTCTCGCATTTATCATATAAAACTTTTTCTTCTTTCTCGTCGTATTTTGGAAGCTTCGCAATTTTTAGCGCAGCCAAAGCCCCAATTCCTGCAGCATCCAATAAATTTCCATCGTCATTAATAGAATATATATCAATAAATATATTCCAAACTTTTTCTCCTTCTTTAATAACCAATTTTTCAAGATCAATTATTTTGCTTTCTCTGATGCCTCTGTCAATGACTCTTCCAAGTTCAATTGCGTCAAATTTTGGAGGTCCAAGTTCAAATCTTGGAGAGCTTAAAGGCAGCAATTCAGCAGTAACCATCAAATTTCCTTTGTCCGGAGAATCTGGATAAGGCGCAGCAGTCCCTACTTTTACGCCGACGATAACTTCTGTTTTTCCCAGTCTAACTCTTACAGAACCTTCTGCTTTTTTTGAAACATTTTTTTCAATAATTAATTCCCTGAATTCATTAGTTTTTCTTTTGTCAAATCTTTTATTTTCTTTTAAATATTTTCTTATTCTTTCGATTGTTACTTCAGATGTTGAATTTATATCTTCGACCATTTATTTTTCCCCCACATTGACAGCATCTTTTAATGCTTTTTTTTGAACATCATAAATTTTTTTGCATGATTTTCTTGCCATTTCAATTGCTTTTTTTAATTGCTTTGAATTTATTTTTCCGTCTAACTGCAAATGAGTCAGCTCTCCGGAATTTGTCATTGATATTGGAATATCTGTTGCGCCTTCGCCATCTTCAAAATCTTCTTCTTCTTTACTTAAATCAAGAACTATTGTTTTGTCAAGTTTTCCGGCAGAAATGCTTAAAATTAAATCTTTCATCGGAACTCCGGCGTGAGCCAAAGCCATTGAAGCAGCATTTATTCCTGCGCATCTTGTTCCAGCGTCTGCCTGAATTATATTTATATGAACATCAATTACTGTGTTTGGATATTTATCAAGATCAAGAACTGGTTCTAAAGCCCATTCAATAATTTTTGAAATTTCGGTGCTTCTTCTCGATGGGCCGGGTCTAATTCTGTCAGAAACTGAAAAACTATTCATATTATAGGTGCATCTTAAAACTCCTTTTTTAGGGTCTTGCTTGTGCTGAGGGTGCATTTTTTTCGGACCATACACTGCAGCAATAGCAATTGTATCTCCTGATTGATACATTGCACTTCCGTCGGCATTTGGAATAATTCCAACTTTTGCTTTTATCTCGCGCAATTCGTCTTCTTTTCTTCCGTCGGGTCTTTCAAATTCAGCCATTTTAATATTTTCTCCCATTTATTATTTCTGTATAATTATTTAAATATTTTTGAGTTTCATTTCTTCCTATTATTTTTCTGTATTCTGAAATAAGAGCATTAAATGTTTGGGTGTTTTGCTGCATTATTATTTTATTATTTTCATTGACTGATTTTTCAAGCCCGTTCAATGCAGTTTCAATAAAATCTTTTGCTTGTTCTGCGTCTTTCATTTTAATTTCCTATTGGAATGAATACAAAAACTTCCTGTTTTAGCTTTCATTTTATTCTTTATCCTCGCTGAAAAATCTTTCAACTTTTTCTGTTAAGCCGTCAACAAAAGATCTTTCAGCAATAAATTCAATGGCTTTTTTTGCAAGCAGTTCATTTTCAATTTTATCGCCGATTACCCACACAAATCCGTTCTGACCGGCAGTGATGTCGCATCCAGTTTTATCCCTAATTAATTTTATCATGCTCCCCTCTTTTCCAATAACTCTTGGAACTTTATTTGGATTTATTTTAAAAATTAACCCTTCTTCAATTTTTCCCAGACCTCTTTCTTTTATTGTTACATCAACGCCTCTTCCTGCTATTGCAAAAATTTTTACAACTGCCATGTCTCCAACTTTCATAACCTCTTCCAAAGCATTCTTGCTGACAAATCTTGGTGTCTCGCTCAATGGCAAAAACGCATTTTCAGAATTTCCAAAATCAAGCACCCAGCCGTTGTGCGTCAGCATTTCAACTCTGCCAATTATAACATTTCCTCTTCTTGGTTCATATTTTCCAGCCAGCGGAATTACTTTTATAAGGTTGTTTTCTTCTTCTGCCAACCCAAATACCATTGCAACAATTTCATTTCCTTTTTTTTCTGTTCCTTTTCCAGGAAGATAATCTTCACCAGTTGCAATTGTTTCGCCAGGGATTACTATTTTTCGTTCTGTCATTTTATTTTTATTTAAATTGAATTAATAAACCTATTCCTTTACTTCCTCTGTCAGGGCGCTTCCGTGCGTCACTGAATTTAATTGGTCGTAAAAATTCATTACAATTCCCGAAGGAACATTAACAACAACTCTTAAACTTCCATCATCAAGCCAGGTTTCATCTTTTTTATACTGAGCAACAATTCCATAAGCTTTTCCTGTGTGCATCGCCGGAATGGTTATTCTGACTGTTTTTGTTTCGAGCTTTATCGGAAGAATTTTGCTTATCTCTGCAATTATTTCTTTTATTTGATTTTCAATAGGAACATTTTTAATATTTACATGAGCTTGCTCCAACGCTGATTTAATTCTTTCTGCTGTATGAGGATTGCCAGTTTTAGGGTCAATTGAATTTGCAGACAAAAAATCAATTACCTGCTTGAATTTTTTCTCCTGTTCGGCGCTTCTTTGCTCTTGCGTAACCAAAACCTCGCCTTTTTTTACAATTTCCGACGCAATTTTATTGACATCTGTTATTCCAAAAGCTTCTTTAAGTTCTGTTTCAGATGCTCTTTCTCCTTTTTTTAAATCTTTAAAGATAAAAGAAGTATCCGCCTGAATAAAATTAATTTCTCCTTTCTTAAATTTCAAAGCATTTTCCATATTAACTAAAATTTCAAAATTTTTTCCTGTTTTTTTTATTCGCGCTGTTGTTTGGGTCATTATATTTCCTTAATTTTCTCTAAACTAAATCCTTTTGATTTAATATCTTTAATTGTTTTATTTACAAGTTCTTTAGTTCCTATAAAACTTATATTTCCAAGATATTTTAACTCGTTCTTAGTTGTAGTTTTAGTTAAACTTACAGCAACACCCCAAAAATCATAGATTATCAAATGTTTGTTTTCGATTAATGTATCAAAACTTATAAGATTTTTAGAATATTCTTTACTAAAATTTTCATAAACTTCTTCATAAGACTTTTTTTCTAAACTAAGTAAACGGCTTTTATACATTTTAAATCTCCTTAATTTTCTCCCCTTCTATTCTTTCAATTTTTTTATTTTCAGAATTAATATAGACAAGTTCAAATTTGCTTAGAGAAAATTTATTTCCTTTTATTTCTTTGAAAATTTCTAAAGCTAATTTTATTCCCTCTTTAATTTTTAAATTTTGTTTGTATTTTTCTCTTAATTTTTCCTTGATTTTGTCGTCACTCTCGCCAATTGCATTAGCATGATATGAAAAATAATTTCCTGTAATATCGCTTACAAATAATTCCATTTTTTTTCTGTTAATGCCAGCAGTCATCATAGAAACTCCAAAGGGTCTTGCTCCGCCATACTGAGTGAATTGCTGTTTTACGTTTGCAATTTCTTTTACAACAGATTCTGTTTCAATGGGCGAATCATAAGTTATTCTATGCTGCTGCGCTAGAAGCTGAGCGCGTTCAATTAATACTCTTGCATCAGAAACAATTCCAGCGACGCTCGCAATAATATGAAAGTCAATTTCAGAAATTTTATTTGCTGACTCTTTTACAATTAGCGCGTCTTCAATTCTTTTATCAGCAAGTATAAAAACTCCGTCTGAACAAACCATTCCAATGCTTGCGCTTCCGAGTCTGACAGTTTTTTCCGCATATTCAACTTGGAGCAAGTGTCCGTCAGGAGAAAACATAGTTGCAGTTCTGTCATAACCCATTGCTTGATGCTGCATATCTATCGGCATATCCATTTCGTTTATTAGAGAATTTTATAATGTTTACTTAATTTTATTTCTCTGTCTAAAAAAAGAATTTTGCAAGATTTATAAATGTTTCTTATATGTTAAATCTTTTTTATTAACTTTAATTATGTTTCCTTGTCCTATAAAATACTGAGGCGTAATTACACTCACTGACTTGCCATAATCTTTAGCTAAAATTACTTTCAGTTTTCCATTCATAATATTACCTATATCAAAAAATCCTTCTAAAGTGTTTCCATGATAATCTTTTGTTTTAAGAATTCTTTCACGCGAAAACATTCCTTCTCCGCAATCTTTAACTTTAAGATAAAATTTTACCATTTTATTTTTAAAATTATTTACTTCTTAAACCTTTTAGCGTTCCACTTACCATTTTCACGCTCATTTTTTCAGGCCAGATGCAAAGTGAAGCTCTTACTTTGTCAAGCATTTCTCTGTTTATAGAAATTACAGCAGAATTTTCATCAGATTTAATAAAACTCAAAGAAGTTTTTGACATTCCAAGAACTCCGATAAAATCTTTAATTGCTTTTGGAATATTTTCTTTTAAATTTTTTCCGCTGACTAAAAGATATCTTTTTCTTTCGCGCATTGAAGGTTTTAGGGGTTTCATTTGATAAATTTCCTATTTAGAAAATGAATACAAAAATTTCTTGTTTCGTTTGACATCTTCGGAAAGCGAATGAAAATTTCCCGTTTGCTTTTTGCTTTCATAAAATAATTCCATAATTTATTTGCGCGGTAAGATAATTAATATTTTTTCTATTTTGCTCTATCAATAATTCATTTTTTCTTAAAACATATCTTCTTTTTTGCGCGCTTATCTCTAAATAGATGTTTAAATTTTTTATTGTCTTAACTGCATTTTCAAGTTTAGAATTTGCTTCCTTTAATTTTAAATGGGGATTATTTTCCATAAGATAAACAAGTTAATCTCATTTATATTTTTATGGATAATTCTCTTTTTTAAAACTTTTTAAACTCCTTCTTCTTTTAATCTTTAGAAAAAAGAGAAAACAAAAATATGGAAATCTGTACAATCGGCGGTTATGAAGAAGTTGGAAAAAATATGACTGCTGTAAGAATTGGCGACGATGTAATCATTTTCGATGCTGGAATTTATCTTCCTCCGTTAATAGATTTGCAGGAGCAGGAATCTTTTGTTAAATATAATGAGCATATGCTGAGAAAAATAAAAGCTATTCCAAATGATTTAGTTCTCGACGAACTTGGCTGGACAGATAAAGTCAGGGCAATTGTCATAGGCCACGCGCATCTTGACCACGTCGGCGGACTCCCATATTTAGCTAACAGATATCCCAAAGCAGAAATTATTGCAACGCATTTTACAATGGAAGTTTTAAATTCAATTTTAGAAGATGATAAATTAGTTTTGCATAATAAAAGAACAATTATTAAATCAAATTCAAAATTAAAATTAAAAGGAGAAAGCGGAGAAATTGATCTAGAATTTATTCATACAACTCATTCGACAATTCAGTGTGTTTTTGTTGTTTGGCATTCAAAAGAAGGCGGAATTTTTTATGCTCTTGATTTTAAATTTGACAAGCATCCGATTATTGGCGAACCCCCAAATTATTCAAGATTAAAAGAATTGGGAAGAAAAAAACAAATAAAATGTCTTGTTGTTGATTCCCTTTACGCTGACACAGAAAGAAGAACAGCAAGCGAGAGAATTGCCAGAGACCTTTTAGAAGACGCGCTTTCTGTAATTCGCGACAGAAATTCAGCGCTTTTTATAACTACTTTCTCCTCGCATATTGCAAGATTAAAAAGCATTGTTGAATTTGGAAAAAAAACAGGAAGACAAATAGTTTTTATGGGAAGAAGTTTAATGAAATATGTCAATGCAGCAAAAAATGTCAGAGAGTGTTCATTTTATCATCAGATTAGAATAATGAAATACAGAAAACAAATAAATTCTTTTTTAAAAAAAGTTGAAGATGAAAGAGGAAAATATTTAGTTGTTTGCACCGGACATCAAGGCGAGAAAGGCGCAATTTTAGACAGAATAATAAATGATGAAACACCTTTTAAATTCCGCGCTGGAGATAATGTTATTTTTTCTTCAAGCATTATTCCAGTTGTCCAAAATATTAATGCCCGCGAGAAAATGGATAAAAAATTAAGAGCTAAAGGGGCCAGAATACAGACAGATATTCATGTTTCAGGACATGGCGGCCGCGAAGATTTAAGAGATTTAGTGAATATGCTGGAGCCAGGACATATAATTCCTGCGCACGGTTCAATGGAACAGGAAATCCCCATGGTTGAATTAGCAAAAGAAATGGGTTACAAATTTCAGGAGAATGTTCATTTATCATCTAATGGAAAAGTTGTGAAAATTTAATATAAAAAATAAATATGCCAAGCTCAAAACATCCTTGCAGGATTTTGGCCTGTCATTTTAACAGGAAATAAAAATGCCAAACCAGGAAATTTTAGGGGGATTAAGACACTCGCTTAATAGAGGAGAATCTTTAGAAAAAGCTATGCTCTCATTTTATAATGCAGGATATAAAAAAGAAGAAATAGAAGAAGCTGCAAGATTTGTTCAAAGTGGCGGAATTCCAATTTCAACTCCCGTTCAACTAAATCCACAACCTAAAATTTCATCATATGGCCAGGAAAAACTTAAGAAATTAAATCCAGTAAAAAGAGCGGCAAAAGGGTTAGTAATTGCTATAATTACTGCTGCTATTATTCTTGTCGGTCTTTTAATTGCGTTTTTAGTTACAACATAATTTTAAAATGCCTCAAATATATCTCCCAGCGGAAGATTCTTATTTGCTGTCTAAAGTTTTAGGAAAAGAAATTCCAAAATTAGTTAAAAAAAATGAGCATTTGCAATTTTTGGAAATCGGTTCTGGTTCCGGCATTCTTTTAGAAACCGCAAAAAAATCAGGAATTAAAAGAGAACATATTTTTGGAGCAGATATAAATCAAGAAGCTGTTGAGCATTGTAAAAATTTAGATTTTAATTGCATTTATTCAAATCTATTTGAAAATGTCAATGGAAAATACGACATTATTGTTTTTAATCCTCCGTATTTGCCAGAAGATTCAAGAGAGCCAGCAGATTCTCAATTAGCTACAACTGGCGGACTTCAGGGAAGCGAGATTATTAATAAATTCTTAAAACAAGCAGAAAATTATTTAGAAAAAGATGGAAGAATTTTCCTGTTGATTTCATCATTAACAAAAAATATTAACTGGAGAGAGTACCATAAAAAACTTTTAGGAAAAGAGAAGTTATTTTTTGAGGAATTATTTGTGTGGGAATTGAAAAAATAACTTCTCATGAATTAAATTTTTTACAAAATTTCCTAAAGAAAAATTATTTT
>Ga0209541_10009150_pt1 | contig 16106 bp, 15 predicted proteins | sample RifCSPlowO2_01_FD_184027 | JGI IMG/M metagenome (GOLD analysis project Ga0209541, IMG submission 184027) | Groundwater microbial communities from Rifle, Colorado - Rifle CSP2_plank lowO2_0.1 (SPAdes) (version 2) | ecosystem: Environmental > Aquatic > Deep subsurface > Groundwater | place...
CAACGACCCTTCCGCATATGTATCCCTTCACGACTTCGTCTATCGCTCCGGCGTCCGTTGCAACTAGGGGTATGCCGCGTGATATGGCGTTGTGCATCGCTGCCGACTGGTACGGCGCCCATACGTAAGGGAATGCCATGATATCCGCTTCTTCAAGATATTTTTCCTTCGCGTCTTCAGGTATCCATCTTATGTCCAGCATGACGTTTCCCTGTTTGTTTTCCGCTGCCTCTTCCCTGAGCAGTTTTTCATATCCTCTGCTCACGGCCTTTCCTGCAACAATGAGCTTGTATCCTGGCAGCTCGTTCATCGCCCTTATGAGGTATTCGGCTCCCTTGCCGTAGTTCAGCATGCCGAACAGCAGGATATTCCTGCCTTTGAGCTTGTGGACATCTGCCTGTTCTGTTCCCATGTATGCCAGGAAGGATTCTTTTTTTCCGTGTCTGTGTTGCATGTGCTCCTTTTGCTGCTTGGTGTGCGCTATGATGGCTGATGCTTTTCGGGCTATCATTCCCTCTATCCAGGAGAGCGCCCTGTCCCTTAGCGTGTGGGTTGTGGTGTGCACTTCATGCAGCGTTGCAATTACAGGCACTTTTTGGCGCATTGCAATGAGCAGGTTGGCATTGAGCGCCAATTTGGAGTAGTGGGATGCTATGTGTTGTATGTGCAGCAGGTCGATTCCCTCCTTTTCTACTATCCCCTTGAGCCGCCATTTCAGCGCCAGGGATTTTAAGTCAACGCGGTAGTCTGCTGTCGCTGATTCGCTGTCTCCAATTCTTACTGTTCCTATGCCTATTTCGGCCAGCTCTTCGCATAGTCTGGCTGAGTATATTCCGACCCCGTTCTCTTCAGGCGGGTATTTGCTTACCATGCCAACTTTCATTTTTTTTCTCCATGCAGAAATGCCTAATCGCCCTGGGCTTCAGCATTGTTTTAAAAATCCTTTGTTCTCGGTGCTCAGCGCCTCCTGGAGTTCAAGCCTCATTCCGGTTCTTGCAATCGCGAAGTATGCGGCAAGGTTGCATAGCCCTTTTTCATAGTCACTGCCTTTTTTGAACAGGGAGTAGCCGTCTTCCATCCTTTCCAGCCCGTAGTTCCGGTTGTTTATGAAATCTTTGACGAATTGTGCGTAGAGCGATGCGTTGTAGCTCGGGCTCGTCCTTGTCAGGTCAAGGATGACATACTCAACCATGGCTTGCGCCTCTTCGGTGCCGTTTTGCATCGTCCAGTAGTCCTCGCCATACATGAACCTTGTGAACGGGTTTGGAAACATGTACGCCTGCTTCCTGTGCGCGAGGTGGGGCAGCAGCAGCGGGTCTGCCGAGACAGATGCGTTCCACGGTACCATGCTGAGGAGCTGCTCGCCGATTTTTGCGTGTTCTCCCGGAATCATCTGTTTGACGTCATAGACGGTCGTGAACGGGCCGTATGCTGCCGAGGCGGTTATGGCCGTAAGCAGTATGAGCAGCCCTGTTGCCGTCCTTGCATTGTTGACCTTCAGGCGGCTGAGGAGCTTTACCAGCGTTGCAGAGCCAAGTACGGCTGCTGTGAAAATGAATGGTATCAGTTCTGCGTTGTGCTGGTAAAGGATGGCGGTTGTCAGGTCGTGGCTGCGCAGGAGGTTTATGGCGAAGAAGGGCGCTGCCAGCAGGAGCATTGGTGCTCCAAGCAGTGCAATTGCCGCGGCGCCTGCTGGGAAGAGCAGCAGGGTGAGATAAGTCAGGCTGTCCGGCCTCAGAATCCTTGCAACGGCAAGCTGCGGGTGCATCACAATGTTCTTTACCGCTTCAGTGAGCGTGCTGCCCAGGTATTCATATCCCCTGAAGTGCGCATACGCTGCCTGGCCTGCGAAGTGCGGCAGGATGACCTTGAAGTTTATGGCCAGCCAGGCGAGGCCGACCAGTGCCATTGCCGCTCCGATGAGCTTTTTCCTGTGCGCGAGGAACACGTATGCGCCTATTGCTGCAATTGCGATTGGGAATTGCTCCTTGGTTGTTCCGGCAAGGGCAAGCATGGCTGTGCCTGCGAGGTATTTTTTTAAGTCAATGAAGTTCATGGCAAAAAGGATGATTGGGATTGCGAGGGCTTCTGGGTGGAAGTCAAACAGGTTTATGTATTGCAGTGATGGGTAGAGCAGGTATGAGATGGAAATCATTGCCGCCGCCGCTGCTCCGATTCTCCTCCTTGCCATCCAGTATAGAGGCAGGGCTCCGAGCGCGAGAGCGAGCGCTTGCAGCACCAGCAGGCCTTCGGGCATTGGCGCCAGCTTGTAGAGCGGTGCGATGAGGAAGAGTATGGGCTGTGCATGGTCTGCAAGGAGGTTGACCCCCCTAACGGTGTTCGTCAGCATCTCACCGTTTGAATATCCCCAGAGAGTCTGGTCGAATATTGCGAGGTCGTAAGCTGTTGAATTCAGTGATGCGTGCCTCATCACTGAAAAAGCAGAAAAAAGCAGGAAGTAAACGGCTATGGCTGTCAGGACGGCAATGGTGGCCCTTCTTGCAGGCAACCTGGCGTTGAGGATGGCATCCCCGTTTTTCGGGAAGAGCATCACCTTGCCTGCGACGTTGGCTGCGAGTGCTGCTCCGAACGCGAGAATCACCGGCAGCTGCCCCATCGCTTCGTATCCCTGGCTGGTTCCCAGTGCTTCCGCTACAATCTTTGCAATCAGCATAAGGGGCATTGGCAGGTATGTCAGGCCGTCGAGTATGAGCGCCTTCTGGAATGAGGACTTGAAATCATTTGATGTGGTTCGCGCTGCCGCCGCAGAGTATGTAAACCACGCTGCGAGAAAGGCCGCTGCTACCTTAATTGGGCTTGCGCTTGTGAAAACTGAGTTCCGGACGGCCAGCGCGGCAATAATGACAATCATTGCTGAAGCCGCGAGGTGGATTGCCGTGCCCTGGTTTTTTGCAGCGGCCTTGAGCGCTTTTTTTATCATCGTGTTGCAATTCGCGCTGAGTGTATTAAAGCTTTTCCGCATTTGCTATTACCAGCAGGCCTGTTCGCGCAAGCATCTTTTTCTCGATTGTCATTGCCTTTAGCGCCAGCGCCTTTGAGATGAAGGCAAGGAAAGGCGATAAGATGAAGAACGTCCTTACCCTGGTGACCTTGAACCCGGCCTCGGCCAGGGCCTTTCTGACTGTTGTCGGGTTTTTCCTGTTTATGTGCTGTTCCATGTAGTCAATGGGGTTCATCCTGCTCCAGAAGTATTCGACCAGCGGCCACATGCTCCTGTAGTTTGGGGTGGTCATTACAAGCTTCCCTCCGGGCTTGAGGACCCTTTTTGCTTCGGCCAGCGCTTTTGGCTCAAGCTCGGGCGGCATGTGTTCTATCACTTCTATCATGAATACATAGTCGAAGGTGTTGTCTTTGAATGGCAGCTTCTCGGCGAGTGCCACCACACCCTTGACGTTCCTGCCAAGCTTTTTGTTTAGTTCTGTCGCGAACCGGACTATGGGTTCTGCAACGTCAACTGCAACTGCAAGCTTTGTTTTGGGCAGCTTTGATATCAGGACTCCGGAGGCGCAGCCGATGTCTGCAACAATAGACTCCGGGCTCATGCCGCTCGCTTCCCTGAGCACCTCCCTGAATTTTTCCTCGTGCCAGAACTGTTGTACTCTGTTTCCCTTGAGGAGTGCATCGTAGTACAGCCTGGGGTCCATGTTCTTGTATGTTTCGTAGTATTGTGCTGGGCTTCTTGCCTCGTAGTGTTTCCTTGTTGTGCCATGGAAAAGCTTGTAAGCTGCCAGGACGATGAGGTTCCGGAGGTAGTGGATGTATTCCGATGCTGTAAGCTTGCTCCTGCCCACGAACCTGTTCCTGAAGACGTAGGGTATTTCCACGACTTTCCCGTATTTCCCCTTCACCAGGACCTCCAGTCCTATCTTGTATCCCTTGGCGTTCAGCGCAATGCCTTCTATGACGCTCCTCTTCATGAAAAAAAGCCCGCTCATAGGGTCTTTCACGCTTGTCAGCGGCGTTGCCATCAGGGTTGCCATCCTGCTTATTATCCTGCGGTGCAGCGGCCACACTTCAACCCCCCCGCCTTTTGCGTACCTGCTGCCTATGGCAAGCTCTGCCTCGCCTTTAAGTATCGGTTCAAGGAGGCGGGGTATTGCCTCAGCCGGGTGGCTCATGTCAGCGTCCATTACCCCAATTATGCCGCTTTTTGTTTCTGAGAATCCCCTTATCGCTGCTGATGCGAGGCCAGCCTTGCCGTTCCTCTTTATGACCCGCACGTTGTGTTCTTTGGCAAGTCCTTCTGCAGCCGATGCAGTGCCGTCGGGTGAGTTGTCGTCGACCACTACGACTTCCACTTCGGCGTCGAGGCCGCCGCAGCTGCTGAATATTTCAGGCACGAGCCGCTCGATGTTGCCACGCTCGTTGTAAGTTGGTATTATGATTGAGACCGTTTCTTTCGCCATGCCGGACGGCGGTGAGGCCCCGCGCTATTTAAAAATGTTGGGCTGGTCGTCTGAGATGAGCAGGGTAGTTTTTTATACTGCTTCAAAACCCTCCAGCAGCATGGATGACCGTCCGGTTGGTGCTTTGGCTGCGGGCAGCGCGGTGAGGTATGCTTATCGTTCAGGCAGACTTGACCTTGAGGCAAAATCGATTGGCGAGTTGCAGCAACTTGTTTCCAAGGTTGTTGCGGCAACGAAAAAGCGTTCTGTTTCAGTGATAATCCCGACTTATAATGAGGAAGCGAACATCGGCCGCCTGGTTGAAGCTGTTTCTTCGGCGCTTGCCGGCTTTGCCGATTTTGAGATTGTCGTGGTTGATGACGCTTCGGCTGATGGCACTCCTGCAATTATTGACGCGCTTGCGTTTTCAGGAAAGGTCGCTGCCATCCACAGGCAGGGCATTCGCGGCATCTTTTCAGCAATCATGGACGGTATCAGGGCGGCAAGGAGCGATGTTGTCGTGATTATGGATGCGGATTTTTCGCATCCGCCGTTGAAAGTGGCAGAGCTCTTGCGAAAGCTTGACGAGGGTGGCTTTGACCTCGTCTCCTGTTCCCGCTTTCTGCATGGAGGGGGAATCAGGGCGCCTTTTGCGCGGAAGTTCGCGACGGTGCTGTTCAACAGGTTCATCCGTTTTGTCATGGGCGGCAGGATTACAGACTGGACTGGGGGATTTCACGCGGTTAAGCGGGACAAGCTTCTGGCTTTTGATTTCCGGCATCCTGCAAAGTGGGGCGAGTTTGACCTTGAGCTTCTTTACCTGGCAGGGAAGGCAGGCCTCAGGGTTGCAGAGATCCCTTTCATTTACAATTTCAGGGAGGAAGGAAAGTCAAAGTCTGCCGAGAGCATTGACTTCCTTTTTGGCTACGCGTGGCTGTACGGCAGGCGCGCCCTCCAGCTGAGGTTTGGCAGGCAGCGCCCCAAAACTTTTTAAACCGCTTCCGCCGCTGATTTTCGGAGAATGGGAATGACCAAGCGTATGATTCCAGTTTCAGAGCCCTTTCTTGCCGGCAACGAGGAGAAATACGTCCTGGAATGCCTCCGCTCAAGCTGGATTAGCTCCCTTGGCCGGTTCATCCAAGAGTTTGAGGGCGGCTTCGCGAAATTTTCCGGGAGCAGGCACGGCGTTGCAGTAATGAACGGGACTGTTGCAATCCAGCTTGCCCTTGCCGCCCTGGGGGTTAAAGAGGGGGATGAGGTGATTGTTCCAGACCTTACTTTTGTCGCCACCGCAAACGCTGTCCGTTACGTCGGCGCGAGGCCGGTCTTTGTTGATTCTGAGATGGGAACATGGAATATCGACCCCGAAAAAATTGCTGCTGCCGTGACTAAAAAAACAAAAGCCATTATCCTTGTCCACTTGTACGGCCACCCCTGCGACATGGGCCCCATTCTGGAAGTTGCGGAAAAGCACGGCTTGTTTGTGATTGAGGACGCTGCGGAAGCCCACGGCGCCGAATACAAGGGCAGGAAGGTTGGCTCCCTTGGTGATGTTGGCTGCTTTTCCTTTTACGGCAACAAGATTATCACGACCGGCGAAGGAGGCATGTGCATTACCAATGACCCTGCGCTGGCTGAGAGGATGCATTTTCTCAAGGACCACGCCATGAGGCCTGAGAAGAGGTACTGGCACCCTGAAATTGGCTTCAACTTCCGGATGACGAACGTCCAGGCTGCAATCGGCCTTGCGCAGCTTGAGCAGATTGAAAAGTTTATTGCGATAAAAAGAAGGAATGCCCTGCTTTACAATTCGCTCTTGCAAAAAATAAGCGGGATAACAGTGCAAACTGAGACGCCCTGGGCCAAGGGCGTCTACTGGATGCACTCCGTGTTGGTTGATGAAAAGGAATTCGGCCTGAGCCGCGATGGGCTGATGCAAAAGTTGAAAGGGAAAGGCATTGATTCGAGGCCATTTTTTTTCCCAATGCACCAGCTTCCGCCTTACCAGGGGAATGGCTCTGACAGGGATTTCCCTGTTGCTGCGCGGCTGTCCATGCAGGGCATCAATCTTCCTTCTTCAGTCAAGCTGTCTGGTGACGAAATCCGGTACGTTTGCGATGCCATCGCGGAAGTGCAGGCAAGATGAGGCGCCTGCTTGATTCTGTCGAGAGGTTTTTTGCCAGGTTTGTGCCAGGGTCACTGAAGCCCCTTTATTTCCTTGGCGCGAGGTATTCAACTTTCATAATCGGCGGCCTTGTTGGATGGCTTATTCTCATCGGCTCTGAGCAGTTCCTGCTGGAGCATGGCGTCTGGCGCGGGGCTGGCTACGGCGCAGGGCTGTTCCTGGCGATTGTGTTCACTTTCCTTTACCATCGCTTTGTCACATTTGGCCGGGGGTCTGACTGGCGGCAGCGCTTCATGAGGTTCGCCCCCTTTCAGGTTGTGATAGCCGCGGTTAACTGGCTTTTTTTCCTTGCAGCCACAGAGTACCTTGGCCTTCCCGACGTCCCTGCCAGCTTCATGGTCACGTTCGTCCTTTCACTGCTCAACTTTGCAGCCAACCGGCTTTTTATCTTCAGGAAGCAGTAGGCCTCAGCAAAATTTATAAGTGGCTGTTGCCGGGTTTTGCGCATGGGGGAGGAGCATCAGCCGGAGTCAGCCGCCAGTTCCGGATTCAAGCTGGGCAGGGCGTGGGTTGCCGTTGGCGCATTGGCTGTTTTGCTTGTTGTCTCAATGTGGCTGTGGACGCTGCCTTTCCAGACCAATCCTATGCCGTTTGGCGAGGGCGACTCTGCGTGGCACTTTGCAATCGGGGACCACATTTCTTCATCCGACAAGGCAGCGTATCGTCTTCCTTATTACATTGGGGTTTGGTATTACGGCTTCAACAGGATTCTTGGCCCGTTTGCCCCGGAGTATCCCCCTTCCAGCCACGTCAACTACGCGATGATGCAGGTTGCCGGTGCTGACAGGTTTGTTCCTGTGTTCATCTACCGGGCTTTTGGCAGCTTTCTCGGCGTTGTTGCTGTTTTCTTCGTGGTTTGGCGGCTTTTCGGCGTGCTTCCCGCTTTTCTTGCGGGCCTTGGCCTTGCCTTTTCGTTGCGTGAGCAGATGACTTACCTGTTCGGGCAGCAGCCCACGCTGACCGCAATTGTCCTGACGCCTGTTGCATCTTACGCATGGTTCAGGTTCCTGGTTTCCCTTTATGAGAGGAAGGTGAATTATTCCTATCTCTTTGCCGCCTTTGCGTTGCTTGCTTCCCAGTTCATGCTTCACATCCAGGGCTTTGCGGCGTCCGTTGTTTTCATTGGGGTTTTTTCTGTGCTGATGGCTGTGCGCTTCAGGAGGATTCCCTTGTCAATGCGGGTTGCTGTCCGGCTGGCTTTGGCTCTTGCTGTGCTGGCCGTTGTTGCCGCCCCATTTGCCGCGATTTATCTTGGCGCCGGCGATGTTGTCAGCCGTTCAGGGTTCGGCCGGCTTTTTGAGTGGGGGATATCCCCTGATGATGTCAGGGGAAGCTTCCCGGAGTCGTTTGTCAGTTTTTCGGCCGAGTACCCTTCGGTTGTGCTGCCTTTTTTGGCTGCCGGGGTTTTGTTGCTGTTGCTGCGGCTGCTGCTTGTCCGTAACAATGTCAAGGAGCTTTTTGTGCTGAGCTGGCTCGTGGGGATGTACATTGTCGTTCACCTTGACGTTTTCATCCCGACGGGCCTTAACCGGCTTGCGAGGATGCTCGTATTGGAGAATCATGTTTTCTTCACTTTGATTGCGATGAGCGTTGTTTGGCTGCCGCAAACGCTTTCTTCGCTTCTCAGGTTTGACGGCAAGCTCGTTTCTGCCGCAAAATATTCCCTGGCCGCAGTTCTTGTCGTATCGATTGTCTTCACTTCAGGAGAGTCCGGCAGCAACAGCCTCAAAGCCGCTTATGGCGGCATAGACCGGATAACCCCTGTGCAGGCGGATTTCGCCGCCAGCTACCTGAGCACGCTGCCAGATGATGCGTTTGTCTACGACCCCTCTGTCAAGATTGTTGGCCAGTGGAGGTATCCGAAGATGCGGTGGATGCTTGCAGTGAGCCGGAGGCACATTGCCCGCTATGAGGGCGGTGAAATCGCCGCGGCTGATTTCATTGACAAAAGCAGGATATATTTCATGTTTGACTATTCTGACATCGCCCTTCTCGCCTCCAGCCAGCAGTACCAGCAGCAGGCGGCTTTGTGGGCCGGGCAGCTTCAGCAGGTTGAGCAGCAGCTCTTCAACGGCACGGCCCCGGTGTATGACGTGAACAACATTCGGCTTTACAGGTATGAGGGCGTTGGCGGGGTGCCTGCATGATGGTTGGATTCAGGATGAAGCTGGATTCTGCCAAGTGGCTTGCCTGCATCTTGGCCGTCGCTTTTGTCGCCTTCCTTCTTTTCGGCTTCACCGGTTTCCGGTCGGTGATTGCAATTGCCGTCCTGTTCATTGTCCCGTCCTGGCTGTTGCTGCGGAAGACGGGGCTTGACCTTGAAGAAAAAATGTTCTTTTCGCTGTTCATCGGTCTTGGCTTGTTCCCGCTTTTGGTTTTCGCCGTGAACCAACTGGTTCCGTCTTTTCGGCTTTCCATTGCCGCAGCTTTCGCAGCTATTGCTGCTGTTGCGTTTTCCTGGCCGAAAATTTTAGGTAAGCTAAGAAGGAAGCGGCAATGATGGCCAGCGGCAATATTAAGGTCTGGTTCTGCAGCTTAAGCCCGGCCAGTCCAATGTAGTAGCTGGCTATTCCAGTCAAGGCTATTGCCGCGACAGTTCCCATGGCCATCCTTTCTGCAAGCCCAAGCCGGTTTCTCCAGTGCAGCATCATTGCATATCCCGGAATCACGAACAGCCAGTATAGTGCCGCGGCTGTTTTCAGGGCTGTTAAAGTTCCTTCCCTGTAGTATGCCAGCTTGAGCGCTATCGCAAATGCCGCGAAGCAGGCGGCCAGGATTTTCAGTTCTTTCGTCATTTCACGCTTGTTTTCCAATGCAGTCGTCATCCTTGTTGTTGTTCCTAAGCACGGCCGCTGACGGGCTGTCATATTCTGTCGTGGAGTTCCCTCCGAGCAGCAGCCGCATGAGGTAAAGGTTGGCCTGTGTCAGTTCCTGCTGTGGGAATGCCTTGTCTATGAGGTAGTAATCAGCCGAGCAGATGTCTATGTTGTCGCTCGTTTTCGTTGTTGCGATGTGCCGGTCAAAGCTGAAAAGCCCTGTCCTGTATGGGAAGTTCGGCCCGCTGTCTGATGGGATTGTGACATAGCTCGTCCTGTTCAATTCTCCCGTGCTTCCTAAACTGTTTAGCATGCCGGCGAATTGCTGGAGCTCAAGGAAGTATGTGCGCCTTTGGGTGTTGTACAGGGATGAGGTCTGGCTGTACACATGGCTGTAGAGCACATACACGCTTGCGTCCTTGGGTGTGTTCCCGGAAATCCAATTCATGGCTTCCCACCGGTCCTTGTCCATTGAGCCTGGGGATGGCTGCTCGTAATGCATTCCCATTGCGGCGCCGCTCAGCAGCAGGGTGATTGCAATGCATGCGGCGTATTGGCTGCTTTTCGGAAGTTTGCCAATCCTTAGGAACATCCTCAATGCATGGTATGTTCCGAAGGCCGCCAGTGGCGCGAGGAGAAGCGGCCACGCAAGCCGCAGCTGGAATGACCTCAGCCCAAACCCGGCGTACGTTCCGAATCCTGCGATGAGCATGTAGGCGCTGAACAGCAGCGGGAACAGCTTTGACTTTGTGAGATTTGCGAATTCATCCCTTTTCTTGATTGCTAGCAGGGCGGTTGCCGCTATGCCTGCAAGTATTGCTGCAAGCATGAAGCCGAAGTCTGTCGGGAAGACGGTTGCCGCAGGGAAGCTCGCGCTTATCCTTTCAACATTAAACCGGTATGGGAGTGCCTTTACCCAGATTCCGATGAACATTGGGATGAAATACGCCGCTATTGCCGCCGCAGCTGCCAGCGCCAGCAGCAGTTGCCTGTTTTCCTTCACGGCAGATTTTATCCCTGCAATTCCAAATTTTTTAATTGCGGCAATCGTTGACGCTGCAAGCACTGCCGCAAGAAGCATGGCGAGGAATATTGTTTCGGACGTGTGTGTCATTACTGTTCCCGCAAGGAAAATTGCCGCCAGAAGGTAGCCTTTTGGTTCGCTGAGCTTTGTTATGGCCCACGCTGTTGCAATGAGGAACAACGCGGAGAGCATAAATGGCATCTGCCCGAACGTTACCGCTCCCAGGAACGGCTTGCCTGTTGCCATGAATAGCGTCAGTGGCAATGCGAGGGCTGCGACAGCCCTTCCAAGCCCCCTCGTCAGGAAGTATGCGGCAATGGCGCCCAGCGCTATGGCCAGCCCTATTATCAGCATCAGCGCGTCGTATGTTTCCATCCCTGCCAGGTTTGACACAAGCACAGTGGCATGGTAGAGTATGGGTGGATAGAACCCTACCACGTCGGTATGCCCTGCCACTATGTAGCTTGCCTCGTTCCTGTACTGGCCCATCTGCCGTATTGATTCAGCCCTGGCCTGGTGCTGGAATGAGTCGCTTGCCGCATACCCTGCCGGGTGGTCGTGCATTATCTGGCGCTGTGCGGTTGCTGCCGGCCCGAGGTAAAGCATTGCCGTGAAGAATGTAATGAGCAATGCAGCTTCAAGAATGCCTTCAAACTTCTCCCTGTCCATTGCCTGGCGCTGGCAATCGTGTGGTTATAAAGTTTTTTAAATGCATTTTCCCCAAACCGGCCTATGATTTTGCGTGCAAAAGCTTTTTCCCTGAGGCCTTTCAGGAAAGGCGATGAAATCTCCCTGAGAACGAACATCAACAGCAGGAACGTCTCCCGCTATACTCTGCGCATACCTTTCCCATATCTGGCCAGGCATGCCAGAGGCTGGGTCAAAAAGAACATTTCCCTGGGAAGCAGGAGGAAGGCGGATGAGCTCAACTTTGCCATTGACATGAAAGGGGAAGTTGTCGGAGGAATCAGCCTTATGCACATTGAGAAGCACAAGGCAGAGATTGGCTACTGGCTTGGCGAGAAATACTGGGGCAGGGGCATCATGACCGAGGTGGTTAAGCTTGTCTGCGGGCATGCGTTTGGCAGGCTTAAGCTTGGTAGGATTTACGCAAGCGTTTTCAGGCCCAACAGGGCGTCAGCGAGGGTGCTTGAGAAGGCAGGATTCAGGCTTGAAGGCATCAACAGGAAAAACTGCCTGAAAAATGGCAGGATTTATGATGGCATGCTTTATGCAAAAACGCGGTAGCTATTGTTTTAGCGTTTTCATGACGGCATCTGCGAATTCCTTCACGTTTCCGGCTTCCACAAGCATTCCTTTCTTCAGCACTTCGGGGTGTGAGCCAACGTTGAACGCGACAGCTGGCTTTCCGACTGCATTGCTTTCACAGACCGGTATGTCAAAGCCTTCCCATAGGCTTGCAGTTACATATACGTCGCAGCTGCCGTAATACGCCGGCAGTTCCTCATCAGGAACAAATCCCGTAAAAACAACCCCTCCGGTGTCAGCAGCCATTTTTTGCAGCTGCCTGGAATATTTCTGGAAGGTGTGCTTTCCTACGACGACCAGTGTTGCGGCAGGTATTTTCTCCTTTATCAGCTTAAATGCCCGGAGCAGCAGATGCACCCCCTTGTGCGGTGATATCCGTCCTACGTAAAGCAGCACCGGCTTTTTCAGGCCGTATTTTTTGGCAACGGCAGCGGTTTCTTTCCGGTACCTTGCGGCAGTGCCTTTGTTGAAGCGCTGGGTGTCTATCTTTACGTATTTCACTTCGCTCTGCAGCCCAGTTTCTCTTTTCAGCTCGCCGCTGAGGAAATTGCTTATCGAAATGGCGGCATCAGCATTCCTTATCGTCATTTTGGTGAAGGCGGCAAAAATCTTCATGTAGGCTTTCTCAGTCGGCCTCTCAAAAAGCTGCGGGTATGCAACCCCGACATCATAGTAGACGTACCTCAGCCTGCTGCCGTATCTCTGCCTGGCAATCTTTGCAGGGATGGTCATGGGGTAGAGGAAGCTGACAACCTCGTCGTAGTCCTTTAGCGAGTTGACAATCCTGTTTACTTTTGCAACATCGGCAAAGAAGAAAAGCCGGTATATCCTCTCAAGGAGGCCGCTTTTTGGCATGCCAAGCGCTTCAACAGTGACGTTTTTCGGAAGCTGCCGCGCGTCAAAGTCAGTTCTGAACGTGATTATCGTTACTTTGTCCCCTTCCGCAGCCATTTCAACGGCTTCGTTTAGCGCCACCCTATCAGGCCCTGAAAATCTTGAGAATGTGGGCGTCAAAATGGCGACTTTCATTTTTGTCATCCCCTGGCTGCTAGCATGAGAAAATGGTATAAAAAGCTACTTGTTTTTCTTTTGGGCAAACATCCTCGTTTCCCTTTTTATGTCAACAATGTCAAATATCTTTATTTTTGGTATCAGGGGGAGCACCATCAGAACGAATATGAGCGCGATGAGGTATCTTGCGAAGAAGTCTGACTGTAGCGGGTATAGGTTGAATGCGTAGACAACGAAAACTGCCAGCAGCAGCGCAAGTAGGGTGAAGTAAAGTGCGATTGCCGCCTTGCTGCCTCTTTTTTGTGCCATGGGGGCTTATCCTTTGTTTTTGCTTTTAAACCTTTGCAGCAGCTCGCCGTAAACTGCGATGTAGCCGCTCACGTTTTCTTCCACTGTGAATCTTTTTTGGTTGGTGGTGTGGCAGCCGCTACGGGATGCGCTTTCAACGGCAGCTGCTATCTCATGGCTGTTTTTCGGCTCTACAAGTATGTGCTTTCCCGAGACAACTTCTGGCAGGGAGGTCGTGTTTGATGCTATCACTGTTTTTCCCATTGCTGCCGCTTCAGCTGCGGTATAGCCGAACCCTTCGCTTATTGAAGGTACAATAACGCAGTCGGCCGATTTTATGTATTTTGGCAGCTCCTGGTGCGGCACTGGTGCAATGTTGATGATTGCGTCTTCAATTTGCAGTTTTTTTATCAGCCGCAGCAATTGCGAATATTTTCGCTGGTATTGCTTGTCCCTGCTTAGCATAAGCATCATCCTGGCTTTTGGCATCTTTTGTGAGATTTCCTTCATTGCCTCAATGGCGTATTCCATGCCCTTGCTGGGTCCGGGCCTTCCGTAGACGAGCAGCACATAATTCTTCTGGAGCGAGTATTTTTTCCTGATTGCACTCCCGTCGTGTTTCCTCGGGTTGAAATGTCCGTAGTCAACGCCGTTGTAAACGGTGACAGTGTTGTTTTTTCCGAGGTTTAGCAGTTGCCGCCTTGTTGAGTTTGACACGGCAACATACCTGTCAACTGCCGGAAGGAGGTAAATCAGCCTTTCAGCAAGGTCGTGTAGCGCTGCTTTCAGCCAGTTAAAGCCGGCGTACTCCCTCCATTTTCCAACCCATGCCTCGTGTATCGTTGCAACGAGCGGTTTCCTGCTCAGTTTGGCGGCTACCCATGCGGGGAAGAAGCCGTTGAATGTCGTGGTGTGGACAATGTCTGCCTTTTCGGCTTCGGCAACAGCGGCAGGGAGGGACAGGAAAGTGAACAAATACCTGCTGCCCAGGCAGCCAATCCTTTTTACCTTTACATTGTTTATTGTTTCTTCTTTCGCGGTTCCTTTCATCCTGTGCGTTATTACGGTTGCAGAGTGCCCTTTTTTAACCAGCCCTTCTGCCAGGTTCCTGAACACGACTTCCACCCCGCCTATGTGGGGCAGGTAGTTTTCTATCACGAAAAGGATTTTCACGGGTGGGAAGCCGCGGGAGTGCATATTTAAACTTATTTTTTCAGGAACTCAACTTCCCTCTTCCTTTGCCCTGTGTCCAGCGGCGTTTCCAGACATACGGGCTTGTCGGCCTTTTTCAGCTCTCTTTTCGCGATGTCCAGCTCCAGGTCGCCCTCAAAGATGCTTAGGTGCCTTTCGCCTGTTGAGTGCCTTGTGCCGCTTATCTGGAAGTAGTCTGGCTTAAGCTTCATCAGGCCGTCGATAATCCTTTCGTAGCTTGTGCCAAGGGCTGCCGCAGTGATTGATGCGTGCTCGAAGTCAAGGCAGAACCCTGCGCCGCTCAGTTCCAGAATTTCTTTCAGTTCATCAGGAGAGTAGCAGAGGTGGTTGTATGTTGGCTCGCCGTTGAACAGGGAGCGGTAGCCGCTGTTCTCTATTACTATCTTGTCTGTGTTGGCGCTTTTTGCCAGCCTTGCTATGCTTTTCAGCGCCTTTTGCCTTGTCTCTTCGTCAGGCTTTTGCTCCAGCATGCCTGTGTGCATTATGTAGCATTCCGCGTTGAGCTTCCCGCCTGCTTCCAGGGCGAGATTCAGGAGCTTTTCTGACAGTGCGTAGTTGCGCAGGGGGTCAAAGCCGAACCCTTCATGTGGAATGTGCACTGTGTAGCAGCCCTTGCGCTTCGCGACCTTCAGCGCGCTTTGCATGTCAACAGGCATGACTTCTATGAAGTCTGCAAATCCGGCCTCGTCAAAGTGCCGCTTGTCGTTCCGGCTCCAGAGCTTGATGCCTACTCTCATTTGTTTGTCGTTCTCGTTTTTGGATTGAACCTTTTTCCAAAAGGGTCATGCTCCAGAGCTTGATGCCAACTCTCATTATTTTCTCTTTTTTCCCTTTTCTGGTTCGCTGGCCCGCTCCATCGCCAGTTGCCTTACGAGCTCCTCAAGCCCTTTTTGAGTCTTCCTTACGACCCTGTAAGTGTAGAACACCGCTGCTATGAGGAACATGAATCCGAGTATGATGAAGAAGTCAAGCTTTCTTTGGAGCTTCAGCGTTGCAACCACCGGGTTGAGAATGTCCGGAAAGAGGGAGACGCCGCTGAACGCCAGAGCAAACGTGCCCCAGAACGCCCATTCGTTGATTGTGAACTCCTTCTTCTTCCACTGGAGGAAGCTCATGTATAGCACGAATATCCCGAACCCGACTCCAACAACCTGTATGCCGAGGACCATCCTGCTGTTCGCCTTCCTGTGAAGTTTATATGCTTTTCTGTGATGTGGTTCTGTTTAATCTGTAGCTGTTGCATCACGGCTGCTGGCTGGCGGCTCATTCAATGGACCTGCTGAGATTAGAAGCAGTTACAACCTTGAAACTTTAGCGCAGCTTGGCGTTGTGCGTGGGCGATAGTCTCTGGATTGCAGGCACCGTTACCTTCCAGTTCTCCACCATAGCATCTTCATGACGATGTTGATGCCGTCAAAGATTGTTGTTCCCTTGTACCTGTCTGCGTAAATTGTCTTTATTGGCAGCTGGGTGAACCTGAGCTTGTTCTTTCCTGTCTTGGCGACTATCTCTGATTCTATGCTGTAGTCGCTTGACATGAGGCCGAGCTTCTGGTAAGCATCCTTAGTCATTGCCTTGTAGCCGCACTGGGTGTCCTGCACGTTGATTCGGAACAGTGTCTTCATCATTGCGTCTATGAACCAGTTGCCGAACTTTTTCACCAGTGGCATGTGCTGGCTTTTTCTTTCCCGGCAGGTGAATGCGATGTCGTTGCCTTCAAGTGCCTTTGTCAGCCTCGGTATGTCTTCCGGGTCGTGCTGGCCGTCGCTGTCGATGTAAACGAGCGCCTGTGCCCCTTTTGAGATGGCGTATTGGCTTCCTGTCCTCATGGCCGCGCCTTTTCCCATGTTTATGATGTGGCGCAATACTGTCACGCCGTGCCTGGCTGCTTCCTG
>Ga0209541_10009153_pt1 | contig 16104 bp, 21 predicted proteins | sample RifCSPlowO2_01_FD_184027 | JGI IMG/M metagenome (GOLD analysis project Ga0209541, IMG submission 184027) | Groundwater microbial communities from Rifle, Colorado - Rifle CSP2_plank lowO2_0.1 (SPAdes) (version 2) | ecosystem: Environmental > Aquatic > Deep subsurface > Groundwater | place...
TGAAAATATTTATAATCTATTAGTTACTTTATGTATAAGGAGGTTAGTTTAGTCCGTATTTCCACTAATCACCTAAAAGAATATAAAAAGAAAGCATTAGATACAATTACAAAATCATTAGATATTGAAGATAAGAAAAAATAAATCTTTTAGATTATTTTCTCAATATCCTTTTCGCTTACTAATTTCTCTTTACCTGTCTTCATGTTCTTTATTTTTAGTTTCTTGCTTTTGACTTCATCCTCTCCAAAAAATATAACCTTATCAATGTAATATGCATTTGCATATTCTAATGCACGGGAAGGCTTACCATAATAAATTATAACAGATTTTCCGCTCTTCCTAAGTTTTTCTGCTAATAAAATGCTTTCTTTATCTTTATTTAATGATACAATCAAAAATTCTGTTTTTTTGTCAGTTATATCAACATTCAAATCTATAAATGTCCCAAAAGAAATACCCACTGCGGGAATTTGTCTTCCTGAATATTTACCAACTTTATCATCAAATCTTCCGCCTGCAGCAAGTGATGCTCTTTTTTCTTTTCCCCATATTTCCCATACATTTCCAGTATAATAAGAAAATCCCCTCATTAAAGTTGGTTCAAATTTAATTTTAAATCCATAAACTTTCCCTAATTTTTCAAGTTCTTTTATTTCATCTGCCCCTTCAAATTTTTCTTTTAAGAAATAAGATAAATCTTTTTCAAACAATTCATAAAGTTTCTTTATATTTTTACTTTCAATAATTTTACTCAGATTTTTCTCAACTTCTTTTTTATCAAGTTTATCCATTTTATCTATTTCACGAAGAACCTGTTTTTGATTTTTTTCTATGCCTGCTTTCCTGAGAATTGAATTTAATAATTTTCTATTGTTTACTTTTATTTCTGATTTAATTTTAAATTCACTTAGAATAGAATTAGCTAAAGCTAAACATTCAGCATCGGCTTTTACAGAAGCATCTCCCATTATGTCAGCATCAAACTGTATAAATTCCCTATATCTATCTGGCCTGAGTGGTTCATCGCGAAAAACATTTCCAACTTGATACCTTCTCCAAGGAAGTTTAATATTTGGATATTCCTTAAAAATTCTTGATAATTGGAGAGTGAATTCAAATCTTAATCCTAAATCCCTCTCTCCTCTATCCTTAAGTTTAAATCTATCAGAGACAGCAGAATCTTCTTCATTATCTCCCTTTAAAAGTGATTCATACTCAATAGTAGGAGTTTCAACAGGCATAAAACCATAAAGTTTTGCTTTATCTTCAATTATTCTTTTTATTTTCTCCCTGTTAAGACTTTGAGGAGCAAATATATCTCTAAAACCCTTGACTTTATCTATTTCCATTTTTACCTCTTTGTTGATAAGCGAAAGGGGAGAACTGAATAAAACTGTTCGGTTCTCTTTCTTAAACCCCTTTAATCTTCTATTAGAATAAAATAAGAAAGAAGGATTTAAATGTTTTTGTTAGTATAAATATATTTAATAAAAAAACTACCAACTCAGAAATTTCAATAAAGGCTAAAAATATTAGATTAAATTCCTTCTATCTTTATATTTGCAGGAAGATTAATTTTTGTTCCTTTCATTCCACCACGTTTCTTAAAATTAAATATCTTGAATCCTACTAATTTATTAGTTTTTTCTTCTCTTCCTTCAAATAAATCATCTTCTATTTCATTAAAGTAACAATTTGTAGGTTCATCTAAGAATATTTCCAAGATATCTGCTTCATTATCATAAAATATTTCCATATTTTGTTTCACTTTATTAAGAATCACAAAGATATGCTTAATGGAAATCTAAGATTGAATCTTTGTAAAGTTTTTTTCAGGATATCAGTTCTTTTTTTAAAGCTTAATATACCTACTCCTTTAATTTCATTAGTATTTGCATCTTTGGTTATGAATACTCCAGATTCTATTTCATCTGTATATTCATTCTCAGGAGGCAAACCAAAAGTTATCTCTAAGAAATCTCCTTCTTCATCATAATATACTTCATATGTATTATTTTCCATTTTATTTAATTGTTTTTTCGAAATATGATGAAATAACAAATCCGTGATTATTTAAGTATTTTACTATAACCATGATATACTTATATGGAGATTTGAGATATTTGTAGTATTTGTAATAATACTTAATATTTTCATCAGGGCTAGTATCAGTAATTGAATCAGGATTTTCAAGAGTTTTTTTAATCTCCTCAAAATACTGACAAACAGCAGGATGTTTTCTCGAAATATGTTTCCATTGCATATCAGTTAATCTGATTTTCCTTCCAATTTTGTCAGTTATCTCAAAAACATTACTCATATAGAAATATGTTATTTTGTTGTTATAAAATTAACTAAAAAATAAAATTTATTTATAATTAATCTTCCAGCTTTTTACACCAGATTTCTTAGCTTTTTCACTTTCTTCAATAGCTTCCACCATTTCTTTATTGCTTAATATTTCTATTTCTTCTTTGAGAGCTTCATAAACTTCTTTTGGTATAGATACCATTTCATTTTCCATATAAACCCTAGGGTAGTTACCTTATAAAATTTGCTGTTAAGAGTTTAGGTAAAAAACTAGGACTTGAAAATTAGTGTTAATTGAAGGGATTTTTACTATAGATAACATTTTGCGTGACTTATAGCATAGGGACTAGTTCTAATAGTTATGGTGTCATTTTCTCCTAATAATTTATATCCAGCAATACAAGTTACATTTAAATTTGTATTTTCTAATATTAAATTATTATAAGTATCAGAAGAAGGTAGATATAAAGAAACATTAGTATTGCTTATTTTGTTTTGTATTATTTTATCATTAGTTGAATTAATCACAATAAAACCTATTGAAAAATTGTCAATTTCATTTGAATAAATCACTGAGTTTTCAGAAGCATACAATTCAAATGCTCCTATCCCATTCCTAATTGTATTATTTGTAACTATTGTATTCTTCGACTTAGATATAAGAATTTTTGATCTGAATTCCTTAATATAAGAAAAAGAATTATTACCAAATTCGTTATTTTCGACAAGCCCATAATTACTATTATAAAAGGTTATATCTGCTCCATTTACCTTATTATTTAAAAAAGTTACGTTGTCTGAGTTTCTAAATCCAAATGAAGTAATAAAATTATCACTAATAAAAGTATTATTCTCTATTAAGACTTTATTTGCGTCTTCTACAAGAAGAGCATATTGAAAAAATGTGTATTTTTGGTCTTCTTTAGTCATATTTTCTATTAAACAATTTTTAATGGTTATATTTTTACCCTGAGCCCGAATTGCTCCAGCACCACAGACTCCTCCAATACCATCCAAAAAACAACTCATTGAAGAGGCTTTTATTAAATGCCCTTTACAATCAAGAGTTATATCATTACCATTAATTTTTATACAATAATCATTTTTAAGAGGATATAGTAAATCTTCTGATAATTCGTATGTTCCTTTATAGTAAATATTCTTACAAGAAGAAATATTTTTATCAGGGTATATCTTAATAAATCCAAATATTAAAAAAAAAATTATTATAGGTATCAAGAATTTTGATTTAACTATTTTGTCTTTCCAACCCATTTTTAACACACTCTTTATTTTAAGAGTGATCTGTTATTTTTAAATTCTCGTTTTGAACACTTTTAATCTAAGCGAAAGGGGAGTCCACAAAAATTTTATTCAAATTTTTGGTCCCTGCAACTTTTACAAGATTGCAGGAATCTAACTCCAAGTTCGATTCTTTATATTCAAAGCGAAAGGGGAGAATCGAACTCCCGACTCAAGGACCACAACCTTGCATTTTGCCACTAAACTACAATCGCCATTAAATTTATTTAAACTAGAAGAATTCAATATCATAAAAACCTTTCGTGTTTTAGGTTTTTGGGATGCAAGAAAATTCAATGAATTTTCTGCACGAAAAATCTGTAGATTTTCCTGTGATCCAAAATCTGAAAGATTTATGGACATAAAAAACTTATCATAAAAAAATGATGGTTCGTTAAAAGCTAAGCTAGAAAAATCAGGTCTAATTACTGCAACTGTGGGGATACCCCCTAGCGTTTATATTAAATTTCATGATAATTAATAGAATAAAGGGTTTTTAAATTTATTTTTCTTTGATTTCTAATGAAAAGCAAAATAAAGTTTTATTTCCTTAAGTTATCTGTAATAATTATAATTATATTTCTACTTCAACTTATCTTCCCAGCAATTACAAACATGTTTGTTCTTAATGAAAAAGCTATTGAAAATCATGAATATTGGAGATTTTTAACAGCAATATTTTTACATGGGGATATTACTCACTTAATGTATAATCTTTTTGCTCTCCTTTTCTTTGGTTTTACCGCAGAAAGATTGATTGGAAGCAGAAGATTTTTGATTGTATTTTTTACAACAGGGATTCTAGCAAATATTATATCAGTTAATTTTTATCCTTCAAGCCTTGGTGCAAGCGGTGCAATTTATGGAATATTAGGATGTATTACAATAATAAGCCCATTGATGATAGTTTGGGCCTTTGGATTACTTATGCCAATGTTCCTTGCAACAATAATATGGGTAATAGCTGACTTAATGAGAATTTTTGGGTTATTTGATCCAGGAAATGTTGGAAGCATAGCTCATATATCCGGAATATTTATTGGTTTTTTATTTGGAATATTATATAGGAAATTGGGGCAAAAAAAAATAATAAATAATAGATTACAAATACCAGATAATTATGCAAGAAGCTGGGAAGATAGATATATGAAATTGTAATTAAAAAAGATTATAGTTTAAACAAATATAGATTCACAGTGACCATCAAGACAATATCCACTTAGACCACCTCCAGTTATACAATCTATACGAGGAAGGTCAACTCTATCCAAAGGTTGACAATAAGGCGTATCTCCCTCTTCACTAACGCATCTAGCACATTGATTATCACAATCTTTCTCGCAATTTGGACATTCTAGAGAATCTCCATCACATATACCAATGCCTTTACCATCAACACACTCATTCCCTATTCTTTGAGGACCACCACATTCAGGACCATTTCCAACGTCTACACACAACTGACATTCTTTACAAGTACCTTTGCAATCTGGACAATAAATACTACCATCTGGTTTATTAGAACATACAGATCTTTCATCTCTACAACCAACTGGAAAGGTCAAACCATAAACACATTCAGCACCTTTACCTTCTCCAAGATCTACACATATCTGACATTCTTTACAATCAGGTTTGCAATCTGGACATTTTCCTTTATAACAAAAAGCATGAGAGTTTCCATCCATACAAAAACTTAGGTCAATACATTTAGAACCAACTGTACCATCTGTTTTTGGAACACATTTTTGACATTTTTTATCACACTTCAATTCATCGCAACCTTTAGCCCTATCATCAGAGCCTGGAGGATCTGGTGAACTTCCTTCTCCATCTTTTGTTGCATATAACTCTCCAAGATTAAAATTCTGATTAAAAAATTTATTATTTATTAAAAAAACAGGATAGAAATAATTGAATATTAATAAAAATATAATTATTACAATAAAACCAATCAGCAAATTTTTAGAAGAAAATATTTTATTTTTACTTCCTCTTTCTTTCATGTTAACTTTATGGATTTTTATTATTTAAATGTTTTATAAAAATTTATGTCTGAACATTATATATTTTTCAATCAAGGTTTTCATTATGCCTGGAATTATTCCTGTAAAAGTAAGTTTATCCCAGCTAAAGATCCCATTATATTTTCCAAGACTAATTACTAAGGGTGTTTTCTTGCTACTGTAACTATATAATTCAGACTTATTTTCCAGAGCTCTTATATTTTTTACAACAATTCCTGCCTGTCTTTCAGCATTCTGAGCAGTTTTTTCCACAGCTCTGTCATTTATATCTCCTGCAGAAAATATATTCTTAACCCCCTGAACTTGTAAATAATCATTAACTTTTATCTGGTTAGATTTATCTAATTTATTAGAGAAATTCTTTTTCATGAAATCAAAATTAGGAGTTATACCCGTACATAAGAAAGTTATATCTGCACTAAATTTATTTCCTTTATCTGTTAAAAATAAATTCTTCGTTTTCTGCGTTATTACCATTTCATTATAAATTATTTTCACACCCCTCTTTTTTAGAAATTTTTCAGCATGTTTAATAGCTTTTGGTGGATTTCTTTCTATTAATCTGTCGCTCATATTAATAATAGTTATTTTTTTATTATCATAATGTGTTGTTATTTCTGCAGCTAATTCAACCCCAACTAACCCTCCTCCAATAATAAGAATTCTTTTTGCCTCACATAGACATTTGTAAGATTCTCTAAGATGTTTAGCTCTTGCAGCAATAACTATTTTTTTTTCTTTAAAAGGAGGATTATAACTTGAGCCAGAACAAATTACTAGATAATCAAAAGAGATTTTTTTATTATTTGCTAAAAGATAATTTTTTGATATTTCACTAACAATACCCATAATAACTTTAGCTCTTTTAAGGTAATGTGTATGTAAAATCTGAATTTTCTTGATATGTTGGGGTTCTACTATTGTTCTTAAAACACCCGGTGTAAATTCAAAATAATCCTTAGAATCTACTAAGGTAACATCAAAATCTTTCTCTAATTTTTTAGCTGCATAAGAACCAGCAAACCCTCCCCCTATAATTACTATTTTTTTCCTTTTCATACAAATAATCAAAGATAAATTATTTATAAATATAAACCTTTTAAAAAGGTTTAATCCAAACCTAGATTTTAAATGATGTAATAAACTTTTTGGAAAGGTCTAATCAAAATTTGGATTTTATATGATATAGAAAACTTTTTGGAAAATTTTAAAAAAATAAAAAATAAAGATCAGAAAAATTTATTCTTTAGATATAGCCAAAGCACCTGGTCCTTCTACAAAGATAACATATAATGCAGCAATTCCAATAAGGTGGAATAAAACATTCACCCATCCCATAGGATTATTTATTGTTCCTTTATATGCGACAAGTACTGTTGCAACTATCAAGATGATTACAAGAGGCCATACTGTATATTTGGTCTTAAATCCAACTAATACTAAAATACCAAAAATTATTTCAGATAACAAAAGTATCCAGGCAAATATTTGCGGTACTGGAAAACCAAGACCAGTAAGCATAGCTGTTGGTCCAGCAGGATTAATCAATTTCATTACTCCTGTAAATAAGAATAAAATTCCTATAAGAACTCTTAATATTGTTAAACTATAACCACTATTTGAATTCATTTTTATAAATTTTTATAGACCCCCTTACAATTTATGCAATTATACATAACTTATATAATAATTATTCATATAAAAAAATTTCATGATATATATACCTTTCTACTAAAAATTAAATTTATTCATTATATTTTTGTATTTTCAATCTAATTGAATCCTTCACAGAAAAATTTCCTACACACGTTCTTTGCAGACCAAAAAGTATTGCTCCACTATTCAATTTTTTTCCTAAATCCTGTGCAATTGCTCTTATGTAAGTTCCAGAAGAAACATTAAAATCAACATCAACTATTATATGTTTGTTATCCTTTTCATTTAGCACCCTTTCCCATTCTTTTTTTATCTCTTCCTGCCTGAAATCTCCTTCTAATAAATCTATTTTTCTTCTAATCTCTTTTAATATTCTATTTTCAGTCATAGTATAAACATCATTTATTCTTATCTGCTTTATTTTCACATTTCTTTGAGGAAGAGTTATAGAATCAAGTTTGTTTGCCCGTGCATAAGAAAAAAGAGATTTGCCTTTTATCTTATATGAAGAGTAAGGTGGTAGAGTTTGGTTATATTCTCCTTTCATATTCCTCAAAGTCTTTTTGATCTTATTTTTATCCGTTTCATTATTCTCTTTTTTTGGTAAGCCAAGTATATCATAACTATCTGTACTGAATCCAAGAAGTATCTTTGCAGAATATTCTTTATCCAAATTCATATATTGAACTATTTTCTTATTTTCATCATCCACTAATAAAATAAGAACTCCTTCTGCCATTGGATCAAGTCTTCCAGGATAACTTATTTTTTTAGATTTATATGGGGAATTAGTTTTTTTGAATATATTAAGTGCTTGAAGAGGAGTTAATCCAACTGGCTTATAAATATTAATTACTTTTTTCATATTAACAGACAAATGTTAAATATAAATAAGAACTCTTTAAATAAGTTTTTTATGAAAAATGCCCAAGTGCATTAAACTAATGACTACCTGAAGGAATAAAAATTTTATTTTAACCTAAGAAATTAAAAGTGTTTATTATTTCTTTAGGATCCTCATCCATACCGCCTTCTAAGATTATTGTTATCTCTTTATTCTCAGGGTGAACTAATAAATATCTAAAAAATCTAAAGCCGATATATCCAGGCTCATTTTTACTAATAACTTTTCCTTCTAATTTTTTTCCAGATGTACCTGCAAGATTTATATCACTAATTTCTAAAGAAAGCTGCCAATCATCAGTATTATCATAGGACTTTCTAATATTTTCAATTTCTTTTTCAATAGTTATGGGTTTATAATAAACACTAAAAATATCACTGGATACATCATCACCATAGTTAGGAGCTAATAGAATAATCAATCCATCTTCATCCGGTTCAAATTCATGTAATTCAATTTTCACATTATTTTCATCAAATTCAGGATATTCAAAATAAAAGCCATACTCTTTATTACTATAAGTTAAAAATCCATTTTTTGATTCTATAGTATTATTTATCTGAGTATTCACAGGCTCTAAACCTTGATTATTATTAGGTTTATTATCTGAAAAATAGATTGCTATTAAAAGGATTAAAATAATCATTGCAATACCAATAATCCACACACTTCTTTTCATGTTAATCTATATTTAATAAGACTTAAAAACATTTCTATAAAAATGCCCCCACCGGTCCTAAAAAATCATTCTGATTTTTGGGAACTTCCATTCTTACGAATGTAAGTGATTCTCACCAAAAGGTTCTCGTCCCTAAATTAGAACAAAATGCCCCCACCGGGATTCGAACCCGGGTTTCCGCCTTGAGAAGGCGAAGTGCTTGGCCTCTACACTATAGGGGCAAGTAAATCATTATAGATCATTATAAATTACAAAAATAGAATTTAAATTTACTATATAAAACTAATCATTAGAATCAGGAATTATTTCTTTAATTTTATCTTTTATTCTTTTTTTTCTAAACTCCCTTAAATCTTGTTTTAACTCCTCGCCATAATGAAAAATCTTATCTTTTGTTAAAACAGCAAAATCCATTAATCCTCCAGTGTAAATATCCGTCTCTGCAAACTTCTCAAGAATATTATCACATAAATCAAGACTAGTCTCTAAATCAAGATTACCAGACTTATAACTTTCACCCTCATCAACATTTTCTGTTAAATATTCTTTAATTTTTTTCTTAGATGTTCCGAGAACTAAATAACTTGAACCAATTTTTGGGGGGATTAAATTTCCATAAGAATCTATACGGTATAAATGAAGTTTACTGTTTAATCCATTTCCTTCTCTAATTGCAAACAAAAATTCAACAAATTCTATCTCATCATCTTCATCAACTTCCATAGCATTTTCTAAAGAATGTTCTGCATTTAGATTATCTATTCTAAGATATCTTTTCTTTTCAACAGCCTCAATAATTTCTTTATTTAACACTTTTTTATCAAAATCCTTAAATCTGTCTGGATAAGTAATTCTGCTGCAAAATTTCCTCAAGTATTCTGTTCCATCACCTGAATGAGCTAAAATCCAATAGTCTCCTGTCAAAATTTTATAGAAAGTTTTTTTTGATAGGGGATTTCTTTCTTCATCAAAAAAGCTCATTTGAGTATCACTAGCAATAACTACTGCATCAGAACCTATATTAGTTCTTACTCCTATAAGAGTTGTCATAGGGTCTAATCACTATTAAGACATATAAAAACTTAATCAAACTATAAAATAATAATTAAAAACCAGAACAACTATTGCAAATAAACCTTGTATCCTTTTCTTGCCTTTTCACTCACTTTAATGCCAATTTTATCACCTTTTTTTGCACTCTCTATAAATTTATGATTCATCTGAATACTATCAACAACTTCGGTAAAGTCAACATCTCCTCCAACAATTCTTATTGTATTTCCGAGTTTTAAAGGTGCGGATAATCCTATTGCTGCAACACCAATATTTTCAAAATAATTAAAAACAACTCCTATTTCTTTTCCTTCCATAATTAATAATAAGTATCAATATATATAAAGATTTGCAGTTAAAAATTAAAAGGTTATTATTCTTCAGAACTAGCCCCGCCAGATACTAGTTCACTTCTTCTACTTTTAGAATTTTGTATATATTCTCTAATTAAAAAACTATATTCAGGATGTTTTTTTTCATATTCTTTTAAAAATAAATTTTCCATGCCAGGATATACTTCTTTGGATCGTGTTTGCAGACCCAAACTATTCAAAAAATCCTCAACATCAAATGGCCTGTTTGATTCTTCATAAAGTCTATCTATCTCCTCTAAAGTATAATCAGCAACAACGGACTTTAAAGCAACTTCTGAAAATCTTTTTCCTTTTGGCATGAAATCTAAAATCTCATCTATAGTGTTAGAAGGCATTTTTTTTCTAACAATAGCATAACCAGGTCTACCAGTATATCTTCCCTCAACTTCTTTAATAGATATTCTAGAAACAAGTTCTCCAATTATTTCTTCAGGTTCCCCTTTATTAGCTTCATTATATTCACTAGTTTCATCTTCTTGAGGAACATCATAAATCATAAATCCAGGAACTCCCTCTATAATTGATTCAGTAGGTCTTGCTATGTATTGAGCGTTTGTCATGTTATATTTAATGCTTTAAAATATATAAATATTTTTGAAGTAAAAAATAGATAAAAAACTTATTTATAAATGTTTCTTTTTTGAATTAAAAGTAAAATTATAAAAACTATTATGAGAAGAAACAAGGCCTTCTAATATTTTTCTTTTGAATGCTTGGTAAATGGCATTTAGTTTCCAAAATCCACTCATTAAAATCTGGAGGATTATTAGTACCTCTATCATATATACTTCCAGATGTAATAAGATGTCCAGCTTCTTTTGCATTCCTATACATTAATCCCTTTCCATCATAATCTAAAATATCTAAAATTATCTCGTCAAAATGATTTCTTAAAATAGATTTTACTCTTTTCTTCGGGTCATCCCCTCTGCATATGATAAGTCCATACATTCCATCATTAAGATAGAGATTTAGTACATCAATAGGTTTATCAGCCATTAAAATTATAATAAAGGCCAATTTAAAAGAATATATGTAAATTAAAAACACAATTTAACATAAAAATAGCCCTGCCAGGATTCGAACCTGGGCCAACGCCTTCAGAGGGCATTATCCTTGACCACTAGACCACAGGGCTTTCTTTATAATAATTGAATAATATAATTTTTAAAGTTTAACATTTTTATGTTTTATATCAAAATAAAATAATCAATGAAAAAATCTTGATTTTATGGGTTATATAGATTATTCTATTATATATCATAATTTAAAGAATATTTTTCTTAAAGGTTATTTAGATTAACAATAAAACATCCATTAAAATTAATCAAAGGTTTATAAGAATATATTTATGAGAATTTGTCTTCTAAAATTCCATCTCGATTCTTAACTCAGTTAAAGAATTAACATACTCCCTAATTCTTCTAAAATGATTGAAAATCTCTAGCTCATCATCGGTTAACTCAGATCTTTTTGTAGGCTTTTTCTTATATAAAGTTGGAAGGTAAGTATGAATCTCAAAATCAAGTTTTGAAATCTCTACAACCTTTTCCTTATCAAATTTATAAAATAACTCATAATATTTTCTAAAATGATTAAAAGTCAGATCAGCCATTGGAACAATATTATCTAATTTTTTGCCATTCATATCTCTTACAATATGATTAGCAATACTCTTAAATTCATCAGCCAGCATTTCTAGAAGATAAAGTGTGGAAAAAATTAAATTTGTTCTTTTCTGTCCCTTAAGTCCTGTTTTATTCAAAACCCTAATACAATAATCATGAAACTTATCAACATTAATATCAACATCATGGATATATTTAATATTATCAACTCTATTTTTCTTTGATGCTTCTAAAATTTCTTCCCCCATCTGCTCTATTAATAAAAAAACTCTTCTTAAAGAAGAGTCAAACGCTCTCGAAGAAGGTTCAGACATATCTTTAATAATACAGTAGTCATTATGATGTTCAATTACCTCAAATCCAATAAACCTATTTGTTATTTCCTGAACTGTCTCAAACGAACTGTAATTTCGCCTCATTTGCTTTTTTTCATATTTAATATCAATTGAATGAGCTGTAGTAAATTTGTATGGATTGTCATATGTTACATTTGGATCGAACTTTACTACCATCTCATTATATCCCTCTCTATAAACAGCCATAAAATATTTCCAAATACTTGGGATATCTAAACCGATAATATTAATCTCAGCTTTAGAATTCTCATCATTTTTCTCAGTTGTTATAAAAATTCCATTTTCTCTCTCATTAATATCAACCTCATCCCCTGGTTTTAAATTAAAATCTCGGGCCCATTTACTTGGGAGGGTAATAGTAAGAGTATTATGTCCTTGTTTTATTATTTTTCTTTTCATTTTATTTTCTCTATTAAGTTAGTATAGTTAGAAGACTATTTCCAATAATCTCTATTATCAAAAAAACTCTGTATTTTACCACTAAAGTGTGTGGTTTGTTTGGAGTTTTTAGGATGATCCAAAACTTAAAACTCTAAAGTTACTACCCTATTCTAAAGAATGGGGTTTTAAGTTTATGGACATAATAATAGAGAAAAAGAATATATAAATATTCTTACAATATACTAAATATATAAGATATATTTCTATAGTGAATAGTATATTCATTATTGATAAAAAATAAATATCTATTTATATTAGATAAAGAGTAAGAAAATTAAAATGATATCAGAATTGGAGCAAAAAATAACAGTTGAAAAATGTGGAATGTGTAGTAAAGAATTGGAGATACCAGTAGAAATTTATGAAAGAATAGAAAAATTAAGAGAAGAAAGAAAATTAGGAAAGAACAATATTTTATTGGGAAAACAACATGGTAGTTTCTATATAAGTCCTAGTGGCTATTATTACTGCAATTTTGGATGTTTTAATTTATATACAGAAGATTAATCTAACAAAAGTAAAATACCTCTAAGCAGAGTATCTCTAAATTCTTACTTTTTTGGAAAAGGAAATATGGCGAGAAGAAAGATTGGCCTTGTTATTGTTGGAGGATTGGGGGATGTTTGTCTCACTAGGAAATATAGCGCTTTTTATGGAACTGACCTTAGTTCAAAATTTGATATTTTATCTATTATCGATATTTATAATGAAATAAGAGTGAAGAATGAGGGTGAAATTGATGATTTATTTAAATATATAAAGAAAGAGAAAATTAAAGGAAAATTTGAGAGTGATATTGAGATTATTCTAAAAAATAATCTTTTAAATTCCATTAATTATATTAAGATAGATAAAGATAATCCAAAGCTACCTGATAAATTTTTTGAAAATATTGAAGAGGATGATATTATTGATATTTCTACTCCCAATAAATTTCATTTAGGATTGGCAAAGCAAGTTTTGGAGAAACATGGAAATTTGGTTATTGAGAAGCCTATTGTTAATTCTCTTGAAGATCTTATTGAACTTGAAAGTTTGTTAAAAAATATTAGCCTTAATAAAAGAAAAATAATGGATGCAGAACATTATTCACATTATGGCAATGTAAAAAAATATCTGCAGGATTTTAAATTAATTTCAGCAGATGTAGTTAGGGGATATGGTCTAGGTAAAGTTAAGAAGATAGAATTAACAATTGAAGAGAAAGAAGATTTTGTAAATGAAAGGAATCGTGAAATTATAGAAGTTGAGAGGTCTGGTGGAGGAATTTGGATGGATACAGGGATTCATGCGATTGCTTTTCTCAGGAACATGGGAGCAAAAATTGATTATTCTAGTGTTGAAGCACAGCCTTATAAATCTCATGATGAAATAATTCAAGATGAAAAATATGGAGAAACAGGAATAGAAGTAAGTTTTGATATTAAATCAGGAGAATTTTTTTCTGATAAATGCAGAGCAGAGATTAAAGTCAGCAAATGTTGCAGTCTCCAAAATAAGAAATTTGTTATAGACTATGATAATGGAAAGGTTGAGATTGATATACCAAATAGAACTATTCATAGTTTTAATAGAAAAGGTACTCCTATCTTTGATTATTATGGATATGGTGACGCATTTTATCATGTTTTTGACGATATGAGAAAGAGTATTATACATGATGAAGAACCGTTGACTTCAATTGATAAAGCTATCTGGAATGTAAGGGATATTTTCTTGATTTATAGTAAAGCAAAAAAATTAAAAAAATTGGAATATGGAGAACATAGATTTTCTAGTTTTCCAACTCCAAAAGTTGAGATAACCAATAATAGTAGAAAATGAAAATATCAATAATTGGAAGTGGATATGTAGGATACAATCTAAATCTTTATTATGAACTAACAAGTTTCTGTTGTTGATTACATTATAAAAAACTATTAAGGATTGAGGATATTTATAGATATATTTTTGACAGTGATAAAGAAGATTGGTTTATCTGGGCTCCATAAAAGATTATGAAGAACCAAAGCATTTATAAATTAATTTTTGCAATAAAAATCTATGAAAAGATCAAGCCGTAGATGGAAGAAAAAACGCCAGATGAGATGGAAATGGCAGAGAAAAAGATTAAAAAGGGTAAAAAAGAAGAGAAAACAAAGAAGGGATAGGTAATTCTAAATAAACTTGTAATAATTACGTTTTTGTATTGATTAACCATAATAATATTTATAAAACAAATAGCACATAAAACTATACCTAAAAAAGATGGAAAATACTGCAGAATTAAGTATATGGACTGAAAAATACCGTCCGAAAAAATTTGAAGAAGTTGTTGGACAAGATGAAATCATAAAAAAAGTTCAAAGTCTCACTAAATCGTTAAACTTGCCACATCTTCTTTTTGCAGGTCCTGCAGGAACAGGAAAATCAACTTTGGCATTAATTGTTGTAAAAGAATTGTTTGGCATTCACTGGAGAGAAAATTACCTGGAATTAAACGCTAGTGATGAAAGAGGGATTGATGTTGTAAGACAAAAAGTAAAAGATTTTGCAAGAACAAAATCAATTGGAAATGTTCCATTTAAAGTTATTTTTCTTGATGAAGCTGACGCTTTAACACGCGAAGCACAGCAAGCACTTAGAAGAACAATGGAAATTTACACTTCTACCTGTAGATTTATACTTTCTTGCAATTATTCATCTAAAATAATAGATCCGATTCAATCAAGATGTGTAATTTTCAGATTTAAACTACTGGAAAAAAAGGACATAGAAAAAAGGATTAAGCTCATTGCAGAAAAAGAAACCCTTGAAATATCAGACAAAACAATAGAAAAAATTTATGAAGCAAGCGAAGGAGATTGCAGAAGAGTAATTAATTTATTGCAGGCAAGCGCATCTATATCTCCTTCAATAACTGCTGAACTTATAAGCACCTTAGTTTCAGGAGCAAGCCCTTCAGATATAAAAATTGTGCTTGAATATGCATTATCAGGGGATTTCATCAAAGCAAAGGAGAAGCTTCTTGATGTAATGTTGAGAGAATCGGTTGCAGGCACTGATATAATAAAATCAATTCAAAAAGAAATATGGAATTTGCCAATAGATAATGAATTAAAGGTAAGATTAACTGAAAAAACAGGGGAAATAGAATTTAGACTTGTTGAAGGAAGTGATGAATTTATTCAGCTGGAAGCGTTACTAGCTGGATTTGTTTTAGCAGGCAAAGGTATAATAAAATAAGATAAATTTTTACAAAATTTAATTAATAAATCAAAATATAATGTTAGATAAATTAAATAAACACAGGTCAGGTAGGAAGGGTGACTTGTTAGATAAAATGGTATCAACCTTAAACTATCTGGTATTCAAAGAATTAATTATGACAA
>Ga0209541_10009156_pt1 | contig 16098 bp, 12 predicted proteins | sample RifCSPlowO2_01_FD_184027 | JGI IMG/M metagenome (GOLD analysis project Ga0209541, IMG submission 184027) | Groundwater microbial communities from Rifle, Colorado - Rifle CSP2_plank lowO2_0.1 (SPAdes) (version 2) | ecosystem: Environmental > Aquatic > Deep subsurface > Groundwater | place...
TTCGGAATCGTTTTCGCCAACTTCCAGCGCTTTTCCAAACACATGCAACTCGCGAATCAAACCCGTGGAAGAATCGATTTCGGGCCGAAACGATTTCCCGGGAATTCGCAAACGACAAAACCCGAACAAGACATCCGCTTTTTCATCCTCAAACGACAAAAACAATTCCTCGCCCTTGCTTGCCGCGTATTTTTCCACGAGCAGTTTTCCGCGCGACACATCGGCCAAACCCGCGTTTTTCGAGTGTCCGATTTCCCGACAGCGAATACAACGACACGAAATCCCAAGTTCTTTGGCGCGTTCTTCCACCAACTGACGCAAATTATTCGATCGCACGCCTTCCGAAGACCATTTCGTCGGAATATCCCGCATCACGCGCTGGACTCGCACCCACTTTGGAAAAAACGCCTTGGACCGCGCGATCACGTCCGCCGCGGTTTTTGTCGACATCGGCGAAAACTCGCCTCGTTCGTACAACTTGAACAAAGGCGTTCCCGGCAACACCATGCACGGATAAATCTTCAAGGCGTCCGGACAAAACGACGGATTCGAAAACAATTCCTTAAACATCGCCACGTCTTTTTTAGGCGAAGACTTCGGAAGCCCCGGCATCATGTGAAACGTGACTTTGAGTCCGCTGTCCTTAAGCAAGCAGGTGGCGGAAACGGAATCAACCAAAGAATGACCCCGATTCGTAAACGACAAAATTTCCTCATCCAAACACTGGATCCCCAATTCCACGCGCGTACAACCCAAGGACAACATCTCGTTGATATGCGGCTCCAAACAAAAATCCGGTTTGGTTTCGATGCAAAACGCCACCATGCGACACGCCGACGACTCGTTTTTTTTCTGTTCGGATAGAAGCGAACCCGGGTGACTTTTCTTTAAAGCCAACAATTCGTTTTGCAGCCGCACGGTTTTTTCTTTTTCGGATTCGCCTGGCACCGGCACGAAAAAACGGTTGAATCCATCCACGTCAAATTTTCCATCCGGAAAAAACCGATTCGAAAACAAATTCAACGCCAAAAACGTATCCGACACAAATTCCCGCTGATACTCCACGGGAAAACTCGGAAACGTTCCGCCCATCAAAATCAATTCGATTTTTCCCACCGCATGACCCATCGCGCACAACTGGGACAAACGATTAAACGTCTGCAAAAACGCGTCAAACCGATTCGCGACCGCGCGCATGGACGCCGGCTCGTTTCCCGTATAACTCTTCGGAATGCTGCCAAAAACCGATTTTTCTCCCCCAGGGCAATAAATGCACGTGCCGTGCCGGCAGTCAATCGGCTTGGTCATGATCGCAAGCGGCGCAACTCCCGACAAGGTCCGAACCGGCTTGATCCCCAAAAGCCAACGCACTTTATCCGACGGATGCGTCACTTCGAGCAGCAAATCCGGATTACTCGGAACCCGGCCAAGACCCCATTGTTTGGCCAAATGCATCTTAAACGCGTGCAATTCGCCAAAAGAAGCCACTTTACCGGAATCAATCGCCGCTTCGACGGCCAATGCAAACGACTTGGAAGACGCCATAGAAACCATTCCAACGAAAAAGAATAAGAGGCTTTACTGAAAGAGGCTTGCCAAACCATTCAAAAAATAGAACACGTTCAGATTCGGCGAAAGCACCGGCAAACCGAACAAACCCGAATCGAACTTTCCGACCAACGTCGGTTTAATCATCAAGGTTTCATTGAACTGATCCAAAGTTTTTTGATTCTGAACCGAAACCATTCGAAACGAAAAATCCCGCTTTCCATACACTTTCGGAAACACTTCCAATTCCTGATCAATCACCGCGGAATCCGAATTCGCGCCGCCCAACACAAACGTCTTGGCCTTAAACGACGAATCCGGCAACGTCGAAGACACCACGAACGAATGCGACGCCAAAGACTGGTTCACCGCACGAAACGAAAAAACCGCTTTTTGGCCCAACACCAAATTGTTCTTGATGGGACCCACTTCAAACCGAACCAAATCATTTCGCACAGCCACCACCAGATTCACGGACTCGGACAAACCAGCGTCATCCGAAAAAACCAATCGAAGCGACTGCACGCGCTCCGTTTCGGACGCGGGAACTGAAATCTTGAATCCGATCGACTCCGCCAACACCTGGGACTGACCCACCGACCAACCGGACGGAACCGTGGACGAATCCGCACTAATCGATTTCCAAAACGAATTCGCTCCGGTGCGGTAATTAAAAAAAACCTCTAATTCTTCTCCTGGCTGCATCGAACCCAAATTCAGAGATTCGTTGTTTTCCAACGTCTTCACCAGCGGACTGATCAAAGAAACCCGTGCAAACGCCGGAAAAGAAGCCAAAATCAAGACCAAAACAATCAAAAACGCTTTAGACCACAGTTTCATAAAAGATCTGACAAATAAACACGGCAAAAACTTAAAAAGGTGAGGGAATGGCAACCAACGTGGAAAACGAACGCTTTGAAATGGTCAAAAAACGCCACTTTCAATCGTTTCATGACGCCGTCACAAACGGCAAAGCCGACAAACCCGCGATTCCACTATGCGAGTTCCTCAATTCACTGCCCGAGTTTTTTACGGCTTCCAGCTGTTCCGGACGCGTCATTTTGCTCAATGTGGACTCCATGGAAACCAAACAAACCGCCGCGTTCCACTATAAAACCCACGGACTCGCATCCGCCATGGTTTCATGGAAAAAACTAAGCGAAAAAACCCGAAAAGAAGTCTGGTTCAAACAAGAAAGCTTCATCCTGCACATTGGAACCAACCATCTGGACAACGCCAACCGGCTACTTGAATGCGCGCGACTCGCCGGCATCAAACGCGGCGGCATCATGCTGGCAAAACCCGGAAAATTCATTCTTGAGCTTCAAGGAACCCAAGGAATCTCCGCGCCCATCAAATACCAAGACAAACTCCTCGTGAACCGCGATTACTACGAATTCCTGGTGCGACGCGCCAACAAAAAAATGAAAAAAAACAGCCAACAACTCGAAAAATTCGAAAAAATACTCCGCGAAAAACTCGGGTCAACCGATTAATCGCGCGATTTCAAAATCTCGGCAATGACCCCCTGCGGATCCGAATAATACCGCTGTACCACCGCCGAAACCTCGTCGTGACTCACGATCCGCCGCTCCACCATCCATTCCAACACTTGGCGCCGCACCGCGATTTCTTTTCGGATATCCGTCAAGCCATGCGACGAGCGCTCCGACAACACCTGCAACACGTGACTCGGCGTCTCGGTTCTCGACAGCAAATCCGTTTTTCGGTTCCATTCAAACAACATCGAAAGAAGCGGCTTTTCTTCCATCGAAGACAACTCCGACACCTGAACAATCCTGCGAACCAATCCTTTTCCAGGCAAAAAAAGACGGTGCTGCACGATAATCAAATCCAACAAACCAAGCATCGACTCCGGAACATTCATGGGTTTCGAACGCAAACGCAACAGCAGTTCTTTGGCCGAATTCGCGTGCACCGTACCCATGGTTCCGTCATGACCCGTATCCATCGCGACAAACAGCGTCTGCGCGCCTTCGTCCCGAACTTCGCCGACCAGTAACCGGTCTGGACGCATGCGCAACGCGTTTTGCAACAACTCGTCCATGGACACCGCATCGGTCGCACGCGAACGCGGACGCGATTCGAGCTGCACCCAGTTCTGCCGATGCACCAGATCCAACTCCAACGTGTCCTCGATCGACACAATCCTCTGATACGCCGGCACAAACGCCGCCAAACAATTCAACGTCGTGGTTTTTCCGCTGCCGGTTCCCCCCGTAACAATCAGGTTCATCGGCTGGACTCCGAGCCCTTCCACCATGACCCACAAAAACGCCGCCAACTCGCTTGAAAGCGTTCCGTGCAAAATCAAATCCACAACCGAATAATTCGCGCGCGAAAACTTCCGGATCGTCAAAGACACGCCTTCCGGAGAAACCGACGCGTTCGTCGCGTTCACACGGCTGCCATCCGGCAAACGCGCGTCAAGCAACGGAAACGATTCATCGAACGGTTTGGCCGCCGTACGCGCGATCCGAAGCACAAGCGAATCCAAGGCCTTTGGAGAATCGAAAACGATATTGGTTTTGCACATCCCGAATTTTCGGTGAAAAACAAACACCGGGCGCTCCAGACCGTTCACCATGATTTCTTCAAGACCCGGATCCGACACGAGATCCGACAACGATCCGAACCCGATCGAATTATCGATCGCGGACTTGGCTACAGGACCCGGATTCTTCACATCCGGAAAAAACTCGGCGATCACGGCACCCATCGCGACCGCAAACGACTCCAATTCCGGTGTGGACGGAATTTTTTCCATTCCCGACGCCAGGTTGATATCCGCAATCACGCGACGCGTAAACGCATCCATGAACTTCGAAGGCACATGACCGATGATCTGCTCCAAAGAAAACAACGCGATTTTTCCGGTAATGGCTTCCGACAACGCGTCCGCAAGCTTTCGGTCAACCGAAGAAAGTTCCGGACGGTTAACATCGTAAAAAAAATTGGGAAACCCCTCAAAAATCGAAACCACGCCGTTCGAATCCACCAGTTTTCCGCGCGAATCCAGGATGCCGCTCTTCAATGAAACCCCCCAATTTAATAATATCACAACGCACAATCTAGTATATAATTTCTCATGAAAAGGGAAGAAACGTGAAAAAACTGCTTCAAACCGTCTTGGCCCGGATCACTCCCGCCAAAGAAGAACTCGCATCCGAAAAAAAAATCATCGCCGAACTACTGGCCAAAATCCGAAAAATCGAAGGAAAACACGTCCGCGTCGCGGTTTACGGAAGCGTCGGACGCCAAACGCAACTTGCCAACGACAAAGACATCGACTTGTTCGTATTGTTTCCCAAAAAATTAAGCCGGGACGAATTCGAAAGCGAAGGATTACGCATCGCGAAAACCGCGCTCAAAGGACACCCGTGGCAAGAAGCGTACTCCGAACACCCGTACATCAAAAGCGAGTACAAAGGATACGAAATCGAAATCATTCCCGCGTACGCCGTCAAACACACCGGTGAAAAAAAAAGCGCGGTCGACCGCACGCCGTTTCACCATTCGTACCTCGAAAAAAAAATGAACCAAAAACAAAAAAGCGAAGTACGGCTCTTGAAAAGATTCCTCAAAGGCATCGGATGCTACGGCGCCGACGTGAAAAACCAAGCGTTCTCGGGATATGCCACAGAACTACTCATCGTGAAATACGGATCGTTCGAAAAAACCATTCGAAACGTATCCCAATGGAAGCCACCCATTGTCATCGACCTGACAAAATACTGGAAAACCGAAGAACTCAAGAAAAAATTTCCACTGGATACGCTTATTCTAATCGATCCAACAGACAAAGACCGAAACGTTACAGCAGCAGTATCCAGCCAACAAATCGAACGATTCGTCCGCGCAACCGGGGCGTTTTTGAAAAAACCAAGAATCGAATTTTTCTTTCCGAACGAACCCCGTCCATTCACGGCGACGGAACTGCAACGCGAAATCCGAAAACAACATGTGACCGGAATTGCCATGGGCTATCCGACGGGAACCCATTATGATATTTTCTGGGGCCAATGGAAACGCGTGCATCACCGTATCGAAAACGAACTGACCAAAAACGGGTTTGAAATCAAAAAAACCGCGGTGTACTCCAATGAAACCGATTCAAGCACGATGCTTTTTTCCTTAAAAACCCTCGAACTTCCGAGCACCGAATGGCGCATCGGACCACCCGTTACCGACACGGTGCACGTCCAACGGTTTCTTTTGGCCCATAAAAAAGAAATCAAACGAAAAAAAGAGCAAAATCACCGGATCGCCATCGAGATTCCGCGAAAAATAAAAAAAACCGAAACCTTGTTCAAAACCCAATTAAACACGATTAAAACCGAAGAAAAAGACGCCGTTAAAACCGCGGCCAAAAACGCCAAAATTCTCAGCGAAAAAACAATTCTTTTGAAATACGCCAACAACAAGGATTTTAGGGTCTTCGCCACCCAATTCCTACGAAAAAAAGAACCCTGGGAAAACTAGTTACCAAGCGAGGAACCATTCATGCCCGAAGAAAAAGAAAACGACTCCGTTTATTTTGAAGAAAAAGCCAAACATTTACTGGCGCAACAACTCGATATTTTGCCCGAAGAATTCGATTCTTTGCAGCAATACCTCAAAACCAGCCGAAACATGCTCAAATATTATTTCGGCGAAGCCGGAATCCATTTTGACGAAGAAACCCAAGCCAAACTCGAAAACCTCGTGACCAAAAGCGACTTTTTGGTCTTGGAATTCGCCCGACTCGAGTTCCAAGTGCGACAATGGGCCAACGAAGCCGAAAAACGACTCATCGCCCAAAAACCATTCGCGGTCAATGAAAAAGAAGCCCTGGAATTCCGCGAATCCTTCCAATCGCTTCAAGCCGAAACCCGAAACGTCGGACACGAAACCCAAGCCCTCATTTACGAATTATGCCGGCTCACGGAAAAACGAATCGCGTAAAAAAAAACCTCCGATATTTCTTTATACCTAAAAGACCAATTCAAATGCATGAGTTACCGAAAACGACGACCTCGAAGCGAACGTGGCGCACGGCCAAAACGCCATGCTCCGGACGCGCGGCAAAAAGAACTCGCCCGAAGAGTAGAAGCCATTCGAGCCGCGCTTTGCGGAAGACGCCTCGGATTGGTCAAATACAAGCCATCGAACCCCGTTGAAATCGTTCGACGCATTCGAATGGCGGTTCAAAAAAACCGCCCCCTGCAACTGATCGTGTTTTGGGGCGGGGCCAAGACCCGGGAAACCCGAAAAAACTGGCCCGATCGCGCCGAAGAAAGCACGTTACTCAACATCGCGGAAGTCCGCCAGCAGCTCGAACAATTCGGCCTTGCGGTGGAAGTGAATATCCTGGCCATGGACAATTACGAACTCATGCTAAACCAGCGGACAACAGGAGAAGTCGCCCAATATGTCAGTGGCATGATCGAACTCACCGATCCGCTCGGTTTTCGGTTGGAACGCCTCAGCAACGTATACCATCGCAGAGGATTCAATCCGGATCGATTAAAACCAAGCGAACGAAAAATGCGAGAATACGTCCACGAATTATATGAACGCGTAAAAAAAGACGAGGACATCATGGGTCAACTCACGCGCCTTGCCAAACTACGCCAAAGCCGCGACCCGGAAGAAGCCGTTCGCCAATATGTCGTTCACCACGCGTTCGATGACTTCCTGCTTGAGCGGACGTATCCGGGAGCCGTCTACGCGTCGCTTGGAAACCCGAAAACCCAACGAGAAATTTCGAATCTTCCGACCATATTTTACTATCAGAATAAAGAACCGGGAAAAATCGGCGAATTCGGAGTACCGTGGTTTGCCGTAAAACCGAACATTGGAAAATGATCGAAAAAAGCGAGCCTGGGAGGACTCGAACCCCCAATCGCCCGGTTGCTTCTTAGTATATTATATAATCCGAAGCCGGGTACATTATCCGATTATGCTACAGGCCCTTATACAACGTATTTGGATCGAGTTCATTATTTAATATTTGTTGTCGCTGGGTGAAGGTTGTATTCACTGGACAAAAGCCGTGTTTTTTCCAAACCAAGTAGCGAGAATATTTCGAGGAATTCTTGAACCCAATCGAACGCACCCAATTCTCGAGGTTTTGGATCCCCGACAAGCAGAATACATATTTTCGGCTTTCGGTTTGTTTTACAATAAAAATACCCAGTAAAACCATTTGGAGGCCGTATTGCCAGTAATTTCCCGCAAAAAATCGTTACTCCAAAAACAGGCTACGAGCGAAATGGGTTTTTTAATGGTTTTGTTGTGAAAATACGTATTATCCGAATTCTTGAAATTTGGAGGATTTTTAAATGAAAGCCAGTACCACGAGCAACCGAGAAGTCATTGACGACTACGTGGAATTTCCATGCCCCAAATGCGGCAAGCAAAAAATCGTGCGAAGCCTGCACGATCGAACCACGGCCAGAACCTATACCTGCCCAACCTGCGGGTTTGTCGGACCGTAACCGCTTTTTTTACTTCGTAAAAAACCCGGGAAAAACAACGAGGAGCATCCAAATGGGAAAAACAATCATTGTATTCAAAGTCAAATGCGAAGACATGGAAAAACTCGACGAAACCGTTGAAAAAATCAAACAACTCAAAAGCGGCGAAGTCAAGGACGTCAAAAAAATCCCCATCGGTTTTGGAATCCAGGAAATCAAAATCGCGGTTTTGATTCCGGAAAAACAAGACCAGATATTAGACCAAGTCCAAGACGAAATACGACAAATCCCCAACATCGAAGACCTCGAAGTTGAAGCCATGACATTGTTGTAACTTATACATAACTAATTCTTTCTTTCCGTTTTTCCGCTCTCCGTTTAAATCCCTTTTCGTGCTCTTTCTATTCCATGATCACGTCCATTCGCATGCATCACTGGCGAAGCCACAAAGACAGCGAGCTTTCATTCGAACGCGGAACCAATGTGATCGTCGGACCCATGGGGTCTGGCAAGTCCCTTCCATACGGCGAACTTGTACTAGTAAAAAAAAATGGCGCGTGGATAAAAGAGCCCATTGGAAAACTGGTGGAAGAAAGCCTAAATGCGTCGAAAACTATTCAAACTCTCGGAGAAGATGGGTGTATATCCTTTGAAAACCCTTTGAGTCGCAGTATCCAAACACTGAATCCGGCCACACTTAAAATAGAAGAAAAAGAGATTGCCGCCTTCATCAAACACAATGCCCCGCCCAAGCTCCTTAAAATCCGAACCCGCCAAGGAAAACAAATTACAATCACAAAAGATCACTCCATGCTTGTTCTATCCGAAGGTGAAGTCTGCCCTGTTCGCGGATCAGATCTAAAAATTGGGACCTTTATCCCCTGCCCAACACGAATGACATTAAACTCTACAGAAAACGAACTGTGTAGTCAAGAAATACTGCCAGAATTCAGATCAACAACTTCCATAATGACGGGACTTGCACTAATACAGAACGGTTTTTCCACTAGACGGGCGTCCGAAACCGTCGGAGTAACAAATTGGACATTAAAAAACTGGCGTAGACGAAAAATGGAACACATCCCCGGATTACTTATTGCCAAGAACCTAAGCCACGCTATTTCCGAAAAAATTCCGCTTTCGAACGCTTTAGCCCGAATTTGCGGGGCCTATGTATCCGAAGGAATGTGCAAGTTCGACCCTCAAACAGGAGACTATGTAATTAAAATTACTAATAACGACCAGGCGTTTTTGGACCAAATTAAAAAAGACTGGAAAAACGTTTTCCCCCACGCCCCGATTGGACAAACTCAAAATGATCTTGTTATTAATGGAAAAATTGTTAGTGCTCTTTTTCACAGATTGTTCGGCGCAAATGCGGGCACTAAAAAAATCCCGGAATTTGTTTCACGATTTGATGACGAACAGTTATCTAATTTTCTAAAAATGTACTTTGAAGGCGATGGTTACGTTTCAGCTTCAAAAGTAGAAGTCTCTTGTTCATCCAAAAGCAGGCTATTGCTTGATTCGCTTCAAACCAGCATCTCAAGATGGGGAATTATTTCTCGCATACGACCAGTTAAAAGACCGCAAGGCACCTACTACGAATTATTTATTTTGCCAAAACACATCCCTATTTTTGCACAACGCGTATCATTTCTAAGTGAACGAAAGCAAACCCAATTATTAGCTCTTGTCAAAGCATTGTCCGAACGCAAGCGTTGGAACGGAGTCGACATCGTTCCAAACATTGAAAAAACCCTGAGAAATCTTATCCGCGAATATTCCCTGGGAAAAAGAGAAAACCCCGCAATGCGAAAGCTGGCACATCAAATCCAAACCTATTGTACTAAAGAAAAACTAGGGCGCGATAAATTGACACAAATACTTCACAAAATCGTATCCCAATACCAAACAAAAACATCCGCATTCACAACACTTGAAAAAATACTTCAGGCAGATATCTTCTTTGACGAAATCGTTGAATTGCACGAAATCCCAACACCCTCCGAATATGTTTATGACCTTTCTGTAAATGGAACAGAAAACTTTGTCGCAGGACTCGGTAACATACTCACACATAACAGTTCCGTAATGGACTGCATTTGCTTCGGATTATTCGGAACATTCCCCAGCCTACAAAGCCGCCGCGTATCCCTCGAAGAAACCATCATGCAAAAACCCTCCGTCGAAGACACCGCCAAAATCCAGCTTTGCTTTCAACACAACGGTCACGCGTACACCGTCGAGCGCACCGTGTTCAAAACCGGAAAAACAAACCAAGCCAAACTTCTCTGCGACGAATCATTGGTCGCCGGCCCAAAACCCACCGAAGTCACCAAAGAAATCGAAAAAATCCTTCAAATCGACTACGACTTGTTCGCGCGCGCGGTGTACAGCGAACAAAACCAAATCGATTATTTTCTCCGGTTAACTCCCAAAGAACGCAAAGAAAAATTCGACGAACTCCTTCAAATCCACAAATACGAACACGCCCGACAAAACGCGGTGCAACTCACGAACCGATTCAGAAAAAACGTGGCGGACAAACAACGATTCGTTTTAGAACAAAAACAACGGTTTTCCACCGAACGAATCCAGGAACTGCAAACCAAAATCACCCAAAAACAAACCGAACACGAAAAACTCAAACAAGAATTCGGTCACGTCACGGAACAATTCAAATCCGCCCAGGAAAAACAATCCAGCCTCGAAACCCAAGAACGACAATACCGCGAACTATCCGACCAAATCATCCGGTTATCCACGCAAACCCAATCCATGCAAAAAGAAATCGAAGCCATCCAAACAACGGTCATTTCGCGCCCAAAAAACGAACTGGAATCCGACATCAAAACCCTTGAAACCACGCAAACCGATCAAGCGACCCGGGAAAAAATGCTTTCCGAAGAACTCAAAGGACTCCAAAACCGACTGCTCGCCTTCACCGAAAACATCGGAACCTACAAAGCCATGCAAAAACACGAAACCGACGCCTTGACCAAAATCTTTTCCATCGACGGCAAATGCCCCACGTGCAAAAAACCCATGGCCGAACACGACAAAGAACAACTGCAAAAAGAAACCGAACAACTACAAATCGAAATCACGGCCAAAATTCATCTCGAACAGCAAAAACAAGAAGAAACCAAAAGCGTCCAAACCGAACTGGAAAAAAGAAAAACCGAAATCCAAACCAGCCAAAAGAAAAACGCCGAACAATTATTCACCTTAAAAAAACAAGTGGCCGATCACCAGCAATTAACCCAATTGGAAACCAAAAAACAAGAATGCGAAACCGCGCTTTTGGCCGCCAAAGAAAAACAATCCAAAAACACGTTCGATGAAAAACAACTCAAAACCCAGCGCGAACAAACCAGCGAACTCAAAGCCAAAAACTATTCCCTGCAAAAAGAAATCCAAAGCAACCAAGAACTCGTCCACGAAATGCAACGCCAGCTCGAAGAACTGCACCGATTACAAACCCAAATCGAACAAATCGAAGCCGAAACCCGACACCAAGAACACCTCGTTGAAAAACTCCAGATTTTCACGAACTGTCTTTCGGCCACCCAAACCCAATTACGCGAACACTTAATCGACGCCATCAACCAAGCCATGAACGACATCTGGAAACGCGTCTACCCCTACAAGGATTTTGAAACCTGCCGAATGATCATCCAGGAAGGAAGCTACGAACTCATGGTAAAAACCCAAAACGGAGAATGGATGCGCGTCGAAGGAATGCTATCCGGCGGCGAACGAAGCGCGGCCGCAATCTGCATCCGACTCGCATTCGCCCTGGTATTGACGCAAAACCTCGGATGGATCATTCTCGACGAACCCACGCACAACCTGGACCAAGCCGGAGTCCGCGAATTATCCGGAATGCTGCGCGGCCACTTGCCCGACCTGGTCGAACAAGTATTCGTCATCACGCACGACAAAGAAATGGAAAAAGCCGCCACCGCCACGTTGCACCGGATTGACCGGAACAAAGACGCGGACGGCGTCAGCACGCCAAGCAAAATAGAAATAATCCGAATCGAAGAATAAAAAAAAGAAAAACGAATTTAGCTTGACGCCGCTTTTCGTTTTCTTTGCCGGGTAATATATCCGAGCAAAATATTCCGATTGACTTTGGTGAGCGGGATTTTTAATTCGTTAAAAACTTCCTTGTTTTTTTCAAAATCAACGCTGAACTTGTCATCGAACTGGGAAAGCAAAAATTCGGCTTTCGATTTCAAACCTTTCGGAACCGCCTTGCCCATTCATTCACCTTCCGCTTCCAATTCCGATTCCACGTATCGACGATGCGAAACCGTCAAAGGAATCGTTTTTTGATGCAATTCTTTTTCGGCAACGTCGATAACGGAAACTACATTACCGGGCTTCACGAACGCCGGTGCGCCCAACGCCAACTGCAAGGCACGCGCACTGATCAATCGGGTCTCTTCAAAACGGGTTAACTTATCCATAATTACAAACTCCACAAAAGTCGAAGAATATACACTAATAACCAGAAGAAAAATTTTAAAAGGAAACCGAAAAACCAAAAACTCCAATAAACCCTCAAAAAGCCTTAAAATGCGTTAAACCGACCAAAAATGCCAACCCCGCACCAAAGGAGAAGGAATATTATGGGCCTTGGAAAACTCTTTGGCCAACCCAAAACCGCTGGAACCCTGGACGAAAACCGAAGAACCCGACAACGGAGAAACCACTTTGTGACCCCGCTTGGAATTGAATTCGAAAAACTTGTCAAGCGCCACCAAACGCACGGATTCCAACGTTTCTCCCAAAGACAAGGAAAAAAACCCGGAATTCGAATCCATCAAATGCAACACGAGAAGCGGCGGAAACTCAGCCAACAAACCCGCAACGTCTTTATCAAAAAAATGCGCAGGAGAACTCCCAAGCAAGTGGAATCCCCGCAAATTATGCGAAGACAACGCTTTGGATTCCTGCAACCGAATTTTTTCTTCCGCCACCAGTTTGCGACGATTCAAATCCGAAAATGCATGGGACAAAAACGATTCACGCAAACGACAAAACCAATGCGGCGACGACAATCCCACCCACACCGCGTCACCGGCGGCTTCCAGTTTATGAGCGTCCGCCATCGGCACTTCCACGATTTCGCCTTCCGAAAAAGGACCAATCGGCGGAAAAACGTAACCGAATTCCTGCCGGCGCTGTTCGCGGCTTTGCTTATTCGGATGGAAAAGATGAAACGACTGTGAAAACGAAGGAAACGCGGACTCGAAAAAAAATCCGTCAGAAAGCATTCGAACGCGCACCAGGGAATGCGGCAACAAATTTGAAGCCGCGGCGTTTGGCGGAGCACAACAAGGGCAATCCAATGTTTCAAAACCCAAATTGTAAAATTGCTTGGTGGACAACTGCGAAACGGTTTTGGAAAAATCAAACTCCGCCGTGTTTTCGAACACGTGCAAGGGAAGCTTTCGCTCCACAAAAGGCCGGATCACGACGGATTTGTGGCGCTCGGGCAAACGCGACGCCTCAAAAAACAAGTTCTCCAAAAACAATTCTCTTCGGTCAAAATCGGTCTTTGGCAACTGCTCCAAAGAAACCCGCAAAAGATTCGAATAAAAAATCGCGGAACAAATCGTCTTGGCCGCCCCTTCGTCTTCGGAAAGCAATTCGCGCAATTCCACGTGCAGATTATTGGACAAAAAACCAAAACTCGTAAACGGCAGTGAAAACTCCTGCAAGCGACGCGGTTCGTTGGATTCGAACGAAAACTGGTCAAAAAAACTCCACTTGTTCAAGATCAAAAACTGACGCACCGGCGAAAGCAACAATACGCGGCTGTCCAAAGAATCCTCCAAGGAACGCTTGAGCTTTTCAAGCAGCGAAAACGACGGAGAAACGATTTTGGTGGCGGACCCCACATCCTCAAACCAGATCAATCGGCGCTCGGAAGACGCGACCAGCAATTCCACGTCGCTTTGCGAGGCGTCGGTTAACAGAAACGGGAAAAACTTGAATTTTTGCGTGGTTTTTTCCGCGCCATTCTCGAATTCCGCCACGATCAAACGGTCTTCCTCTACATAATGTACTCGTGTGAGGAATCTAACCAGACTATTGGGAGTCATAGGCAATAGAATCCTTTGAGGCGCTTTTAAACTCGGGGAGGCCCGTCATTGCCGGTGATTCGCCGCAGAAAAGGGGAAAAGGATTTATTCTGTGCAGGTATTTATCTGTAATGCCCCGAAAAATGCTTTTGAGCAATCGACAGCTTCACGCCATCCAAAAAATCGGACTTGCGCCGCTGACCTCGGTGAATGACTTTGCAAAAAGATTCGGCATCCCCCAAGGCCGATTGCAGACGATGACGATTGGTCGAAAAAAATCATTGTCGTTGGAACACAAACGCACGTTAACCCGGCGGTTCCGCTCACAGGACAAAAGACATCTTTTGGAACACCCTAAGCTTTGGGCGCTTGGCCGCATTGAGAACCTCGCCCCCACCCACACTAACAAAGAAATTACGCGCATTTTAGCGAGCGAAGCACGACAGCGGAATACCCAGAAACCGCAGCAACAGTATACCGCTCCCACCGAGGACACGATTAGAAACTACGTCCATCGATTCGAATTGCGCACTCCTGATGAACACTACCAGGCGCTATCCCGGGCGCACCGAAAACGGAGTCCGAATCTCCTCAGTTCCCAAGCCCGAAGACGCCTCGTTGAAATCGGAAACATATACCTGGCCGAAAGAATAACCAGACCACCGAAAGGGATGGACTTGGACGAACTACTGCAAGAACTGAACAAGCGTCTTGTGGACGAAGCAATTTATTTCGACCCCAAAAGAACCAACCTGCCGCTCGAAACCGCATGGATTCATTTCATAGAAAAAACCCGAAAAAACTTTGTCGTCGACGTCCTGCGAAGACACGGTCCCGTGACAAGAGGCGGAAACCAACGGCGGCCCAGACCGGCGCCAAACTATTCGAAATCCATGCGTGTTCTGCGCAAACCCGCAGCACTGCCCGAAATCCGTTTTCGAGAGCCTCTCACAACCCAAGAACGCAAAGTATTCGACCTGCTCTTGGATGGATTCCTTCAGAAAGAAATCGCCAAAAAACTCGGGCTTGGTCCCTCTCGCATCAGCAAGATTGTACGGTCTTTACGCGAAAACATTCGCGTAGAATAAGTTACAAAAACGCTTCCACTTCGGATTCCGCTTCGGCTTGCCCCGCTTCAAAAGCCCGACACGCTTCTTCGAGCGTGGTTTCGTGCTTCGATGGTGCCGAATTGTTTTTGCGGACCTTGAAAAACATCGGATAATTCACGGCGTCCCCGACAATCAACGCTTCTCCGACGCGAAGCGACGTGATCATGCGCTCGGACTGCGCGTCGATCCCTTCCGAGGACTCCCCGATGTGCTTCAAATCATACGGATTCGTGATCCGCAAAATCACGTGGGTTCCGCAGTTGGCAAGCGCAGTTGTCGACAAATTAATCGGCCGCTGCGACACCAAACACAAAGACGCGCCGAACTTTCGCCCTTCACGCGAAATCGTTTCGATAATCCGCTTTGAAATCGCGTACTCTTCTTTTGCCTTTTCGGGACTGAATTGATGGGCTTCCTCGATCACGAGCAAAAACGGAGGCACCGATTTCTTGACCCGGCCAAAAAACAGTTTCTTGGCAAAAAAACCGACGATCACCTGCTTTTTTTTCATGTCCACGACATCCGACAAATCCACGACCGTCAACTGTCCTGGCTTGGTCATGTCCGAAATAGAAGGCAAATCCGTTTTCGAAAACAACGACATGTCTTCCAACGTCATGATCCACGACAACAAAATCTTCTGAGTCTCGCTTTTCATCTCCTTGTCGGAAAGAATCGACTGTTTGACCGCCGTAAAATCAAACGGCCCCATTCCCGAACGCATTTCTCCTGACAAAGAAGACAAAATCTTCTTCAATTCGCGCTGCTGCGGTGACGACAAACCCGACACCATTGATGCGATCAAACCCACGTCCAGATGCGGAACCCCTAACCGCACGTCACGCCCTTTAATGACCCGGGTTT
>Ga0209541_10009157_pt1 | contig 16098 bp, 14 predicted proteins | sample RifCSPlowO2_01_FD_184027 | JGI IMG/M metagenome (GOLD analysis project Ga0209541, IMG submission 184027) | Groundwater microbial communities from Rifle, Colorado - Rifle CSP2_plank lowO2_0.1 (SPAdes) (version 2) | ecosystem: Environmental > Aquatic > Deep subsurface > Groundwater | place...
AGACAAAGAATATTCAGCCAACATTCGCTTAGCGCCTCATCATAATCCATTCATATTCAGCATCTTTATTGTTGCCTCTACCGCAGCAAGCAGCTGGTCTGAGTCAACGCCTTTTGTCTTAAACACTTTGTCATCCTTTACCCATGTGATCATTGTCTCTACTAAAGCAGATGTTTTTCCTCCTGGGGGTATACGAAGTGAATAATCAATAAGCTTTGGCAGCTTTGTTATCTTTCCTAATGCATTCATAAAGGCATCATACTGCCCATTACCAGTCGCAGACGCTTCATGCTCTTTTTTTTCTATTCTTAACTTAATCTTTGCCTCAGGAGCGCCACCCATATCCAGCTTAAATCTGTAATCCAAAAGCTCAACCTTGTTTGCTGCAGGTGTTTCAAGAACATCAGTTATTATATAAGGCAAGTCTTCTCTTGTTATTTTTTGCTTTTTATGGGCTAGTTCCTTTATTTTATCCAAAATCTTTTTCTTTTGCTCTTTATCAAGCTCAATGCCAAGCTGCTCCAAGTTCTGCTCTACAGAAGCCATCCCCGCTGTCTTGCCCAGGCTGTATCTTCTTGTTTCTCCAAATCGTTCTGGTTTTAGCTTGTTATGGTATAGTCCTGCTTTTCTGTCACCATCTGCATGAACTCCGCAAGCCTGAGTATAGACATTCTTTCCAACAACAGGCGTATTATCAGCTACTCTTATCCCAGATATAGCCTCGACAATAGAGCTTAATTTGCTAAGCTTTTTTTCATTAACTTTTACATTATAGCCTGATAAGTCATTTAATGCTGCAACAACTGAAGCTAATTTTGTATTGCCTGCCCTTTCTCCCAATCCATTCACAGTTGTATGTATCCTTGTTGCACCTGCTTTTGCCGCTGCTATTGAGTTTGAGACAGCTAAGTCATAATCATTATGGCCATGGAAGTCAAATTTAAGGTTTGGAAATTTTTTTACCATTTCACTTACAAAGCTATAGGTGTTATCATGATTCAAAACACCCAATGTATCTGCCAGCATAACCCTGTTAACTCCAAATTCCTCTAGCCTTTTTGTTAAGAAGAATACATAATCCTTTGAATCCTGCATTCCATTTGACCAGTCTTCCAAATAAGCATTTACTTTCATCCCTTTGTTTTTTGCAAAATTAAATACCTGCTTTATGTCATTAGCATGCTCTTCAGGAGTTTTTCTAAGCTGGCCTTTAAGATGCCTTAAAGAGCCTTTTGTAAGCAGATTTATTACTTTGCAGCCTGCGTCATATATCCATTGTGCAGAGCTAGTGCCGTCAACAAAGCCCAATACCTCTATTTTATCCAGGCAGTTATTCTTTTTTGCCCATTCTGTTATTTTTTTGACTGATTCTGCTTCTGAATCAGATATCCTTGCAGAGGTTGCTTCTACTGCATCAACCATTGCTTTTTCCAATAGGTACCTTGCTATAGTCAGCTTCTCATCTGCTATGAATGAGACTTCTTCTGTCTGCTCGCCATCCCTTAATGTTGTGTCCATGATTTCTATTGTTTTCATTTTAAACTAAGATGTGTATAATGTTTTGAAAATTTGCTCTTCAGTCAGCTCAGGAGCATTCACTATAATCCTGCCTTTAGTTGCTGTGTTCCAACAAACCTCAAGGACAAGAGGCATGGCATCTGGATTGTCAACTACAACCTGACAGAACAGTTCTGCATCTTCATAAGCTGTTTGAGGGATATTCCCTTTATATCTTGCACAGAGAGCATGTTCATAATGTTCTGTAAATTCTCCCAGAGGACATCTAATCCTGCTACCATTACTTGATGTGCTAAGGTCTCTCCTTTCGTAAGGAAGAAGAGGCAACAATAAATCAAAAGCTTTTTTTGCTTTCTCTTCCAAGTCCGAGTCTTCAGGAACAATACAAGTGAATTCAGTCATTTCATACTCCTTTTTCTATCCTTTTGGTTGCAGCTTTTAGAAATAATAAAAGCTGCCTACAGTATAATAATGATGGATAGAACTATGACTGGCAAAATCTTCTTTATTTGTTTTATTGATTTTGTAGTCATATTATCTTATTAGTTAAGTCTTTATTTAAAAGGTTTTCGGTTGAAAACGTGTTATTTTATCATTAAATTATTATCAATACATTTTTATTAATAGCTCAATTAATCAATATTTTTTATCATTAGTTATTAGTCTTTTTTTATCAATACTACTGTCACGATTAAACAATTAGTTGTGTAAGTGGTAGTTAAGGATTATGTCAAAAATCTTTCAGATTTTTGAGCATGCTCAGAAACTCTCCAAGTTTCTGACATATTTATTTTAAATTTTAATAAACGTTTAAAAATAATAATTACTGCGCATCCTCATCCACAAATAGTTGTGCTGTAATTTCTGCACCATTGATTAATTTTTTTATTGATTATTATTGGCTTATTCAACATAACTAAGCCATTTCTCGTACTTAGAATTCCTTCCAGTAATAATGTTATGGTATTCTTCGCTAAGCTGCTTTGTTACTGGGCCAATATCGCCAGAGCCTATCTTATTATCATCAATTGATGCTATTGCTGTTACTTCTGCTGCAGTGCCTGTGAAAAAAGCCTCGTCAGCATTATAGGCTTCTTCTAAAGTTAATGCATTTTCTTTTATGCCAATTCCTTTTTCTTTTGCTATCTGCATTATTGAGTCTCTTGTAATGCCTTTTAGTATTGTGCCAAGCGGAGGGGTGGATATCTTTCCATTACTGACAATAAAAAAGTTTTCACCAGGGCCCTCTGCTATATTTCCCTTGTAGTCCAGCAGCAATGCCTCGTCATAGCCTGCTTTTTTTACCTCAAGGGAAGCAAATATGCTGTTTACATAATGGCCGACTATCTTTGCGTCAGCATGCGTGCTTTTGGGGTGTATTCTGACATAACCGGATGTTTTGATATTTACTGCGCCTTCACCCAAATACTTGCCCCACGGCCATACTGCTATTGCGCAGTTAACGGGCGCTCCTTCTGGATTCAAGCCCATCTTTCCATAGCCAAAAAAGCATATCGGTCTTATGTAGCCTGCCTTTAATCCATTTGCCCTTACTGTCTCTTTGACTGCCTCAATAAAATCTTCTTTTGAATAAGGAATTTTCATATTAAATGTGCCTGCAGAATAGTAAAGCCTGTCTATGTGCTCCTTCAGCCTGAAGACAGCAGAGCCATTTTCTGTCTCGTAAAACCTTATCCCTTCAAACGCGCCTGCGCCATAATGCAGGGTATGCGTCAGAACATGGACTTTTGCATCCTTCCATTTAACAAGCTTTCCGTCCATCCATATAAATTTTGTTTCATCCATAATACAATATGAGAACAGGGAGCATTTAAATAGTTTTTTGTTGTGATGCCTATAGAAGATATTTTAGAATGCCATGAAAAAATAAAAAAGAAAGGATTATTTAAAGCTTTCCGCTGGGTTTAACCAAAAGATTTATATATAAGTGTTATTATATATAATAACAATTGTTATTAAAAGTGATAACATGCTGGAAAAAATAAAAATCAGGCTGCCAAAAAAGGAGAAATCAATAGAAAAATTTTTCAGCAGTTGCGAAAAGAGGAAAAAATTTGTCCAAGACATAGAAAATTATAATGAAAAAAGATTAAAAAAATCAAAGCATGACCTTAAAGCAGCAATTTCCGAATTTAAGGAAGAAAATTGGGACTGGACGGTTGTAAAAGCGTATTATGCAATACACCATGCAGGAAATGCCTTACTATCCAAGGAGAAGCTGTTATTCTCAAAAGACCATTCGTGCTTAGTTATTGCCCTTGCCCACTATAACCTAATTGACAAACAACTTTTCCAGAAGCTGTCAAAAATTGCAGAGCAGTTCCATAACACTTTAAGCATAGATATTGCTTTTGAACTAAGGAAAATAGGCCAGTATGATGTTGAAAGATGGGAGGATATCACAAAAGAAGACGCAGAAAAAGTGTTGGAAATAGCTAAAGAATTCATAGCCTATGTCGAGGGAAGAATATGTTAATTGATGTACTGCCTGCAACAAAAGCGAAGATGAGAATATTAAACACCATATATAATAACAGGGATATAAACATAAGAAACATAATAAAACTGTCAAAAACTTCTCCAAATCTTGCTGTGGATTATGTGAACAAATTGGAAAAATATAATATTGCAAAAATAAAGAAGATTGGCGGAACTAAAAAAAATTATGTAAAAGCTGTCTCATTTAATTTCAAGGCGCCGCTTTCCAGATTTTTCTATGCTATTATTGAAATCAGCAGGAAAGAAGAGCTAATCAAAAAGTATGCTATTCTCAAACCTTTCATAGCCCAGATTGAAAACATAAAAAGCGGCATTATAGTTCTTATTTACGGCTCTTATGCAAGATTTGCTGCAGACAAGGAAAGCGATGTTGACCTGTGGGTTGTAGGGAACATAAATAAAACAGTAAAGAGGGATATTGAAGAGATTTTTGTCACTCTTCCTGTTAAATATTCAATTGGCATTGAAACTAAAAAGGAGTTCCTCAAAAAGATTAGAGACGCTATCCATCAGAATATCCTAAGGGACAAAGTCATAATCAAGAATGAAAATGCATTCTTTGAGATTCCAGCCAAATTATAAATGGGGTTATTAATCTCCCCGCCTTAATCACTTTTTCATCCCATAATGGCGGGCTGACTGCGTTTGCCGAATTTCGGCTTATTAAAAATAATTATTGATTCAAACTCTTATCTTTTCACCAACCTTAACCAACTCAACTTTTGGAGAAAACTCTCTAAAGCCTACAGTATTCTCAGTATGGACAGGAAACACCTTAGAGGGGAAGAAATAATCTTTTAATTTATTTCCCATAACAATTTATCCCTGTGAATTTCTTCCTGTAATACTCTAGCAGCGGAGTCATCTTTCTTTTTGGAGCTTTAATTTCTTTTAGTCTTGCCTTGATTTCTTTATCTGCCAATTTGACATTTAATATTCTTGCAGGAATATCTACATCAATCATATCGCCATTTTTTATTGCCCCTATTGCGCCGTTATTGTAAGCTTCTGGCTCAATATGGCCTATGCATGGCCCTGATGTTCCTCCGGAAAACCTTCCATCAGTAATCAAAGCTACTTTTTTGTAGCCAGCTCCTTTTATTGCATCTGTTGGCGTCAGCATCTCAGGCATTCCAGGCGCTCCTGCTGGTCCTTGATATGGCAATACAATAACATCGCCTTCTTTAATCTTTTTTTCTTCAATTGCTTTAAGTAAATCATCTTCTGTATGGAAAACTTTAGCAGGGCCTGAATGCCTCATCATTTCTTTTTCAACAGCTGTCTGCTTGACAACAGAAGAATTTGCAATATTGCCTTTCAAAACAGCAATTCCGCCTTCCTTGAAATACGGATTATTTAATGGCCTTATAACATTGTTATCCAAAACTCTGCCTTCTTCTGCTATCTGCTTTATTGATTTTCCATTAACAGTTGCTGAATCTTTTATAGAATCTTTTAATCTGTTTAATACAGCAGGAACGCCGCCTGCCTTGTCAATATCAGCCATTTCATGCTCGCCAGCAGGGATTATCTTGCATAAGTTTGTGGTTTCTCTTGATATTTTATCAAACATATCAATATTGATATCTATTCCAGCTTCTTTTGCAATTGCAGGTATGTGAAGTACCGTATTTGTTGAGCCGCCCATTGCCATATCAACCCTTATTGCATTTTCAAAGGCATTCTTTGTCATTATATCCTTTGGCTTAACATCTTTTTTAACCAATTCAACAATCTTTCTGCCTGTTTCATAGGCTTGTTTTTTCTTTAAAGGGTCTAAAGCTAATGTAGTTGCGCATTTTGTTAATGACATTCCTAGAACTTCTGTAACAACGGCCATTGTATTTGCTGTATAAAGCCCAACACAAGAGCCTGCTCCGCAGACCATGCACGGAAGCAGTTTATTTGCTTCTTCTTCACTAATCTTACCGCCTTTAACCTCGCCCACTATGCCAAAGCCTTCAATTGGATGGTGCTTTTTTCCTTTTATCACATTAGCTTTCATTGGCCCACCAGTTAGGAGCATTGCTGGTAAATTTAATCTTCCAGCTGCCATTAACATCCCTGGTGTTATCTTATCGCAATTAGTCACGCCAACCCAGCCATCCATTGAATGCGATAATGCCATTATTTCTACATTGTCTGCTATATGCTCTCTTGAAGGCAGGCTTAAACGCATCTCAACATGCATTGCAATGCCATCACAAACCCCTGGCACGCCCCACTCAAAAGGAATTCCGCCAGCATCTTTTATTCCTTTTTTTACTTCCTGCGTTAATTCATTTAGATGTATATGGCCCGGAATAATATTATTATAGCTATTAGCAATGCCAATAAATGGCTTGTTTGATTCCAAATCTTCTTTTTTTACACCAGCTGACAATAGCAAAGCTCTGTGCGGCAATGTTTCTATATTATTCTTTATTATATCTGACCTCATTGAATTCACCTTTGTATGAGAAATAAATGAGTATATTTAAATTTAATTGATTATACAAATTTTTGATTTATGGGGCATATTCGTCCACGCATTCCTGTAATCTACTCCATTAGTCTAATCTTCCAATAGGCTTAATTGAAAAGTAGTAACAAAACATAAAATTTATATACCCTCTTTATATTCTATACTGCATTATGGACAGAAGAACATTTTTTTGTACGCTAGCAGCGCCAGTAGCGGCAGGTTTAGCAGCAGGGTGCAATAAGAATCCATTTTACCAAGAGGGAGCTGAACCGCAATATGCTGAACAATTAAATAGAAGACTAGCAATGGGTATGGTGTGTGTTGAAGGTGGATTTTTGCCAATCTGGTATAATTTCAGGGGTGTTAGTATAGGCACTGTCGGGATCCACCCAGAAACCAGCTCTGCTGATCTTAATATTAATGGTGTTGTGAGGTCATTTGGTGTTGGGGATGCATATGTCTCAGAAGAAAGTATTATTGCTCTTTTGGAGGAAATCAAGCTTTTGGAGGATATAGACGCGCATGGAAATGTGAAAGGACCTACACCAATATACAGGATAGCCAGCGGCGATTTTTATGATGCCAGAGGGTACAGAGTTGGGGATGAACATCAATTTCGATTTCGTTTTGAGGATGGTGCTCCTGTCAGCGTAACACTTGATGATATTGCTGGCAGTAATGCAGAAGTGAGAATGGGAAGCGGCGCAGAAAAACTAGCTTTGCTTCTAGGCAAGCCGTATAATGTTTCTGGCATTAGAAAATATGGTTCACTTGAATTATATGTCGCAAATGTAAAAGATGACAGAGCAGACATTATATTGTTTCGTCCTGCATTTTTGTAAAAGACTATTCTACATAATTCCTTAAACTTCCAATCTTCTCTATCTTCACTTCAACCTTATCCCCTTTTTTCATTTGCCCAATCCCTTTTGGAGTTCCAGTTGAGATAATATCGCCTGGCAATAAGGTCATGACTTTTGATATGTCAGAAATCGCCACTCACAATCTCCTTGCTTCAGCTCGGAGTAAGAGGGCGATTTCTGAGCATGCTCAAGAACCACAGGTCTGGCAATGCAGAGGTTAAGCTTTCGCTTCATGCCACCGGTCTGTGACCGGTGGTTCTTGACATATTATCGGATGTCTTGGAATTTCCATTCCAAGCTCTTTTGCATGGCAGTGGTAGTTTAACCCAACGCATATTATCTTGGTTGGTTTTTTCTTTAGGAATGACAGGTTTGGCATATTAAGAATAAATTAGGATAAGTTATTTATATATCTTTTTGTAAAATAATAAACAAGATTATTCCCTTACATCCCTTAAGGTAATGCCTTTTTCAGCCAGCGCTTTCTCTTTTCTTAGTATTCCTGCAGCAGCAGTTTCATCTATAATATAAGTTGCATACTTACGAGGATTGCCTATATACATCTGCAGAACTGATATAGGGACATCTGGCGTTATGCTGCCTAAAAGCGACCTTGCAACTGGCTCTGTTTTTCTCTCTCCGCTTGCAAGCAGCAGAACATGATCTGAAAGCTCAGCAACCCCTGCTGCACCCATTGTCATTGCATAATATGGAGCTTCTGCCGTGCTTTTGAAATGGCCGTCTTCAACAGCATTTCTGATGGTGCTTTCGTGAAGGTGAACAAGGAACATCTTATGTCTGAATGGAATGCCGCTCTCATGAAAAGCAATATGACCTTCGCTCCCTACGCCAACAACCCAATAGTTAATGCCGCCTGCTCCTACTATTCCCCTGTAATACGGTATTAATAGCTCAGTCTTTATCCTATGAAGATAGGGATTATTGCTTGTCAGCAATATATCTATGGCTTCGCCTTTGTCTGCTCCTTCTATAACCACATCCTCTGGAGAACTGTTTAGCGCGCTTTCCAGCTCTCCCTGCTCAATCTCTGTTCCAGGAGGGATATGCGTCTCTGCAAATTGAGGCTCTAGCAAATCAAAAAGATGCTTATGCATAAACCTGTAATAGCTTTCAGGGTGCTGCCTTCTTTCCTCAGGCGTTGTACCAGGCAATCCAACATATTCATCAAGATTCCATGTTCTTACCTTTTTCGCATTAAATTCATGCTGCCTTTCAGCCATTATCCTGTACAGCCCTGTTGGTGAGTTGCCTGTTGCAAGGCCAAGGTTAAACTGTGTGTTCTGCGTCACAGTCATATCCCTCATTCTTCCTGTCAAAAGTTCTGCTGCCTTCTGGCTCATTGCATCAAAATCATTCTCGACATAAACCTCGAATCCCATTTTTTATCCATCCTCTCTGAGAAAAAGCTCAGAGGTGTTTCTTCACCTCTTTTTGTTCTAGAAGACTATCAGCCTATTTAAATGTTTATGTTCTGTTATGCACGGTTTCAAACTTCCTATTGCATACTAAATAATCAATTAAAAAATATAATCAATTAAAAAATAAAAATCAAGAAATAATTTATTTTCTTGAAAACAAATCCCTGATCTCTTTTCCAACCTTTTCAACAGGATGATTTAAGTCTTCTTCCTGCAATTTTGTCAGGACTGGCTTCCCTTTTTTGCATTCCCTTGCCCATTCCCTTGCGAATTTTCCTGACTCAACATCCTTGAGCATCTTTTTCATTACTTTCTTTGTCTTTTCTGTTATTATCTTCTTGCCCCTTGTCAAGCCGCCATACTTCGCTGTATTGCTTACTGATTTCCACATCAAAGCCAATCCGCCTTTGTACATGAGGTCAACTATAAGCTTAAGCTCGTGCATGCATTCAAAATAAGCCATTTCCGGAGGATATCCAGCTTCAACTAATGTGTCAAATCCTGCCTTAACAAGCTCAGTTACACCGCCGCATAAGACAGCCTGCTCGCCAAATAAATCCTCATAGGTTTCCTGCTCAAAAGTGCATTCCAATATTCCTGCCTTTGTCCAGTGCATTGCCTTTGCCATTGCCAAAGCAAGCTCTCTTGCCTTTCCTGACGGATTTTGCTTGACAGCTATCAAACCTGGAACTCCAAAGCCTTCAAGATACACCCTTCTTTCCTCTGCTCCTGGCGCTTTTGGAGCAGCCATTATAACATCAATATCCTCTGGAGGAACAATCCTTTTAAAGCATATACTAAAGCCGTGCGAGAAGCATAAGGCTTTTCCCGATTTCATGTGTTTCTTTATCTGCTTTTTATAGACTTCTGCCTGTATCTCGTCTGGAAGAAGTATATGGACAATGTCTGCTTTTTCAGCTGCATCACTTATTGGCATAACATCAAAGCCGTCTGCTTTTGCCTTTTGAAATGAGGAGCCATCCTCCCTTAAGCCAATTACTACCCTTGCCCCTGAATCCCTTAAGCAGTTAGCCTGGGCATTGCCTTGCGCTCCGTAGCCGATTATTGCTATTGTCTTGTCTTTCAGGATGCTGTCATCAACATCCCCATCATGAAGTATGTTCATTTTATCCTCCTCGCAATCAGTTTTTTTAGGTAAGATCTAGAAGATATATAAATATTGTTATGTTATAAATGAAGTTTACGGCTTTCTATAAGATATAAAAATTAAAGCAACCCAAACATTTAAATACAAGCTTGCCTATCTTGTTATATGGTGGTAGGTTATAAAATAGCCACAATCGGCTCTCATTCTGCCTTACAAATACTCAAAGGAGCGAAAGACGAAGGCTTCTCTACAATAGCAGTATGCCTCAAGGGCAAGGACAAGCCATACAGGATGTTTAATGTTGCTGACCAGATTTTGATAATAGGCAGCTATAGGGATTTTCCTAAGCTCCAGGGCAGGCTTTTAAGGGAAAATGCGATAATAATACCTCATGCCTCTTTTATAACCTATCTCGGCGTTGATGAGGTAGAAAAGCTGGAAGTGCCTTATTTTGGCAACAAGAAAATACTGAGATGGGAGTCAGACAGGAAGATGGAAAGAAAATGGCTCCTGAATGCAGGCTTAAAGATGCCAAAAATCTTCAAGGACCCAAAAGACATAGACAGGTCGGTTATTGTCAAGTTCCACGGCGCAAGAGGCGGAAAAGGCTATTTTATCGCAAAGAACCCGAACGATTTCAGGAAAAAGATAAAACGCTACCCTGATGAAAAGGAGTATGTTATCCAGGAGTACATCCTTGGCGTCCATATGTACATACATTACTTCCACAGCCCCTTGACAAACGAAACAGAGGTTATGGGCTTTGACAAAAGGTATGAAAGCAATGTTGACAGCCTGGGCAGGATTTCAGCAAGAGACCAGATGGCTTTAGCCAAGGTTGACCCAAGCTATGTTATTGTTGGCAATATCCCTCTTGTTGTGAGAGAGTCATTCCTTCCAAAAATCATAAAGATGGGCGAAGATGTTGTCATGGAATCAAAAAGAATAGCGCCGCCTGGATTATTCGGCCCATTCTGCCTTGAAACCATTTTCACGCCGGATGAGGAGATTTACACTTTTGAGATATCCGCAAGGATTGTCGCAGGAACAAACCCATACATAAACGGCAGCCCTTACACATGGCTCAGGTATAATGAGCCAATGTCAACAGGCAGAAGAATTGCAAGGGAAATCAGGAATGCCATAAAGCAGAAAAAACTAAAGAGCGTGCTGGGATGAGCCATAAAACGAAAAAGACAAAAAAAGCAAAGAGAAGCAAGGCAGGAATAGCCAGGCAGAAATCACCTGAGCCATCTATCAGCTTTGCGAATGAAGGCGGCTTTAAAATTCCAAAATTTATTGAGGATGCCGGGGAAAGGATAGGAAAAAAGATTGATTTTGCTAAATTGCTTGGCAAGACAGCCAGTCAGGAGAGAATCGGCCAGATTCTTGATGGCTACGACAAAAATAATATCACCATAGGCGTTCTTGGCGGGCATTCTGCTCTGGATGTCTGCAGGGGGGCAAAAAAGCACGGCTTCAGGACATTAGCTGTATGCCAGAAAGGCCGCGAGAAAACTTATGAAAAGTATTTTAAGGCAAGAAACGATAAGGGCATTATTGATGAAATCATTTTAGTTGACAAATTCAGCGATATTGTGAAAAAGGACGTCCAGCAGAAGCTCCGGGAGCTTAACACCATATTCATACATAACAGGTATTTTTGGGTTTATTGCAATTTTAATGACATAGAAAAGAAATTTTTAGTCCCAATATTCGGGACAAGGGGAATGGTTAAATTAGAGGAAAGGGATGTTCCAAAAAACCAATACTATATACTTCAGAAAGCAGGGATAAGAATCCCTAAAATCTTTGCTAATCCAAAGCAGATAGACAGGCTTGTTTTGGTTAAGGCAGCAGAGGCAGCCAGAGGCTATGAAAGGGCATTTTTCTTTGCAAACGGCTATGATGACTACAAAACAAAATCAGAAGAGCTGCTCAGGAAAAGGATAATAACAAAGGAATCCCTGAAAAAAGCAGTTATTGAGGAATATATCATTGGAGCCCAGGTTAATTTCAACTATTTTTACAGCCCCCTGACAAATGAGCTTGAGCTTATGGGAACTGACACAAGAAGGCAGACAAATATTGACGGAATAATTAGGCTGCCTGCAAACGAGCAGCTTGAGGTCCTCAAATATGTGCAGCCTAAATTGATTGAGACAGGCCATATAGCTGTAACAATAAAGGAATCAATACTTGAAAAAGTATTTGATATTGGCGAGAAATTTGTTGAGGCGTGCAAAAAAATACATCCTCCTGGCATAATCGGCCCTTTTGCGCTGCAGGGCAGCGTTGCTGCTTTTGAGGGAAAGGAAGAAATCGTTATTTTTGATGTGTCCATGAGAATACCCGGCAGCCCTGGAACAATGTTTACTCCATATTCTGGTTATCTTTACATGGAGCCAATCAGCTACGGCGACAGGATTGCAATGGAGATTAAGAAGGCAATTGATGAGGATAAATTAAATTTGATATGCACTTAATCAATAATCATTAGAAAATAAATCAATATTAAGAAATAAAAAATCAATGGTTTTTTAAGTGCTGAGAAATCTCTTTGAGATTTCTGGCATGCCAAAAATCTACAAGATTTTTGAGCACCTCAAACTTATATCAAGTTTGAGCAATCAATGGTGCTGAACCAAGAGCACAATTATTTGTGGTTGTTGTTAGAGCAGAATAATTATTATTTTTAAAGTTTATAAAAGAATAATAATAAAAACAGTTCAGCACAACCACATACACAACTAATTGTTCATGTGTAATATCACTATTGATAATAATATATTGATGAAAATAAATAATGATAACAATCTAATAATAAAAAAATAAAATGATATTGGTATTAAACTTTGGTTCACAGTACTTGCATTTAATAGCCAGAAGAGTGAGGGAGTTGGGAGCGCATTCTGATATAATGCCTTTTGATACGCCTTTTAACGAAATAAGAGAGATAAAACCAGAGGGAATTATCCTGTCTGGCGGGCCTTCAAGTGTATATAAAAAAGATGCGCCAATAATTGATAAAAAAATTCTTGAGCTGGGCATTCCTGTTTTAGGCATTTGTTATGGCTTGCAGCTGATTGCAAAACTAGCTGGAGGAAAGGTCAAGCCAAGAAAAAAGGAATATGGCAAAAGAATTCTTTCAATAAAGAAAAAAAGTATGTTGCTAAAAGGGCTGGCTAAAAAAGAGCAGGTATGGATGTCCCATGGCGACTCTGTTTTAGGCCTTCCAAAAGGCTTTGATGTTATAGCATCTACTGACACATGCAGAATTGCCGCTTTTGAAAACAACACAAAAAAAATTTACGGCGTGCAGTTCCATCCAGAGGTTGTTCACACAAAAAATGGAACAAAAGTTCTGAAAAACTTTGTCTTTGGCATCTGCAAGGCAGAAAAAGACTGGGATATCGGCGATATTGCAAAAAAGCTTGTTGATGAGGTCAAGCAAGAAGTTGGAAATAATGCTGTGATAATGGGCACTTCAGGCGGCGTTGATTCAACAGTAGCTGCTTTTCTTATCCATAAGGCAATTGGCGAAAAAATACATTGCGTCTTTATTGACCATGGATTGATAAGGAAGAATGAAGCAAATGAAATAAAAAACCTGTTTGAGAAAAGACTTCATTTCAAAAATTTCTATTTTATTGATGCAAGCAGGATATTCTTAAAAAGACTAAAAGGAATTACCGACCCAGAAAAGAAAAGAAAGATTATCGGCCATACTTTTATTGAGGTTTTTGAAAAAAAAGCAAAGGAATTGGAAAAAAGATTTCCAAATATAAGATATCTTGGCCAGGGAACTATCTATCCTGACAGGATTGAGTCAGCGCAGCCAAGCAGGCAGGCTGACAAGATAAAAAGCCACCATAACTTAACGCTGCCTGAGAAAATGGATTTGAAGATTATAGAGCCGATTAAGGAATTCTACAAGGATGAGGTAAGAAAAATAGGAAAGCTGATTGGCGTTCCATCCTCTGTTCTTAAAAGGCATCCGTTTCCAGGTCCAGGCTTAGCAATAAGGATTCTTGGAGAGATAACTCCGGAAAGAATCGGAATTCTAAGAGAAGCTGATTATATATTCATTGAGGAGCTTAAGAAATCAGGCTATTATGATAAAACATGGCAGGCTTTTGCTGCTTTACTGCCTGTAAAAACAGTTGGAGTTATGGGCGATTCAAGAACATATGAATACATTATCTCTTTAAGGGCTGTTACATCAAAGGATGCAATGACAGCAGACTGGGCAAGGCTGCCTGATTCTTTGCTTGAAACTATTTCTAACAGGATTGTTAATGAAGTTAGAGGCGTTAACAGGGTTGTTTATGATATAACGCAAAAACCTCCGAGTACTATTGAGTATGAATAAACTAGGAGGTGCCAGAAATGCGAAGTATTTCTCAGCACCGCCAGCTACGATTGAGTATGAGTGATTAATATCACTGTTATTACTAGTTTATTGAATGGGAGCAATTTTCTTTCTATCAACTGGCCATGTTCCTATCTTAAGAGTTTGAGTATAACCCTCAATCCCATTAGTCTCTAATAGTGAATATGCACGCAACAAACTCATTTCGTCTCTAGTCCACTCACCATTGGGTGCATTAATTGTACCAAACTCATGGGAAAATCCCTCGTCACTATTCCTAATTACATATGGCACTAAATCGGAAAAGTGAGGAGCCCCAGGTAATGGTGTAAAAATAAATGGATTAATGTACGTTGCTCCAGCTTCCCGTAGCACCTTGCCATAAGCAATGCTTCTTTTAATTTGTCCTCTCGTTTCAACATACAATCGGCTATTTGGATTTAAGAACCCTAACATTAGGCCGCAAGTTGCTTTAATTCCATATTGACCAAGTAATCCTACGACCTTTTGTGTATACTCTTCCTGAGCGTTTAAAGTTGGTTTATGGCAGGTATCAAGAGATTCGTCATTCGCTGATTCCACAGCAAGATACAAACTATAACAGCCACTTTCAGCCATTGCTTTAATCATTTGTTCTGTTGTAATCCCTCTTCTTTTTGCCTGTAATGTTTTGTTAAATACAGCTTTGTTGATAACGCTTCCTGCAATAAAATCTTCCCCTACTTCTGGAAGCAAAGCAATAAGATTGAAAAGTCCTACTCCGCCTTCTTCAACCCACGGCAAGCTATATTCTTTTAGTTTTCTGAATACTATTAATGCCCAATCAGGATCATGGAATAAGTGATCATCTTCTACAATAAACTCAGTAACACCTTTCCCAGTAATATACTGCAGATAATCATCGAGTTTCTTTTCTTTCATAGAAACCCATCCCCCCTGCACTGAGGGAATAGTGCAAAACGTACATCTAGTATTACAGCCGATGGAAGTAAATCCATATAATAAATATCCCTCGTCTAATTGGCGTTCTCCTGCTGAATGAAATCTTCCACTATAAAGACCAAGATCAACCAGTGATAAATCTGGAATCGCAATTGCATCAATGCTTGGCAAAAAAGCCCTGCGTCTATTCTCCGTAACTTTCCCTTGTTCTCTATAAACAATACCTTCAATATCTGAAATTGGTTTTATGCTCTTGCCAGTCAAGCTGTCCAGGAGCTCAGGAAATGTTCTATCTGCCTGTCCTTTGACAACATAATCAGCAGGAGAATCTAATAGTATGTCGCTTGGAAGCCCATGCGCATGTGTACCACCCATCACTACAACTATATCTTCATCTAAGGTTTTTACTAAATCAGCAAGTTCACGAGCATTTCCCCATTGGTGAGTATAATCAATTGTAATCCCAACAATGTGCGGCTTAAATTGCCTGATTCTTCCTGCAAGCTCCTTTTTTGATAGTCCATAAGAAAGCATAGTGCTGCCTTCAGAGGTTTGGAAATATTCTCTTTCATTATTCCATCCTTCAAATACACCATCAACAATCTTAATATCGTAACTAGCTGTTTTTGCCGCAGTTCCTATACGTAGTAGTCCCATAGGAATACCAGCACGTTTCATTTCTTCTAAATGTTCTATGCCAGCATTTCTTAGAGTTTTGACAATCTCCCTATCATGTTGCAATTGAGTAGAATTATTTTCATCTCTCTCTAAATTCTCTAATATGATATCAAGCGGTCTTCGGATTCTGGTGTAGGGTGGTACAAGTAGCATAACTCTAGGCGTTTCTCCATTAAGCCATGGATTGTAGCCTA
>Ga0209541_10009159_pt1 | contig 16098 bp, 20 predicted proteins | sample RifCSPlowO2_01_FD_184027 | JGI IMG/M metagenome (GOLD analysis project Ga0209541, IMG submission 184027) | Groundwater microbial communities from Rifle, Colorado - Rifle CSP2_plank lowO2_0.1 (SPAdes) (version 2) | ecosystem: Environmental > Aquatic > Deep subsurface > Groundwater | place...
GGGTCCTTAAACAAACAAATAAAAAGAATAAAGACTTGGCCTTTATTCTTGGTGTAAAGATGAGAAGATTTCAACAATTAAAGGCAGATTACAAGAGAACAGGAAATGTTCCTAAACTTAATTGGAAAAGAAGACCTAAAAAGGAAATAGAAGAATGGGAAAAAGAGTTGATTGATAAGGCAGTAAAGGAAAGTAAAATTACCAGTGCCGTTAAAATAAGACTTTACATCAAAAAATATTATGACAAGAGTATCCCTCATAATAAAATACACAAATACCTCTTAAAACAAGGTGTAGCAAGACCTGATAAGAAGAAACAAAAACAAAGAAAATATTGCACGTATGAAAGAGAACATAGTTTTTCATTAGGGCACATGGATTGGCATGAAAGCAAGGCAATCCCTGGAAAGTGGGTTGCTGTATGGGAAGACGATGCTTCGAGAAAGATACTTGCAGGAGCGGAGTTTAATCATGCAACAACAGAGAATTCGATAACAATTGTAAAGGAAGCACAGAAGATAGTCTTTGAACAATATTCAGCGATCTTAATTGCGCTAAATACTGATAAAGGGGCACAATTTTATGCAAACAAAAATAATGACAAGGGAGAAAGAGGGATGGCTGAATTTGAAAGATTCCTTATGGGAGAAGGAATAGAACATATTCCATCAAGAAGAAACCATCCACAAACAAACGGAAAGGAAGAGAGATGGTTCAGGACTTACAATGAGAAAAGAAATGAATTTAAAAGCTTTGAAAAGTTTATTGAATGGTATAACAACACCATTCACCTAGGATTAAACAGAAAAGAAGGGATAACACCAAATGAAGCGGTCTTAAATAAATTAAGGCCTGAAAGCTTAATTGGGTTGTTCTTTAGGAGATTTGAGTAAAAATGGATACTGGAAAATATAGGATAGGGTTGCTATGCAAAAATATCAGGATACTACACATTATAAAATTAGTAACAAGGTTTTTAAACTATTCACTATAACTATTAAAAATGAAAATTAAATCTTTTCTCCTATTATTATTTTTGCTTCTTCTATTAAGCTCATTTATTGTTTATGCTGAAAACTTAAATGAACAGGTAAAATGCATATTTTTAAATTCTTTAATAAACAAAACATGTTCATCAGAAAAAGGTATTTGTAAGGGTACTAAAAGCTGTATAGCTAATGTTACAGGCTATAAAGGTGAAAAAATAGATTGGGTTAGTAAATGCGGTAATATAACAACTATAATTGATGGTAAAGATGATAAAATTGAATTTAACTGTGTATTGGAAGTAAGAGAGCAAATAAAATGCATTTTTAAAAATTCAAACTCTCAGCAATACTGTTATTCAGAAAAAATAAACTGTAAAGGTAATAAAACCTGTGTAATTAATTTAATAGGTAAGAAGGGAGAAAAAATGAATTGGAAAAGCACTTGTGATGGCTCCTTTACAACAGTAATAGAGGGTATGAATGATAAAATAGAGTTTAGATGCGGTATGGAGCAAGTTAGGTGTTTATTTAAAAATTCTTTATCACCAAAAATCTGTTATTCTGAAAAGGGAAGATGTACGGGTAATAGAAGTTGTATAGCTAATGTGTATGGGAAATTTGGGGAAAAGATATACTGGAAAAGTGATTGTTTTGGTGAACCCACTACTTTAATTGATGGTAATGATGAAAGGGCACACTTTCAATGCATAGAACATGTTCCAAAAAGAAATCTTAGAAATATTAATTAGGGCTATTTAGTTTTCATTTCCCAGCTTCCATCCCAATCTTTCTCAGGTTTATGTAATTTAAAATAATTGCATCTTTCAATCATAACTTCACAAGCCTTATCCTCTTTCAAACTTAAAGCTTTCTTAAATTCTTTTATTGCATCATCAAATTTTTGTTTTTTATAAAATTCCAAACTATTTTCGTATATTTTGATAAACTTCTTTAATTTTTCATTTCCTTCCTTATCAATTAATTCATAAACATCTATTGCAACCTTCTTACCTTTAACCTTAACAAAATCTAATTTCCTAGTTAAAAATTTATTCATAATATGTTTATAAGTATGATGAGAAATAATAACATGAGTCCCATATTCCTTATTTAATCCTTCCAATCTTGAACCTAAATTAACTATATCCCCCATAGCAGTATAACTAAACCTTTTATGAGAACCCATATTTCCAACAACTGCTTCTCCTGTACTTAAACCAACACCTATATCTAAAACAGGAATATTTTCTTTAGCCCATTTTTCTTGTAATTTTTTTAATTCTCGAATCATTTCCAAACAGGTTACACAAGCTAATTCAACATGATTTGGTTCATCTAAAGGAGCATTCCAAAAAGCCATAATCGCATCCCCCATGTATTTATCAACTAAACCCATATTTTTCATTATAATATCAGTCATTGCAGTCAAATACTCATTCAATAAATGTACTAATTGTTCTGGTGTTAATTTCTCTGATACAGTTGTAAACCCTCTTATATCAGAAAATAAAACTGTAATCTCTCTTCTTTCGCCCCCAAGTCTTAATTTCTCAGGATGCTTCATTAGTTCATCAACTAAAACTTTAGAAACATATTTGCTAAATGCATCAGAGATTTCTTTTCTTTGTTTTCTTTCAACAAAATAAAAATAACCAATATGGCTCATAAAAGTTAAAATAACAGAAAGTTCACTATAAACAATATTCATAATAAATCCATAATCAAATAAATATATTGCTAAAAAAACTAATCCTACAATAATAATTAGAGTTATTATAGAAGCTAAACCTAATTGAAGGATGCAAAGCACACTTATAGTTATAGCCAATCCTAAAATTATTAAAATAGTATTTAATTTTGGAATTTCAGATAAATAATCTTTCATAATTAAAGTTTGTAAAGCATTTGCATGTATTTCCACACCAGGCATTTCAACACCATCAGAAGTCGGCACAAAATAATTATCATGCAATCCAGGTGATGTTGATCCTAAAAATACAATTTTATTCTTAAAAAATTCTGGTTTTACTTTTTCTTTAATAACATCACTGGCAGAAATATAATTAAAACTTTTAGGCCCCCCAATGAAATTAATTAAAAATCTTTCAGGTGCATAAGGTTCAACATTAATAGCCCTGGCAACTGCAAATGAAAATGGCTCATAAATCTTAGATGATTTAGTTGCAATAGCCCTTGTAACAGCATCTTTATCACTTAAAACATTTGCATACCCAAAACCTTCAGCAGACTCTTTAATAGGGGAAATAGGGATTAAAGTTCCTTTTTCACTTTCTTCAACAACTAAAACTACATTTCCTGCATCTTTAATTTCTCTTGCAAGTATAGAATCCTTTTCTTTATCTTGTTTTTCATAAAATCCTACGTCTACACCAATAATTCTGGCTCCCTTTAGTTTAGGAAATAATTCAGCCGTTACATTTCTATCCCAAGGCCATCTACCAATCTCTTGTAAACTTTTATCATCAATGGAAACAATAATAATATCTTTTAAAGCAGTCTTTCCTCCATACAGATTGTCTACCAATTTAACCTGAATGTTTGAAAATACACCTAATGAAAATAATATAATTAAGAAAATTGCAACTAAAATTGGAATTAAAAATTGTTTTTTATTCAACTATCTATTCTCCTCCTGATTTTAGCCTCGTCATACCTTAGTCTTCTATTCTCAACATTATTTTCTATTTTACTCTTTAAATCTTTCCTAACTTCCTTAACTTCTTCTTTAATGGTTTTAATTTGTTTTACTCTTTCAACTTCTCTATTAACCTTTTTATCCATTTCAAAAACTTTCCTTGCAGCATTAGGCTTTAATTTAGTTCTTTTTTCAAATTCTTCCCTGCTTATTTCACCTTTCTTAGTCTTTTCAAATAACTCTTTCACTTTACCCTCTTCCATCTTTGCTCTCCTCATTACCCTTTCTTTCACTTTTTCCATTCTTTTAACATTCTTCTCTACTCTTTTAGCCATTCTTTCACGATCTTTTAGCCCCATTTCTAATTTTTCCATTTTTTTTGTCATTCTATCTTTTAATTTTTCTCTCTTAACCATAAATTTCTCATTAGATTTTACTATAACCTCTTCGTTATCAGCCTTAAAATCAACCTCTCCTTCTTCAACAATAAGCGTAGAAGCTTCTTCATCAGAGCTAATCTCAAATTCCGTACCTCTAACAGAAGCAATAGTTGTTGGGGTTTGAACACTATAACTGGATATTCCTGCTACATCTGTAAACTTATTCCACGTAGTTCCCTTATCTTGTTTTAAAATAGTATTATCATTAGAAAGAGAACCTATCTCTACTTCAGTTAAAGGATCTATTTCCACAAAAATACTTTCATGCAAAATTAATGCAGCTGTGCTATTTTCTCCTGTTTTTATTTTATCATTTAAAGACAAATCTTGATCTTCTACAGCCTTAATCCATTTTTCATTAGAATATATTTCTACATTACCTTGAATTTCTGAAATTATTGCTTTGCTTTCTTTATCTTCTATAACCTTCTCTTTGCAACCTACAATTAATAAAATTACCAAAAATAATAAAATTTTCTTATTCATTTTCAAATATTTTCAATTAATTTTAAAATTTCTCTAATTTTTTTGCTTATCGCAATCATTTTATAAACACCTTCAGTTTTAATTGGTATGTTTATTTCGTCCTCATTTATCTCCTCTTTGTCAGCGTAATCAAATATTGCCTGAACCTTTGCATCATCGAAATTAAATTTTTTCTTTGCAAATTCATACAATTTTTTATTTTTATTTATTTCATCCCATCTTAATTTTCTTAAGGTTTCTAGATCTTTCATCAAATATTCCTTAATTTTTGTCTTTTCAGCACCTGTTAAAACCCCTTTATTTAGCTCTTTACCTTCAGCAGTATACTTTTCTAAAGCATTTACTGAAATTTCTTTTTCATTATATGTATAGTCTACTGTTCCATCTCCAACAATTATCTGGTCCCCTTCATCATTTGCGGTTAATTCCCAGCCAGTTCCCCTTACAGCAGCTACAGTATTAGGGGTTTCTATTTTATAGCTTTCCACCCCAGTTAAACCAGTAAATTTATTCCATGTAGTTCCAGAATTTTGTTTAACATTCAAATTTTCTTTGCCTAAATCTTTTATTTCAACTTCAGTTTTAGATTTTAAAGTTATCAATACAGATTCTTGTAAAACAACAACCGCACTTCCGTCCTCTGTTTTTATTTTATCATTCGCATAAAGGTCAATCCCTGCAGTTGCAGCTTTCCACCCCTCACCTTGATCAACTAAAACATTCCCTTTTAATTCGCTCAAAAATGCTTCTCTTGTTTCACTTTTAGTTAAAGATCTGTAAAACAAAAATCCACCTAATAAAACTAAAATGATAATAATCGCAATTGTAATAAAAATAATTTTTGCTTTTCCTATCTTAAATCCCCCCAATTAATTTGTAACCTTAGATTGTTTATAAATCTTTTTAAAAATTTATACTCTTTCCATTCCCTGTTAAATGAACATTCTGGCCTTTAACATAACCCTCTTCTTCAGCTAATTCCGCAAAAGCCTTCTGTTTCTCATATCCCGCATGAGTAGGAAATAAATTTTGTGGTTTTAAAATATTTATCAAATCTCTTAAATCCTCTCGGCTGCTATGACCAGACACATGAATATTTGAAAAAATTCTAACCTTCTTCTCCTTTAGCTTATCCTCTATTACTCTTCTATTTTCAATATTAGTATCAACTGGAATTACCCTATTTGAAAAAATAACCTGATCTCCTAAATTAAATTCAAAATTAAAATGTCCATCAACTAATCTGCTTAAAATAGAATTTGGTTCTCCTTGTCCGCCAGTGCATATAACCAAATATTTGTCTCTCACCCTATTTAATTTTCTAAAAAATGTTTCAATCTCATTTCTATACTTTAGCATTAAAGCTCTTTTTGAAAAGTTAACTAATTTTTGTCTTTCAGCTGCAGTTACGTATTTATCAAAACTTCTTCCAACAAAAACAACCTTTCTCCTTAAATCCCTTCCAAAATCTAAAATGCTTTGTAATCTTGCAATATGAGAAGCAAACGTAGTTGCAAATATAGCCCTTCCACTATTCTCAGTTCCATGCAATACTTCTTTTAACATCTCCCTTGCAACCTTTTCGCTTGGAGTTTTTTGATCTAGATCAGAATATAAACTTTCAACTATTAAAGCCTTAACACCTTTTTTACCCAATTCTTTTAATCTTTTTGTATTTGTTACTTTTCCAATAACTGGGTGATTATCAAATTTAAAATCGTTAGCATATACAATAACGCCTTCAGGAGTATGTAAAGCTAAAATTGCAGGTTGCGCTGTAGAATGTGTTACTCCAACTAATTCAACTTCTATATCTTTATTAATCCTAAAACTTGAATTTAAATTAACTGGTTTTAAATGATTTTTTATATGATATTTATCCTCCATCATCATTTTTTTAATAACATCTATTGTATAAGGAGAAGAAATCACTGGAGCATCATATCTAGGAGCTAAAAATGGTATCGCACCTATATGGTCTAAATGACAATGACTAATGAATATTGCTTTAACACTTTTATGATCTATAATATTGTCATTAGGGATCGCTCCTTTTTTAATCATCATATCTCTACTAATAAGATTTTTCTGAACTATTTCTTCTTCAAAATTTATAATCTCAGGCAAGAAAAACCCCATATCGAATATAACAGACTCTTTATTAAAACTTAAACCAGTCATATTCTTTCCAACCTCGCTATAACCCCCAATTGCATGTAACTCCATATGAAATGTTTTAAAAACATGCTGTTTATATATATTTCTCCAAATACAAAATGAAGAGTTAAATTTAAATATACCTTTTCTTATACAAGATTATGCAAAGTAAAAGAGGTCAAGCAGCATTAGAGTTTTTAATGACGTATGGGTGGGCTATTCTAGTTGTATTAATAGTTATTGGCATTTTATGGTCTTTTATAGGGAATCCAGCAGATATTCTAGGAGATAAATGTATTTTGCCTACAGGTTCTTCTTTATTTTGTGAAGATCAAAAAGCTGAACAAGGATCTGCAACAATACTAATAAGAAACGGTCTAGCAGAAACAATAAATGTTAACTCCATAGGGATAGAAGAAAAGCAATGTAAAGATAAAACCTTTACTCAGCCTTCAATATCTCCAGGCGCAACAACAACTTTTATTGTAGAATGTTCTAGTATTCAGCAAGGGGAATATGTTAGGTCTTCTTTAAACGTAAATTACGATGTCGTTGGTGGCTTAACAAATAAAACTGCAACTGGTAGATTAATTGTAAAAGCAGTCTAATTCTCAGGAAAGCACAAATCAAAGTAAGGACATTTACCTGTACTCCATTTGCAATATTTACCAACATTTTTAGGATAGTCTTCTTTATCTTCAGTTATAGTTTTGGACTTTACAAATAAAATCTTTTCTTTAGTTTCTTCGACTAGATCTTCATTTATCATAATTTCTTTTTCACCAAACTTAAAAAAATACAAACTTGCAGATTTTGGTAATCTTTTAAATTTCTCAAAAAACAATAAAGAATAAATTCCCAATTGAACCCTATAATCCTCTGTAATAGTATCCCTTGCACTTGTTTTATAATCAACAATCTTATCTTCATATATTGCATCCAAAATTCCTCTAACACCTAACAAAGGAGAAAATAATGTAACCTCTCTTTCCCCCCTTAACATTGAAAAAGCTTGATTCGGTTCTAAATTAGTTTGTTTTATTTTATTATTCAAATAACCTACCCAGTTTAATAGCATTTCCTTGCTTTCTTCATAATAGCTTTTTAAAACATTATCATCTAAATTAAAAGATTTTATTATACTTAGATTTTCTTGCCAATTTTTATTAAACAAATCTAAAACTACAATTTTAAATTCAAATTCATAATTATTAGATAGCTCTTTTATCTTAAAAAAATCCTCTACAACTTTATGTAATATTTTTCCTCTTAATAAAATTATGTCTTCAGGAGGTACTAAATTCTTTATATACCTGTAATAATATTTCCTAGGGCATAATAAATAAAGATTAATCGATGAAGGACTTTCAAATTCTCTCATATATTAAACTTAGACTATTAGTTTATATAGATATATTTCTTTGAATATACAGATGAAACTAATAAATAAATCAAAAAATATTATAATTGCAGAAAAAGTTAAAATTTATTCAACACCTTTAGCAAGATTAAAGGGTTTAATGTTCTCTAAACTAGAAGATAGTGAAGCAATAATCTTAAAATCCAATCTAGAATCAATTTCATTAACTTCAATTCATACATTTTTTGTATTTTTTCCTATAGATGTTATTTGGTTAAATAAAAACCTTGAAGTTGTTGATACAAGACTGAATATAAAACCATTCACCTTTTTAATAAAACCTAAAGAAAAAGCTCAATATATTGTTGAGATTAAAAACAGTAAAGATCTGAATATTAAATTAGGCGATAAATTAAAGATTATTTAATTTTTTTCTTGCATAGTAAAATAAAAGCAATAACAAACTGATTATTGCATTAAACCAGTCATAAACCGGAAATGGTTGTGCTTCTACAGGTGTTACTGGTGGGGCTGCAGGTGGAACAAAAGTACACCTATTACTTACACATTGCTCTCCAGATAAACAGTTGGCATTACTTGTACAACTTAAATCACGTGTTGGTAACTCACAATTCCCACTTACAGTATTACAAGTTTGACCACTGGGGCACTGAAAACTAGGTCCACAAGAGTGACATACATTATCACTTCCACAAATCTTCCCATTACAATCTAAATTTGAAAGACATTCCACACAATCGCCAGTAGTTGTTTTACATTTTAGTCCACTAGGACATTGAGTATCATCTTGGCAATTAATGCAATCCCCTGTTGATGTTGAACATATTTTTGGTAAGCATCTTGAAGGATTATTTGTACATGATGAACATTGACCGTTAAAGCATATTCTTGGAGCACATTGAGTATTACTTGTACAACTTGGTGGTGCAGGTGGTGTTTCACATCTATTTGTAGCAGTATTGCATACTTGTGGCGATGTGCATTGCGAATTTGAGGTGCATTGTACACAATTTCCTGTAGCAGTATTGCATACTTGTGGCGATGTGCATTGCGAATTTGAGGTGCATGAAACACAATTTCCACTGATACATACCCTAGGAGTACATTGAGTATTACTTGTACAACCCCCAGCTGTTGTTGAGCAGCATATCTTTCTTGGAAAAATATTACATTCTCTAATCCCTGCATTTGTGAAAAATTCTATATCATTTGAGACTGAAAATAAACAAGTTTCTGTTGCATCACAACTTGTTTTTGAACTGCAGGTTGCTACTACATTATTAGTTGTAAATTTTAATAGTATAGTATAAACTGGCGAAGCTATGTTAAATGATTCTACATGCGCATTTGTATCACTGCTTAATCTTATGAATCCATTACTTGTGTCTAAATTAGCCCCTCTCAAAACAGTTACACCTGTTAAATCACCTTGTGCGCAACAGACTAGATTAGGGTAGTTGTTATTAAAGTCTGGGAGGCTAGCATGTCCACTAGAAGAAAATTTTGTTGCTATAAATTCTCCACTTGCGCATGATGTTTTAACACTACAAGTTGAAGAAGATAAGGCAGCGTATACAGGACTAACTAGACTTAGAATAGCCAATATTAAGATTAATTTTTTTTCCATTTTCACCACTTTTGTAAGAATAGCAGTTAAACAGGCTATAAAAATATTTCCAAAATCTTTATTAATCATTTTAATTGTTAAGTAGTTATGGCTTTAAAGGATATAGTTTTGCAAGGAGTAACAGTATCTCAATCAGGCATATTCGATTTAAAGAGCCTATACAAAGTTCTTAAACACTGGTTCTCAGAAAATGACTACGACTTTATGGAAACAGATTTTAATGAAACTCAAAAAAATGGTCGTAAATTAACAATAATCAAATGGGGTACAGAAAAAAAATTAGATGACTATATTAAAAAAGTAATTGAAATTAAATTAACAACAGATACAACAAAGGTTGAAGTTAAAAAAGGTGAAAAAAAACAAGTGTTAGACCAAGGTCAAGCAAAAATAGTATTTACAGCTTATCTATTAAAAGACTGGGAAGATAATTATGAAAAAAGACCAATAGCAGCTTTTTTTAGGGAATTAAATGATAAATTTATAGACTTTCCAAGAATAGATGCAGCAAAAAAAGAAGTCATGGAAAATGTTTACTCAATTACAGATGAATTTAAAAATTTCTTTAAGATTTACGGATAAAGTTTTATAAACCTAAAAATTCCCTAAAATAAAATGCAAGACAAACTACTGGAAATATTAATGCAAAGGGACGAAATAACCTGGCAGTCTTTAATCTACGATCTAGTTAAAAGCGAGGAAATGAACCCTTGGGACATAAATATACAATACTTAGCTCAAAAATACTTGGAAACAGTAAATGTCTTAAAAGAACATAACTTTTTCATCTCAGGAAAAATTGTATTAGCAGCAGCTATATTATTAAAATTGAAATCTGACAAATTAATGGATGAGGATATAGCATATTTTGATTCCATATTATTTAATCAACAACAAGAAGAAAATCTTGAATTAAATGAAACTGAAAATATACTAATCGATCTTCCTAAATTAGCAATTAAAACACCTTTAGCAAGGAAAAGAAAGGTTAGTGTTAGCGATCTTATCTCAGCTTTAGAACAAGCATTAGAAGTAGACAAAAGAAGAGTTATCAGAAGATTAACCTACGAAGCAATTAAAGCACCTAAACTGCCGGAAAAGAAGATTGACATTACTAGCATTATAAAATTAGTTTTAGAAAAAATTAAAAGTTTATTCACATTAGGAAAAAAAGTTACGTTTTCAGTTTTACTGCCGGAAAATCCAAAAAAACAGGATAAGATAATTACCTTGGTTCCTTTATTGCATTTATCTAACGAAAACAAAATAAAGTTGGAACAAAAGGAGCATTTTGGGGATATAGAAATTGATTTGAAAGAAGAGAAAACTTTGTCTAAATAATTTATAAAAATAAAATTAATCCCCTTCTAAAAATATTTTAAAAATACTATAGACTTCTTCTTCTATTTTTGATACTAGGGATTCTGAATATCTTTGTATTTCTATTAAATTGGAATCATGAAATCTTTTGTTATAAAGGTCTAAAAGTGAATTAAACAGTATAAGATTTTTATAACAGGTTAAGACTATTTTGGGATCAATAGGTTGAACTTCTTCATTTCTTTTGCTACATTCAATTAAGGAATTTAGAATCTGTCTATGTTCTTTTAGTCTATCATATATCCCATCAATTAAATTTTCAAGATCTTTTTTTTGTATTTCCATTTGAAAATTATTTTTGCGTCTTAAAATACTCCATTAGAGATTTCCATTTATTCTTGTATTCTTTTCCAACTAAATAAGCACCTAACACTTTGTAAATTTCACTTATCTTATTATTTGGATATGAATGAACTAAAATTTTACCTTCGCTTAAAACCCTTTTAAAAATTTTATCTTCAGGAATCTCAATTAAAATTTTTTTCCCTAACATAATTTCAATATCTTTTTTATTAATCTCAAATTTATCTTCACTAACCTTATTTAAAATAACACCTAAAACAGTTTTATTTTTGCTTTCTATTAATCTAATCAATCTTAAACCCTCTGTGCAGCTTAAAATATCTGGATTAACAACAATTAAAGCTTTATCTATACATTCAATAACATTTAGAGTATCATTATTCATTCCAGCAGGAGAGTCTACAATTACGTAATCAAATAACCCATTTAAACTCCTAACAGTTTTAACAAATTGATTCGAATTAAACTTCAAAGAAATATCTCCTAAAATAATCCCTAAACCAGAGCTATGTTGGTAAATTACATCCATTAAACTTTCTTCATTATTAAAAACACTATTTATACTTTTGACATCTTTGACTAAACCTAAATGTACTCCAATATGTGGTGTGCTTAAATTACCATCAATTAAAACAACTCTAGAATTAAAACCAGCCATAGCTGTTGCAATATTCAAAGCAGTTGTAGTTTTTCCAACACCGCCCTTAGCACTCATAATCCCAAGAAATTTAGTCATCTAACCACCCTTATGAACTTTTCCAGTTAACTCATCGACATATTGTGTAAACTCAATGCTTTTCTCAAAAAATTTCTCTAATGTTTGAGCATCTACAGCCATAAATTTAGTTACCATTGCAATATTTTTTCTATATTCCTCTTTAGCAGTATACTCGGATTTTTCTAATCTTTTCAGTAATTCATAAAAATCTAAAAATTCATGCATCTTTTCATCTTTCTTATAAATTTCTCTCAACAATACAACACATTCTTTAATGGTTTTAGGAACTGTTTTTTTCTTATGTATTAATAAATCTTTGATTAAATATTCACAAGCTCCAACCATCCTTAAAATTGCATTTCTCATTACATCTACAGTTCTAGAAAGTTTCATACTATTAAATATCAAATGATTCGCTCTTTTCAATTCTTCTTTAGCATTTTCATAATCTTCTATCATTTTTGATCATCTCCTTTTCATTATTTCTTTTACTTGCATTATAAATTGACTAGTTATTTGCATGTAATTTTTTAATTTTTCTGTTGTTATCACAGTTGTACTATACTCATTGGTGCATATTACGTATTTATCACCCTTGGTAAATTCAGCAGCACTTTTTTTCCTATTTTCTATTAAATTTTTTAGATCAGATAGCATACTGCCTATATTTTTATTTAATTTATACTTTACAGCAACAGATTTAAATATTGTATACATAATCTCTAAATTATTTGGTAATGCTTTAATCCTTTTGTAATTATACTCATTTCTTAACAGCGCCTCCATAGTTTTTAAAGCACTTTGGCCTAAAGTTTCAGCTATTGGTGCTAATATCTTGCTGTCATTAACTAATGGAAATGTAACTGATAATAAATGATCCACATTATTCAATTTTCTTTCAGCCTCTAAAATAAGATCTTCTCCTTCTTTCATCATAAATGTAATATTGAACAGATATTTAATCCTTTTCCTGTAATTCTAGTATAGTCTTGGCTAAATCCCCTTTATTTTCCTCTAAAGCCTTCTTAGCCTTATTATAATCGACTTTAGCTTGTTCTATAACAGTTTTAACATCATCTTCACTTACACCCAACGCTCTTTCCTCTATTTTACCTGTTATTTGTAATGATTCTTGACCCATTGCATTCATCTTTACAATTTGAGGATCTTTAATAATTAACTCTTTATCTTTTGTTTTGATTATAACCTCATAAGCCTCAATAGACTGTTGTTTTATTCCTAATTTTTTCATTGCTTTTTCTAATTCTTTTGGATTTAAACCCGGTATCATAAATCTTAGAAATCTTAAAGGGTATAAAAATTTATGGTTTTGTGGATTAACTTTAGAGTAGTAGGATAATTATTTATACTCTATTTATACATAATACTCAAGGACATTTCGGTTGTTCTGAAAAGGATACGTTTCATGGCAGCCTCTGTCAAGTGTTCAGCTATTAATATGGTGAATGGACTATAACTCACTATACGAAATCTGCACTTGTTAAGCTTGTCTATGGCGTGAAGAAGATAACCTTTAAAATAAGTCAATAGGTTAAGATTGAGATTGACAATTGTTTAAGGAACTTTTTCACCGAGTCCATTTACAAGAGGTTAAAATGACAAAAAGAAAAAAGAAAACTTCAAAAAAATCTTCTAGAAAAATTTCAAAGAAAGTTTTAAAGAAAAAGAGCAGAAGACCTAGTAAAAAAAGTAAAGCTTCTAAAGTAAGAAAATTAATTAAAATTACAAAATCTAAACCAAAAAGAAAGAAAAGATAATTCTATTATAATGTATGCAAAATCAATTCTAAAATAATTACTAGAGCTATAAAACCTATAGCTACATAAGGACTAATTTCAATCTTGCTTTTATAATCCTCAAAATATCTTACTATACCACCAGAACTTTGAGGTATATGAATTTTATTATCAGCCATAAAAATTTAGTAATCTAGGGATTTAAAAGGTTTACTGGGCTCTGATTTTCAGTTAAGTCATCTCCCCCGATATAAGTAAAATCGATCCAAATTCTATCTGCCTTTTGTTTGCCTCTTATGACACTTAGTATTTTATGGATGTTTTCTGTGAGATCCTCAAATGCTTCATGTTTTCTATAGTATTCTAATATTACTCTGAGGGCGACTTGATGGTTTACTACATCCCCCCCATCTTTAAAAAAGAGTTCGTCAGATCCGGGCTCATGTGACAACTCTCCTAAATCTCGTATATGCCTGTGGGATCTTATTGCCCCTTTAGATTTGCCAACGAATAATTCCCTTTCAACATAGCCGCCCACATTATCATCATTCCCGCAGATTGAAGGATACGTTACAAATAAGGGACGTACTATCTGCAGCTCTGGGTTTAAATCAGCTTCAATACCAATATACGCTGTAGAGCCGTCTTCAATTGCTCGACAAAGGTTTTCAAGATTCGATACTAGTTCTGTGCTATTTGTTCTCCCAAATGCTTCATACAACTCAAGCTCTCTGAAATCTGTGCCTAATCTTAATTCCTTAAAATTTAGCTTCTTGTTATATTTTGATATCGCTTCTTTAAGCTTTGCTTCGGAACTTGTAACAAAAACAGCACCTCTTGGAATATCTTTGTTTTCCCCTGGTACAATTGCTCCATACAAATTAGTAGTATTTTTCATTTTTATTTTCTCCTGGACTAAATCCATTTATCTTAATTTATCATTATATAGTAACTATATAAACATATGTTGTAGTTATATTCCTACTACAATAAAAAGATTTAAATATGTTAAAATAATCAGTGGTTCATGGAAACTAATATCCTTAAGGAGTTAGGATTAAATGACAATGAGATCAATATATATTTAACTTTACTAAAAACTGGTTCTATGACTGCAAGTGAAATTGCTTCTTCAACTAAATTACACAGAACCCATATATATGATTTATTGGAAAGTTTAATTAAAAAGGGAATTATTTCTTTTGTGGTAAAAGAGAATAAAAAATATTTTGAAGCGGCAGAACCTGTTAAATTAGAGGCTTTGTTAAAAGAAAAAGAAGAAACCCTTGAAAAAGATAAAAAAGCACTGGCTCTTTTGGTTTCAGAATTAAAGGGTATTTCTCTGGCACCAAAAACAAAGTTTATTGCCTCTGTTTTTCAGGGGAAATCTGCCTTTATATCTCAATTAAATGATATTTTAAGAACTTTAAAAAGAGGAGAAGAATATCTGGTAATGGGATTTACACAAAAAGCAAATGAAACATTGAAATATTTTCTTCCTGGTTTTACTAAAAGAAGGATTGAGAAAGGGATTCAACGAAGGGCGATAGTAGATTTTGAATTAAAGGGAACCACTTATTTAGAACAGCCCTTACAACAAATAAGATTTTTTCCTAAAGGCTATACCATCCCAATGGGCATTCTTATTTATAATGACAGAGTTATTTTAGTAATAATAGAAGATGATTATTTATGTCTGAGAATTGAAAATAAAAAAGTGAGCGACAATTTTAGAAAGTATTTTGGATTGATTTGGAAAAATGCAAAAAAATGATTGTTTTTAATTATTTATTGAATATAGGGTTTAAGTTTCAGCTCTAATTTGCTTTTTTTAGTCCGATCTCTCTGCTAAAAGACCGCAGAACTTTAGTTCGAGGATGTTAAAATAAGGTTATTATTTATTAAATTTAAAATTCTAGAAAATAAAAAATACATAGACGAAGTAAAGTTTGATTTCGAGCGATTAGTAGTTGCGGACTGAACATATCGCCGAAGCTTTATGCGTACATCCCAACTCTATCAACCTCATGTTCTATGAGAGCTCTCTATCTATTTTCACGGAGGGTTTCAAGCTTAGATGCTTTCAGCTTTTATCCCATAAAGCGTAGCTGCTCGGCCTGCCTTGTCAGACAACCGATATACCAGAGGCTTCGAACCCACGTTCCTTTCGTACTAGAGGGTTCTTCCGCTCAGACATTAAACAT
>Ga0209541_10009160_pt1 | contig 16096 bp, 14 predicted proteins | sample RifCSPlowO2_01_FD_184027 | JGI IMG/M metagenome (GOLD analysis project Ga0209541, IMG submission 184027) | Groundwater microbial communities from Rifle, Colorado - Rifle CSP2_plank lowO2_0.1 (SPAdes) (version 2) | ecosystem: Environmental > Aquatic > Deep subsurface > Groundwater | place...
CGCCCGCTTCAAGCACGGCAAGCGCATCATTGCCGCGTTCGTCCCAAAAAATCGTATCGTCGGTCGAACGATAAAATCCGCCGTTCTCCGCCTTGATCGATGGACGGTTCAAGGCGACGCCCCGAAGCTTGACCTCAATCTCTCCCCGTTCGATCTTCGTATCCAAATTGTTCTGCCAATCAACCACGCCTTCAACGCGGCTTCCGAATGGAATAGGAACATCGCCGGCAGGTTTTCCGTTGAGCGACAACCGTATGCCGATGAACGAGCGCGACAACTTGACCGCAGAAAGTACTTTGCTGTAAAGGGTGCTTAGATCCCGCGCAGTCTTATCGCTCCCCACGCCAACCGACGTGTGAAAAACTTTTTCTTCCGTCGCTTCGCCCGACAGCACTCCGCGCACCTTGATGCTGAATTTTCCGGAAGGGGAAAGCGTACCCACGCGCCAAATATTCGCTCCGAAATCAGGCTTCGGATCGGCGCTCGTGTATGAGAATCCCTGCGGATATTCGATCTTCACAAACACGTCGCGAAGCGGGATTACCGTGTTCGAAAGCGCAGTGACGGTAAGCTCGAGCGACTGCCCCGCATTCACCTCTTTCAATGATTCAACCGTGAGATTGATCGGCGCCGCGAGCATGCGGATGGAGCGGCTCTCGTCCTTGGTAAAAACGGAACTGACGCCGACAAAGCGAAACTCGAGACTCGCGCTGATCTCCTTTTCGGCATTTTCTTCGCCGAGAAATATCGCCTTGGTGCGATGAATGACAAGTTGTCCGGGGCCGATGGTGCCGAGGATCTTCTTCTCATCGGCCAGATCTTTATCCGGACTCTCTGCGGAGCGCGTTCCGGAGGGATAAATAATAGAAAGCGCGGAATATTCAAACGGGACCGGATTATTATTCGTGATATGGATAACAATCTCCGCTGGAATTCCCGGCGTCGCGCCGATCGGGACGTCAACGGCGATGGCGATGTTCTTTTCCGAAGGGCTGGCGAACGGATTAAAAAATTGATAAAGCACATACCCTCCGGAGCCAAGAAGTATGAGCGTGGCAAGGGCAACGATGATCTTGAGCACGCCCACGCGACGCTCCGCCGGACCCGCTTTCCCGTGTTTTTTTTCTATAACCGTGTCCTGCCAATTTCCCGTCACCTCAATATCCAAAGGCGTCAACTTCGCCTCGCGCTCCTTTTGCAACGCGTTCGGGTCGGGACTATACAGTCCGCGCTTCAGCCGTTCAATGCGACTTCGATCGTAGTCAGTGTCCATATAAAAAGTCAACAGTCATCAGTTGCTAGTCACTAGTTAAAATCCACTACTGTATTCTCTGATGACAAGCGACTGAGAACTTATATCGAATAATGCTTACTTTGCCAACCAGTGCCATCCTCTACTACGGGGTTCATGTAGTAAGTATAGCATTCAAAGACAATGCCCGGAAAAAATACAAGGTCTGGCCTTAGGGGAAACTTCTTCAAGGCCAGACCTTGTATTTTTTCCGGGCATTGTCTTTACAGATGCGAGGACTGAAGTGCGTGATTCACGCCTCGAAGCACTTCGCTTCTTATGAGCGAGAGCGCGCGGAGCGTCTCCGGTGAGTAAGCCGGGGTTTGGAAAAGAGGCGCAAAACGTTTCGCTTCTTTCCAATAACCAAGCAAGGCGACCAGCCGGACCACGAGTAGCAATTCGGTGTCTTCTAACGTTTTTTGTTCTTCGATACCCTCAAGAAACGTAAGTCCCTCCAGAATGTCGTCAAAGAGTTCTTCGTGGCGCTCCTCGCCCTGCACGAGCCGTCGAAGAAGTGACGCGTGTTGGGCGGCGATACGACGCTTGGCAACATCCTCCCACAGCGAGCGGAATGAAGTGATCGGACGTGCGGAGGTGAGCCGCCAGCCGTTTTTTCCTTCAACGAGATCAATTTCCGCATGGGCAAATGTTTGGAGCGAATAACGGAGGCGCGAGCGATGCTCACGAACACTTTTTGCCCGAGCGGCAAGAAGCCCGAGGTCGCGCGTGTAGCAATGGATCAAGCGATCCCCTTCGCCGACCGACCGCGCACCGAGTACCAAGGCTTCCGTGTGGTAGATGTGGTAGGACATTAATACAGTATAGCGTACAAGGTGGAACCTTGAAGAATTAATTCCTAAGGTTCCACCTTGTACTCCGGTTATTAGCAAAATTCAATTCAAGAAAATGCCACGCACAAAAGGTGCGTGGCGGGAATCAAACTCAACGAGTTTCTATCGTGACGGATAAACGACTAAGCGCCTTAGGGAGATCACGTGGCAACCCACGCTGTGTCCGACACTCTCGATAGCAGACGCGTAGACACGCCGACTGCCAAAATCGCCTCCGTACACGGTCACTAGGCGACGCACGCCGTTTTTATCCTTCATGTAGAAATCGTAGGATTGGCCTCCCAAAAGGTAACCGCGCTCTATCATAAAGTCGAGAACGGCAGGGTTGGTTTCGCAGTACTCATCCCCGAGCTCATCAGCAATCTCAGAGCCTCTTGAATACTCGACGAGTTCATGTGTGTCGAGATCGCACGGGGCACTCGCGGGAACCACAAGGTCGCCGAACCATTCATTCCAATAGTCATCGAAATAGTAAGTGATCGGAGTAAGCATCCCCCTCTTAAGGACACGGACCGTGTGGTCGGCGCCTCCGTCTCTTTGAATCTGAGTCTCGAGCGCAAAGCGATCGGAGACACAAAATGCAGTATTGCCAGGGAAATGAATTGATGTCGTAACAAGCCTAAGAACGGCCGGGCACATTATTTTACCTTCAGTGACGTGCTGGATAGTGGAATTCACCGCATCAGGGTGGAGTGAGCCATCTTTCATCCTCCGGATGAGTTCCGGTATGCGTTTTTCAAGAAACGTTTCCCACTCTTCGGCCTTGGGTTTGCGTTTTGTTCCGTCGGCGACACACTTAAGTTGCGTCATGACAAAACTCCTTTTCATGTGCCAGCGGGCTCCCCGATACCGGGGTTTGCCATAGCAGAGAACTGCCCGCACCTTGAGCGCCTTTCTGCTATGGCAAACGAACATTGAGTGGGAAAAAACTTCCGGTATCAATTCTATGCTTTGTTTATGCGGTGTCAAGGAAAAAATACGAGGTGGAACCTTAAGAATCAATCCCCAAGGTTCCACCTCGTATTTTAATGCAGTCCCATCTTATACGTTTTTGTAGAAGTTATTTTTTTGTTACCCCGACCGTGAGGGCAAAGTCTTCGGTGACTATCGGATCGGTGTCTCCGTCGGTACCAAAAACAACTCGGTCAGAATTCGTTGCTTTGAGTAGTTCGTCCTTCACGCTCGTCACGAACGCTTCCCCGACTTTATCCGTCGCAATAGTGAGCACCGCGCGATCGTTCGGAGTGAAACCGTTTTGCTTGCGTAGGTCCTGTACGTGGCGAATGAGATCCCGCAAGAGCCCCTCTTGTTTCAACTCCGGCGTGAGTGTTGTATCAAGCGCTATCTCCGTTCCTTCAACAATTTCTTTCACATTAATTTCGTCAATCACGAGTGCGGCGAGTTCTCTCGAGAGTTTCGGTGCCGTCAATTTCGCGAGCGGCTGGCGGACCTTGATGCCCGCCTTCGCGCGCAACTCGAGTGCGAGAGAAACAATGCGGCGCACTTCCGCCATTTCCTCCAATATGCCTTGCGCTGAAACCCCCATCGGTGGCCACTCTTCAAGATGAACACTTTCTTTTTGCTCTTCAACAGAAAGACGACGATAGAGGTCCTCTCCCAGAAACGGCATGAACGGAGCGAGTAATTTCGCGCATTGAAGCAATATCCAGCCGGTCGTTTCCCTTGCCTGTCTCCCCCCTCCTTCATCCGGTGATTTAAAGCGCTCACGCGAACGGCGTATATACCACGTGGAAAGATCGTCAACGAAGGGCGCAATCGCTCGTGTCGCCTTATCGAGTTCGTGGGTGTCGAGATGATGCGTTACTTCGGCATGCGTTTCCTGCCACCTTGCGACAATCCACCGGTCAAGCACATTCTCGCTCTCCGGAAGCTCGCGGCGAATGGTGTTTTCCTTCGCATACAATTCATAGAAGGAGCGCACATTGTCGAGTCGAAGCGTTATTTTTTTGTAGATCTCGTCAACGCCGGAGACGGTAAATTGCAACTCCTCTCCGCGCACGACGGGGGAATTCACCATATAAAAACGGACTGCATCGGCGCCGTATTTCGCGGCAAGTTCCATCGGATCGGCGTAATTTTTCAATTTTTTCGACATCTTTTGACCATCTTCCGCGAGCACAAGCCCCGTCGCGATCACACTTTTGAATGCCGCTCGATCGAACAGCGCGGTGGAGAGAATAAGCATCGTATAAAACCACCCGCGCGTCTGGTCTAATGCTTCTGCAATAAAATCTGCAGGAAAATTTTTCATAAACAGCTTTCCTTCCGGCGTCGTCTCGTCGCCCATATAGTGAAATTGCGCAAACGGCATCGCGCCCGACTCGAACCAACAATCAAAGACGTCGGGAGTACGCTCCATTGTGCCTAATCCGCATGAACATTTGTACGTGATACGGTCGACAAAAGGGCGGTGAAAATCAAGCTCGTACTTGTTGTTGTGAGGAATCGGCGCAAAAGCGAGTGGCCGCACTTCGGCGAATTCAATGTAGTCGTCCCCTTTTTCTTCGCGCAATTGCACCGTTTCTTCGTTGGTTGCACCACGGCTCGCAGCCTCAAGAAGCCACGCATCATACTCATGCGTCACAATGAGTATGTTCTTCCCTTTGTGCTTTTGGTCAGTCTCGTAAAGAAAGCCGCCGAGGCGCGTTTTCATTTGTTCGAGCGTGATGCCGTGCGGTGTCGACTTCGTAAACTTTTCCCGTATAGACGAAAAATAACCCCGATAAGCGTCCACCGGCCCGCCACTAAAATCTCCCGTATCGGTTTCTATGATGCGCGCATCGTACGTAATCGCTTTTTCGGAAATTCCGAGTTCGCCGGCGACAATCGCCGCAGTTTCTCTGGTGCGCAAGATTGGCGACGCAATGATAAGCTCGATGCCTTTTTCTTTGAGTTTGAGGGTGGCTGACCTCGCCTGCGCTTTTCCGCGCTCGGTTAAGTGGAATTCTTCCTCGACGCGGGAACTCGCGACATTCTTTACATTGTTTTCGGCCTCACCATGACGCATAACAAAATAGATATTCCCAGAAGCGGTTTTTGCGCGCAATTCCGCGAGCGAGCCGACCGACTCGATGTTCGCGCATTTGTTACACCTCCAAACAGGAATCGGCGCGCCCCAATAGCGGCTCCGCGAAATCGCCCAGTCGCGCGCGCCTTCCAACCATTTACCGAAACGCCCTTCGCGGATTCCTTCCGGCACCCAGTTAATCTCTTTGTTTTCCGCGATCAATTTCGGTTTTAGCTTTGTGACATCCACGAACCACGACGAAGCGGCATAATTGAGGAGCGGCCAGTCACAGCGCCAGCAGTGCGGATAACTATGCGTGATATTTTCTTTCGCGAAAAATGTTCCGTGTTCCTGCAAATATTTAAGAACGGCAATGTCCGTACCTAGTCGCTCTTTGTCATCGTCAGACTTCGGCTTCACGTGCATTCCGGCAAACCCCTTGACCTCCGGCTTGATCACACCATTCATGCCAACATGCTGAATGAACGGGAGCTTCATCTTCTTTCCAAACTCCATGTCATCCTCGCCAAATGCCGGTGCGATGTGGACAATGCCAGATCCGCTTTCGGTGGTCACAAAGTCCGCCGCATACACTTTCCATCCGTTTTTGTGATTCTCAAGTTTTTCGTTCTTATAGTAGTCGTCAAATATGGGCTCATACTCAAGATTAACAAGGTCTTTCCCTTTCAAATCTTTTATAAAGTTCTCTTCCCAGCCATCTTTTTTCCATTTCTCTTCCCATGCCCCCATGGATAAGATAAGAATTTCTGATCCCTGCTTTGTGGCCACATAGTCAATTTCGCTTCCAATAGCCAGTGCGACATTTCCCGGAAGTGTCCAAGATGTCGTCGTCCAGGCAAGAAGAAAAGTGTTTTCTCCCGCTTCTTTCCCTTGGATCTTTTGCCCTGGCTTAAGTTTAAACTTCACATACACCGAAATATCTTTCACGTCTTTATATCCCTGCGCAACCTCGGAGGCGGCCAAGGTCGTCTCGCAGCGCGGGCAGATGTGCATGGATTTGTATCCCCCATAAATGAGTTTTTTGTCATGGAGTTTTTTGAATGCCCACCAAATGCTTTCGGTGTACGACGGATCCATTGTTTTATAAGCATGCTCTATATCCACCCATCGCCCCATACGTGGAACGATGGTTTTCCACTCTTTGTCATAGGTCATGACGCTCTCACGCGCCTTTTGGTTGAACTTCTCAATGCCGTACGCTTCAATATCCTGTTTTTTCTTTAAGCCAAGTTCGCCCTCAACGATGTTTTCTACGGGAAGGCCGTGGCAGTCCCACCCCCACTGGCGACGAACATAGCGGCCACGCATCGTTTGGTAACGCGGAATAATATCTTTAATCGTGCCCTGCAAAAGGTGGCCGTGGTGCGGCAAACCCGTCGCGAACGGCGGTCCGTCATAAAAAATATAGGGCTCTTTGCCCTCGGTCTGTTTGAGCGACTTTGCAAAAATGTCGCGTTCTTTCCAAAATTGGAGCACCGCCTCCTCACGCTCTCCTATGGTCATTTTTGCTTCTCCGCCCTCTTTGGCCTCTTTCTTTTTTTTCTCCTTTTTCAGCATAATATGGTTATCATAACACACTTTTAAGGGATTTCCAGAAAAACCCTCAAACAACAGGCCAACGGTAAATATAAAATTTAGCTCATTATAACAATCGTTACGATGAGCTAAATTTTATACCTCATAAAAACGGCGCAACTTTCGTTGCGCCGTTTGCTTAATGTTTTTTTCCGCTCATTCCAGCGGAGTGATCTTTTTCTTTCCGGAGCGAATGAAGAGTTTACCATCTGCGAAGTCAACAACAGGCTTCCGAAATCGTGCGCGCTGGTCGGGCAACATAAAGGCGCGGAAACCCCCTGATCCCAACCAACCGTCGATCGTCACTTTGTCTTCCTCACTCCAGCCATGAAGCAAAGTCCGAACTGGGTGTTGCGGAAGAATAAGCCATCCGCAATTTTTTCCCGCACCGATTGCAAGAAAATAATAGAGTCGGTGGCCCTTGTTCCTTTTGAGGAGCTCCGTGCATGCGCGCAGGGTAACCGATATAAGTGCTTTTTCGTTTAAGGTGCCAGCCATTTGGCAACCTCTGCGCGAAGAATGCGCTCCATCACTTCCGGTGGACCGCTGTTGTCAATCACGAGATGCGCGTGGGGCTTCAAGAAGCGGGTCTGCTGTTCGGCTTCGGCGTTCCTGAGTTCCATAAACCGCTCGAACGTCATTTCAGCGTCGCCGACATTCTCATTTTGCTTCACCATTCGTTGATAGGCGACCATTGGATCAATCTCGATGTAAGTCAAATGAAAGTTTGGACTCAAAAGTAAGATACCTATGTCGACCAAACGCCGGATTCCTTCAACGACGACGATCGGGCTTTTTGTCCTCATCCGCCCAACACGCGCCACAATAGTGCGTTCAAGAATGTTCTCGGCAAAAATTGAACGAACCGCGGTCGAAAGCTCTTGAAGGTTGTGCCGATCTTCTTTGACGAGTTCCGGTTGGTTGAACCAAGTGTTCACCAACCACGCAACAAACTCGCGTTGTTTTTCTTTATCTCCGAGCTCAGCGACTTTTGTGGAAAATATCTTCGGTAACGCATCAGTGACATGTTTTCCAACCAACAACTCATCGGAAACCATGCAGAACATGTTCCTTGACTTCATCTCATTGAATCCGACAAGAAACTCGCGAAGAGGGTCCGAGTAACGCGACGATCGTGTGCCAGGGTACCACACCTTCAGCCGTGTTGTCGCCGTACTCTTCCCAGCCTTAAATTCACCGGCAAAACCCAGCATCTGTTTTTTCATTTCGCCCCCTCAATGAACACTCTTTGCTTATCGTAGAGTTTTTCATCAAAAAGGCAAGCTGAAACGCAAAGAGGTACAAGGTCCGACCCTAAGAATCAATCACCGAGGTCGGACATTGTACTTCTTCGTTTTGTATTTTGCTATTGTGGTGTGCTGATATTTTTCCCCAGCGCGCGGACATACGCAGTGTCATTCCACGTCGCAACTCCTTCGAGGTCTACAACTTCATTTTTGAGATCATGCTCAATTTTTACTAGGGCAGTGTATGCAAAGTTGTGTATCTTGTTCTGCTTAAAAAGCTGATGACTGTGCCACCGATACACAAACCCCAGAACGAGCAGGTTGGCAACAATGGCCATCCCGATAAGAATTGTTAGGCCGTTCAGTTGGATAATTTCCTTTCGGCTAGTCGGTGCCATGTATTTCCAATGAAAGCGTTTCTAAATATTCCACAGCACCCTCTTTGCCTTTCTCTTTTAATACGTCACGATACGCAGCTATCCGCTCTGTGTTCGCGATCAATGCCTCATCCTCACTCTTATCCATGCGAGCTTTGGAGTTCATTTCGTTTATGTGCCACATCCATGAAACAGAGAAAGTGAGGAGCATGCTCAAGAAGACGCGCCGCCAGACTCGCCCCATCGGTGTTTTCTGTGTTTGTGTTTCAGCATTCTCCATACTATATTTTTTTATTTCAACAAGCGAGGGCTGTGTGGGAGCATATTTTGCTCACACAACACCCGAGCGACGTTGAAACAGACAACGACCTGTTGCCTACATCTTACTTGGTGCGGCGATGCCAAGCAACCATAGACCATTCTTGAGGGTGAGCCCGACCGCCTTGGTGAGGGCAAGTTTATACGGCTGATTGGAGGCACCGTCCAGTATCTGCATATTCCCGTAGAACGAATTGAACTCGCGGGCGATTTCAATAAGATAGTTCGCAACGTAGTGCGGCTCACGCTCCCAGCTTGCGCGATGCACAATTTCGGGAAAACGCGCGAGAAGGCGTGGCAACGGACTGTCGGCAAAGGGCGACCCTTGAGAAACTTGTCCTGAGCTTGCCGAAGGATTTGGATTGAAGGGTTGCCCTTGATCGGCCTTGGAACCCGCCTTCTCGAGAACCGAGCACGTGCGCGCATGCGTATATTGAAGGTACGGCCCCGAGTCTCCCTCGAACGAAAGCGACTGGTCAAAGTCAAAGATAATGTCTCTCCCTGCCGCCTGCCGCAAGATGGAGTACTTAATAGCGCCGACCGCAACTTCATCAGCAAGTTTGTCTCGTTGTTCATAAATAACAATGTTAGGATTTATTTTCTGGTGAAGAGCAACTCGTGCCTTGTCAATCAAATCAACCGCCGTAATAACATCACCCGTGCGCGAAGACATCTTCCCCGTGGGAAGCCGCAACATGCCATGAGAATAGTGCTCTGTCTTAGCCGCAAGGTCGGGAAATATCTGGCGCATGGCCTCCAAAAGCACCAAAAAATAATCATTGACCTCATTTCCTGTGACGACAATAGAGGTGTCATACGGAAATTTTTCAAACTTCGTTTTTGCCAACCCCAACTCCTTGGCCTCGTAGGTCGGCAGTCCGTCCTTATTAATAAAGACGCGTGTGTGCAATTTAGGGTTAAACTTTTCCGCGTGGAACACGACCGCACCCTCGCTTTCCTCAAAAACTTTCCCTTTATTTTCCGCAACGACCTTTTTTCCAGTTTCTCCGGTTTCTGATTCGAAGAAAAAGTGATCAAACTTCGTGCCTAGTCTTTTGTATATCGTTTCAAAATACTCGAGGCTTACTTTTTTACCAGAATCATAGAGCTGGTTAATTTTGGCTTCTGACCGAGCATATATTTTTTTGTTTAGTTCATCTATTTCTTTTTTTGCAATCTCGTCTTCTTCATAAGCGATTGCTCCCGCTATATACGCAGCAGCAGAGGGGGCAACATCTCCAATGGTAGTCCAACCTCTGTTGTCAGCTTCCCATAGTTCCTTTGCCACATGGAGCCCAATGTCACCTTGATAGCACGCACGACTCACTTCCGCGCCGCTTGCTTCAACAAGCCGCGAAATACTCTCGCCGATCGCGTTCGACATGAGGTGGCCGATATGAAACTCCTTGAACGGATTCGGATCGGTGTACTCCACCATCACCTTCTTGCCTTTCAGTGTGTCATTGCGCCCCCATTTTTCTCCTTCGGAAATGGCGTGCTCGAGTTCTTTATCAAAAACAGTTGGTGCGATCTTGAAATTAATGAACCCAGGCCCAGCAACTTCGAGGCTCGTGATATTCGAATCGTTCTTGGCAAGAACCGACTTCTTAATCAATTCGGCAAGCTCTCGAGGATTTCTCCAATTATGCAATACACCATCTATTATTCTTCCCCTATGTAAACCAATATCTCTTGGTCTAACGCCATCATTTTTTTCTTTAGCCACTACTTCTCTATTTTTTGCCAAAGCCACCATCGCCACATTAGTCGCCCAGTCGCCGTGCGCCATATCCGCCGGGTGCTCCAAGGTGAAATCAACCCCGGTGATACCGAGCTCTCCCAGTGCCTCTGTAATATAGCCCTCCAGTCGGTCCTTCATAAGAGTATCCTAGCAAAATCAGATGATTCGCGCGATATTTCCACGCCCCGCCACTTGGACGTCGGGTTTCCAAGTTCAACTTGGAAACCCGACGTCCAAGTGAATTTCAAATTAGTACAGTCCGACTTGATATTCGTGGAGCTTGCGATAGACGCCGTTCTTCTTTTTGAGCAATTCGGCGTGCGTGCCGCTTTCCACGATCTTGCCTTTTTCAAACACCAGAATCCGATCGGCTTTTCGCACGGTCGAGAGGCGGTGCGCAATAATAAACGTCGTGCGGCCCTTCATGAGACGCTCAAGCGCCCCCGTAACAATTTTCTCAGTTTGGGCATCCAAGGCCGACGTTGGCTCATCGAGAATGAGAATTGTCGGATCGCGGAGAATCGCGCGAGCAATGCCCACACGCTGTTTTTGCCCGACAGAGAGTTTGATTCCGCGCTCACCAACCAGAGTATCGTAACCCTTTGGGAGCGTCGCAATAAACTCCGCAATATGTGCTTCTTTTGCTACGCGGGTAATCGCGTCATCACTTGCATCAAATGAGCCGTAGGTAATATTTGTTCTAATCGTGTCATTGAAGAGCGCGATCTCTTGCGGCACGACAGCAATTTGTCTGCGTAAACTGATGAGGTCCAGTTTTCTTGTTTCAATACCACCGATAGTGACGACTCCTTCGGTGGGAAAATAATAGCCCGAAAGGAGTCCGACCGTCGTTGATTTCCCGACACCAGACTCGCCAACCAAAGCAACTACTTCTCCCGGCGCAATCGAAAAACTCACACCATTGAGTACGAACTGCTGATCCTTTTCGTAACGAAATAGTACGTTGTTAAATTCAATTGTTTGTGGCGACTTGGGGAGCACAATCGCATTATTTGGCATGTACACTTCTTCTGGTTCGCGGAAGATTTCTTCTGCATGAACAGCCGCCGTGATGCCGTTTTGTACATTCTGCCAACTGTGGCCAAGCGACACGAGCGGGCCGAAAAACATGAGTGCGTAACCGTTGAGTGCGATGAGTTCACCGACGGTAATTATGCCATTCGCAACAAAATTTGCAGAAAATATAAACACGGTGAGCTGCGTGAAAAAGACGATCGTGCGCTGAAAAAAACTGACATTGCTCCAGATGCGCTCTACGCCATTCCACAGTGTGCTTGCGTGTTCAAAAAAGTCCACACGTATCTGATTTGACTCATGTTCTTCCGCCGTGGCATGTTTCACGCTTTCAACTTGGTGTACTGCCTGTCCGGCGTTGTCCCATGCATCGCTCCAAGCCTTGTGCGCCTCTTTATCCAATTCGGCGGCTGGTCGCAAAATTTTAACCAGAAGTAGTCCGTAAAGAACTACGCCAACCAACAAAACCCAAGCAAGGGTCATATTGATACTAGCCGCAAGTATGATACCAATGAGGAGACTCAGTAATTGCGGTGCGATGACTATTGCGGTTCTCAAAACCGCAGTGATCCTCCATCCTACTTGGCTAATGCTCTGTATTGCACCGTTGATATGTGCGTTTTTGTGATATGCAAGGGGAAGGCGGATAAGGTGCAGCAAACCATTTGCCTGTATCTTGAAGTGTAGACTTGTATCCACGCTACGACGCATTCGATCACTGACCCAATCCACATTGTTTGCCACCAGTTGAACTAATGCCCAAAGTGTCAATAGGGGTACCCAAATGGGGAGCCCGGACGAGGTGACGGAAGCTCCGTTGAGAGACACGGCGACCAAGGCATCGAAGAACTTTCCTGTAACATAAGGCACGATGCCATTTGCGACAGCGGAAAAAAAGCCGAGCACGGAGAGGATTGCAAGTTCGCGGCGAAACAGGCGCAAGTGCCGCCGCCAGATGATGCGGAGCCCTTCGCCGATGTTTGACCATCTGGTTTTTTCTTCTTTGTTCACTGATTCAGTATAGCAAAAATACTCGGCAGCCACGCTGATCATTTTTCTCTCACTCCAAAAGAGCTATGACAAACTCGTTGTCGTTCGACAACGAGTTTGTCATAGCTCTTTCATGTTCTGTGAGCACATCCCGCATGAAAGCTGCTCCAACAAAAAAGCCCGGCGGTCGCCGAGCATGTTTGATGCTTTTTGCGATGTTTTTTCATCGAGCGATGACTTTTCGGACCACCGCTTCAACTGCGCGACACGCCTCTTCCGACGTGCCGCTACCGTCAATCACCGTATGCGGATAAGCGGCAAGAAATTTTTTGTACCCTTCGCGCGTGCGGCGATGAAACTCTTGATCCATCGCGTCAAATTTCGAGCGTTCGCCGGGTCGGGAGCGCATACGCGCCTCCGCAACTTCAGTCGGCACGTCAATCAAGATGTAGTGGTCGGGAACTACTGTGCCGACAACACGCACGGAAAGATACCGGAACAATTCCTCATATTCCATGTGCTCATGTCCCGCAAGCTGGTAGGCATATGTCGATGCCTCGAAACGATCGGTGATCACGTGGACTCCCGACTCAAGCGCGGGGACGACCGTATTCAAAAGATGCTCGCGACGGTCGGCGTAAAACAGAAGGATCTCGCTCATCGGATCCATTGTTTCTTCGGTGAGAATTCCACGGATCAGGCTTCCGATCTTGGTTCCGCCAGGTTCCCGCGTGAATACCACCGAACCGTCGGTAAACGCACCCATAAGATGCATGATGACAGTCGTCTTTCCCGATCCGTCCACGCCTTCGATAACGATAAATTTACCTTTCATATGTTTCCTTGTGTGCAATGTCTAGTAAGTATTCAATCATGCTTCACGCACAGCAAGAAGTGGACAACGCACACCAAATATAAGGCTGAGAAAAAGTACGGGGTCTGGCCTTAGGGGCAACTTCGGGAAGGCCAGACCTTGTACTTTTTCTCAGCCTTATTCCTCGTATTTTTTGAGTATCGTGTCAAGGGCTCGGTAAAGCTCAGGAAGCGTGCCGGAGTTATCAATCACCTCTTCCGTAAAAGCCTCGAGCTTCGCTATTTCAAGCTCCGGTTCTCCTTCATGGTCTTTTTCAAACTGCTGATACGTCTTCGTCTTGTCATCGGCATTCTCTCCCCGAAGCACGAGACGCTCGTAACGCATTTTCATCGGGGCGCTGATATAGCAGAGCTTAAACTCCGGAATTTCACGAAGATATTTCACATCTTGCAACCGCCGCACGCCGTCTATTACAACAAGCATGTGCGCATCGCCTTTTGCGTCCTCAAACATCACCTTGGCCATCACGTCTTCGCCGAATTCTTTGCGTAGCCATGTTGAGAGCTTTTGGATCGTGATGCGATCTTCCGGAAGATGGAGTCGCCGAAGCACATCGCGAAGCATCGTCGAAAAACGGTAGGTCGCCGCGCCGTGTCGCTCGACAAGATACTTCGCCGCGGTTCCTTTCCCGCTTGCGATCTCACCCGCAAATCCGAGAATGATTTTCCTTGTTGTCATAAATACCCAGATGACAAGGTGGAACCTTAGGAATCAATTCTTCAAGGTTCCACCTTGTCATCTGTCGCTATTCTTCGTCCTTGTCTCCCGACATCCCCGGATATGTTTGCATTTTGTCGGAGAGCAACTCAAACGCGACGCCTGCGTCTTTGAACACCTCCTTGCTTCGCGCTGCGCCGTGGTAGTCTTTGCCGGCCACCACGCGGCTGATGCCGGAATTGATGATCATCTTCGCGCACGCATAACATGGCGCCATGTGGACATAGAGCGTCGCGCCGTCGAGGGAAACTCCGATACGCGCCGCCTGTGCGATGACATTCTGCTCGGCGTGGGTGCCTCGAATACAGTGTTGCGTCTTCTTTCCGTCGGCGTGAATTACCGTGTGCATTTCATGTCCAAGCTCGTCACAGTCTTTTACGCCGGAAGGAGCGCCGACATAACCGGTCGCAAGAATGCGCTTATTCTTGACCGCAACACATCCGCTTCGCCCCCTGTCACACGTTGCCCGCGTCCCAACAATCTTCATGATCTTCATGAAGTATTCGTCCCAGCTTGGACGTTGGTAGGGTTTTGGGGTGACTTTTTTCTTTATTTTTTTGGCTTTCTTCCTCATTAACTTCAGTATAGCAAATTGAATGAAGGCGCAATTTTTTCTTTGACAAAATACAGAGAAGTTGTTATTGTTCCCCCCAGCGCTCTTCAGTCGGGGGGCTCGAGTGGATTGGGTCAACAAGATTTCATGGTTCTTTATAGCACTCCTCGTTCTAGGAACTATCATTCACGTTTTGTGGCCTATTTGCGCCGATGTCCTTCGTTTCTTTGTAAAAAAAGTCAGGAACTTTTTTCGTCTTAGGCGCTGGACACAGGAGGTAGCGGACATTGAGTCGGGGGAAATAATGCCTCCGCTGATGACCGAGTACAAAAATCGACCTGACGGTGGCATGGTTATACGCACCATTAAAAATGGGGTACTCGTAAGTGAGGAGCGTTATACTCCACGGGAATGGAGTGAACGCAAAAAAGTCATGAGGGAATGGGCTAAAGAAAACATTCGAAATCAAAACAAGCCATAACATGGCTTGTTTTTTTGCTCTTCAAAATGATGGTTACTTTACAACAACCCCCATTGAACGGGCGGTACCTGCCACGGTCCTCATCGCCGCTTCAATCGAGGCGGCATTCAAGTCCGGCATTTTTTTCTCCGCAATCTCGCGCACTTGCTCTTTTGTCATTGTACCCACCTTTGACGCAGTATTTTTTCCGGAGCCCTTGTCTTTACCGATTGCCTTCAAAATGAGGCGCGACACGGGAGATACTTTCGTAATAAAGGTAAAGCTACGGTCATCGTAGACGGAGATCTCAACGGGAACGATATCGCCCATCATCTTTGCCGTCGCCGCGTTGAACTTCGTGACGAACTCGCCGATATTGATGCCCGCCTGTCCGAGCGCAGGGCCGACCGGCGGCGCCGGTGTCGCTTTGCCTCCGGGAATTTGTAGTTTGAGTTTTTTGAGTATTTTTTTGGCCATGTGAGTTAGTATCTAGTATCTGGTATCAAGTATCTCGTATTCAGAAAAACCGCACATTCAATCCTCGGAAGAGAAGCTCCAGCTCCAGTTTTGATTAGTAGAAATTTCTATAAACCGAAACTGGGGCGGGACAACCGAAGATGGGATTGATACTACGAAATTTGTTGGCAAAAAGCAAGGACGGTGTTTGACGGTGCTACTGAGGCAATTATAGACTACGCTTCAGATACTTTTCAAAAGGGTAAAGAGTGAAGTGTGGATTTCATCCTCACCAAAAGGCAGTCAGGGAAGCGAAGCCGATTCAGCTTACTTTCTGGACACCAACTTATCGGCGGTGTGATAGAGAATTGAGCCACTGTTGGACACGCCGCAAACTTACCAAAAAAAAGCGAGGGCTTGCATTGCAAATGATGCCTATGTAGAGTAAGCGCAGTGTTTTGCACATTGAGGAGACAGGATGAACACTGAATTTGGAAACGAAGAACATCTTGCGTGGGTCAAAAAAAAGGAATCCCCGCACGGAGTGCGGGGTTCTTACGGC
>Ga0209541_10009163_pt1 | contig 16094 bp, 30 predicted proteins | sample RifCSPlowO2_01_FD_184027 | JGI IMG/M metagenome (GOLD analysis project Ga0209541, IMG submission 184027) | Groundwater microbial communities from Rifle, Colorado - Rifle CSP2_plank lowO2_0.1 (SPAdes) (version 2) | ecosystem: Environmental > Aquatic > Deep subsurface > Groundwater | place...
GTGTCAAATCTAAAAATCAGATTACCCTACTGAAAATAAAAAGCCGCTGATTCTAGAAGAAAGTATATCATAATAGGTAAGAAATGGGAGACAGACATCATCCAAGGAGAGGAAGCTTGCAGTTTTGGCCTAGAAGGAGGGCTAAAAGCGAAACACCAAGAATAAGGTCTTGGGTTGGTGCAAAGAGCAACAATGTTCTGGGCTTTGCAGGATATAAAGCAGGGATGACACATATACTGCACAAGGATAATTCAAGTTCAACAACTAAGGGCGAGATTATAAACAATGCTGTAACAATCATAGAATGCCCGCCGTTAAGGCCCTTGTGCTTAAGGTTCTACAAGAATAGCGAGAATGGATTTAAAATAGCTGCAGATGTTTATGCCAGGGATACAAACAAGGAATTAATAAGGCAGACAACCCAGCAAAAGGATGCAAAAGAGATACCCATTGATTATGATTTTGTGAGATTAATTGTTTACACACAGCCACATTTGGCTGGCTTCGGAAAGAAAAAGCCAGATATATTTGAAATGGGTATTGGATATGAAAAAAATGATGTTGAATCATTGAGAAAACTGCTTGAAAAAGACATCAAAATTTCAAGCGTGTTCAAGATAGGGCAGTTTTTGGATGTGCATTCTGTCACAAAGGGCAAGGGATTTCAAGGAACTGTAAAAAGATTTGGGGTGCCAATAAGGCAGCACAAGGCAGAAAAAACAAAAAGAGGAATAGGTACATTAGGACCTTGGCATCCAAGAAGGGTAAGATTCAGCGTGCCGCAAAGCGGCAAGATGGGGTATCACTTAAGGACAGAATACAATAAATGGGCAATAGTCATAAGTGATGATGCAAGCAAGGTGAATCCTAAAGGAGGTTTCATGCATTATGGATTTGTAAAGAATGAGTATATAGCATTGAAGGGCTCAATACCAGGGCCAAATAAAAGGATGGTCATAATCACAGAGCCAATCAGGCAAAAGAAAACATTAATGCCTGAAATAAAATACATAAGCCAGGAATCAAAGCAATGAGAGCAAATGTTTTAGACTTAAATGGAAATGCTGCAAAAAACATAGAACTGCCAATTCAGTTTGATGAAGAATACAGGCCTGATATAATCAGAAGGGCTTTCATGGCAGTAAGGACAAGCAAAAGGCAGGCTTATGGCTCTAAAAAAGGTGCTGGAATGAGGCAATCAGCAAAATTGTCAAGAAGGAGAAGGGATTTCAAGGGAGCTTATGGAAAAGGAATTTCAAGGGTGCCAAGGAAGACGTTAACGAGAAGGGGAACACAGTTTTATTGGATTGGAGCAAATTCTCCAAACACTGTTGGCGGCATGAGATCACATCCACCTAAAGCAGAGAAAATATGGCTTGAGGAAATAAACATCAAGGAGAGAAGAAAGGCAATAAGGTCTGCATTGGCTGCAACAATGAACAAAGAGATAGTAATGCAGAGGGGCCACAAGATAAAAAATATTTTTCCATTCATAATTGATTCAAAAATAGAAAACATAAATAAAACGAAAGATGTCATAAATTTTCTTGAAAAAGTCGGACTTCATGAAGAGATCAAAAGAACCAATGAAGTCAAGATAAGAAGCGGTGCTGGCAAAAAAAGGGGAAGAAAGTACAAAGGCAAGAGGGGAATATTATTCATATTATCAAAATATAACTGCAATTTGGCCAAGAGCGCAAGAAATATAGAGGGATGCGATGTTGCTGCTGTAAACAATATTAATGCTGAAATTCTGGCGCCGGGCGGAAATTCTTCGAGGCTTTGTATTTGGAGCGAAACTGCCATAGAAAAACTAGCAAAGGAGAGGCTATTCCTATGAAAATGGAAGATTACCAGGCAATAAAGTACCCATTGACAACTGAAAAGTCAGTAAGGTACATGGAACAGGAAAACAAGCTTGTATTTATAGTAGATAAAAAAGCGAATAAGGATGAAATAAAAAATGCACTGGAAAAAATGTTCAAGATAAAGATATTAAAGATAAACACGACGATATTAAATGATGGAAGGAAGAAGGCTTATGTAAAGCTAGCAAATGAAACTCCTGCGAGGGATATAATAACACAAATGGGCTTGATGTAAAATGGGAAAAAGGATAATAACACAAAGACGAGGAAGGGGGACTTTTACATACAGAGCACACAGCCATAGAAGTAAGGGGGAAATAAAAAACAGAATGCTTGATGATAAGGAAAAAAACGGGGTTGTTTCTGGAAGGGTGATAGGATTGATACATTGCGGACAGCACAGCGCTCCATTGGCAGAGGTCAGGTTCGGTGAAAAGGAAATATTGGTGCCTGCAATAGAGGGCATTAAAATCAATGATCAAATAAATGCTGGATCCAATGCAGCAATCAAGGAAGGAAATATATTGCAATTGAAGTACATACCAGAGGGAACAAATGTATGCAATATTGAAGTAAGCATAGGAAAACCTGCTTTTTGCAGGTCAGCAGGATCTTTTGCAAGGATAATATCTAAACAGCACAACAAAGTACTATTGAAGCTGCCTTCAAAAAAAGAAAGGGCTTTTGATGAAAATTGCAGGGCTGCAATAGGAATAGTTGCTGGCTCTGGAAAGAAGGAAAGGCCATTCATAAAGGCAGGAAAAGTGCATCACATAATGAGAGCCAAGGGCAAATTGTATCCCAAGACATCTGGCGTTGCCATGAATGCAGTTGACCATCCATTCGGATCTGGAAGAGGAAGGCACGTAGGAAAGCCAAAGATACCACCAAGGCATGCACCTCCAGGAAGAAATATAGGACTGATAAGGGCTAGAAGAACAGGAAGGAATAGATAATGGCAAAGCAATTTTTATTCATTGGAAAAACTCTTGAAGACCTTCGAAATCTGGACTTGAATGATTTTGCCAAATTGCTGACATCAAGGCAAAGAAGAAACCTAAGAAGGGGATTGACAGAACAGCAAAAAATATTGCTGGCAAAAATAAATAATTTCAAGGCAGGAAAAAACAAGAAGATGATAAAAACGCATTCCAGGGACATGATTGTGCTGCCTGCAATGATTGGAATTACAATACATGTGCATAATGGCAAGGAATTTGTTCCTGTTATAATCAGTGAACATATGCTAGGACATTATTTGGGAGAGTTTGCACAAACAAGAAAGAAAGTAGCACATTCTGCTCCAGGAATTGGTGCTACAAAATCCAGCTCATCCCAATCAGTGAAGTGAAAAAATGACTGAAGAAAATATTGCAAGAGCAAATGGAAAAGATTTGGCCATTTCAACAAAGCAAAGCATTGAAATTTGCAATTACATAAGGGGGGACAAACTGACAAATGCCAAAAGAAAGCTGCTTGATGCAATAAATGAAAAGAGCGCTATACCATTCAAAATATTTACAAAAGACATGGGGCATAAGAGGAATATTGCCGCAGGAAAATATCCCATAAACGCGTGCACCAACATATTAAAAATAATTGAGTCTGCAGAGGCAAATGCAAGAAATATCGGATTGGATGCGAGTAAACTTGTTGTAAAAAATATAATTGCAAACAAGGCAGCAAGGCCACATAGATATGGTAGGAGAAGAAGAATAAAGATGAAAAGAACTCATATTGAAGTTATATTATCAGAGGCAAAAAAATGATTGAAAAAAAATTTGTAAAGCAAAGGCTGAAAGAAATTGAAATACAAAATTTTGTTGCAGACAAATTGTCCAATTCAGGACACAGCAGGATAGAGATAAAGCACACTCCATTGGGTGACAAGATTATAATCTACAGTGGAAGGCCTGGATTGATTGTTGGAAAAAAAGGCGAGAACATAAAGATGCTTACAACCACATTAAGGACAAAGTTTAATTTGGAAAACCCGCAGATTGAAATAGGTGGTGTAGACAGCCCTATGCTTGACCCTAATTCTGTTGCTGATAGAATAGTTTACTCACTTGAAAAATTTGGTCCAAAAAGGTTTAAGTTCCTTGGATATGAAACTTTAAAGGAAATAATGAAGGCTGGAGCAATAGGAGCAGAGATAGTCATTGGCGGTGTTGGAGTTCCTGGAGCAAGGGCAAAAAGCTGGAGGTTTTCAGCAGGCCACTTGAAGAAATCTGGAGATATATCTGCATCTTATGTTTTAAGAGCAACAACCGTGGCAAATCTAAGAAGAGGGGCAATTGGAATAAAGATTTCAATAATACCACCTGAAACAATTTTGCCTGATAAAATTGAATTAAAAGACATCAAGGAAGAAGAAAAAAAAGAAGAGAAAAAGAAACCAATCAGAAAAAGGAAAATAAAGGCAGAAGAAATGCCAAAAGAAAAAACCGAGGAAAAGAAAGAAAATGGCAATAATAAAGAAATATGAATTGAAAACCATGAGCAAGGATGGCATGAATAATAAGCTGACAGAGTTAAGAAAAGAGCTAATGAAACTTAATGCCCAGGTTGCAATAGGAACTGTTCCTGAAAATGCAGGCAAGCTTAAGGTAATCAAGAAAACTATTGCAAAATTAAACACAAAACTAACGGAGGTAAATAAAAAGATATGATAGACATATGCCCAACATGCGGACTAAACAAGGATTTGTGTGTTTGCGAGGCGATTGCAAGGGAAGGCCAAAGAATAAAGGTCAAAATTGAAAAGAGAAAATTTGGCAAAATGTCGACGCTGGTAGAAGGCATTGATTCAAAAGACATTGATTTGAAAGATATAACAAAGAACTTAAAATCGAAATTAGCTTGCGGCGGAACATTGAAAAACAACATTATTGAGCTGCAGGGGAACCATGCTGAAAAGGTTCGGGAAGAACTGATAAGGCTTGGGTTCAAGAAAGAAACAATATCCATAGAAAAAAAATGAGCAAAATGGACATATTAAAACATGAATTGATTGGAGTGAAGGTAAAGGTAGTTGATGCCAGCAACAAGGCTTTAATCGGCATAAACGGAAAAATAATGGATGAAACAAGAAATATGCTTACTATTGAATACAATGGGAACTTGAAGAGGCTTATAAAGAGCCAGGTGATATTGCAACTTGATTACAGGGGCAAGGAATATAAAATGAATGGCAAGCTGCTAATGAACAGGCCAGAAGACAGGATAAAGAAGGTAAGAGGGCTGCTAATATGAAAGATAGCATAGGCATAGAGGTTCAAGAGCCAAAAATCAAATGCAGTGACAAACATTGCCCTTTCCATGGCAATCTTGTAGTTAGAGGAAGGGTGTTTGAAGGCAAGGTTATAAAAATGAACATGCAGAAAACAGCAATTATAGAATGGCCGAGAATAATATATTTGCAGAAATATGAAAGATATGAAAAGAGAAGATCAAGAATCAAAGTTCACAGACCTGATTGCATGAATATTGTTGTAGGAGACGATGTAATGGTGATGGAATCAAGGCCAATATCAAAAACAAAAAACTTTGTCATAATAGAGGTAAACAAAAAATGAAAGCATTGGCAGCAAACATTACAAATGGGTTGCAACCTGAATCCAGGATAGAGGTTTGTGACAATTCAGGGGCCAAAGAAATAAAATTATTCTCTATAAAGGGAGGCAAGTCTGTGAAGGGAAGAAGACCTGGCGCAGGCATTGGCGACATGATAATGGGGGCAGTAACAAAAGGAAGACCAGACATGATGAAACAAGTAGTTTTTGCAATAATAGTAAGGCAAAGAAGGCCATACAGGCGGCCTGATGGAACAAGAGTATGCTTCGAAGGAAATGCTGCAGTGGTTCTTAAGGATGACAAAGGAACTCCAAAAGGGACTATATTAAAAGGGCCTGTTGCAAAAGAGGCATGCACTAGGTGGCCTAATGTAGCAAAACTAGCAAAAATAGTTGTATAAAAATGAAACAATTTTCAAAACACTGGAAGGAAAGCAAGAATCCAAGGAAACAAAGGAAATACTTGAAAAACCTGCCATTGCATATTAGAAAAAATCTGGTTTCATCCAGCCTGAGCAAGGAATTAAGAAAAAAATACAATAGAAGGAACATTCCATTAAGGACAGGAGATAAGGTCAAGGTTATGGTAGGACAATTCAAGAAAATCACAGGAAAAGTGAACAATGTTAATAAAAAAAACTTGAAGGCTTACATTGATGGCGTTGAAATTGTGAAGAAAGACGGGACAAAGAGATTTTATCCAATTCATACATCAAACCTGCAAATAGTTGAGCTGAGCATAGATGACAAAAAAAGAAAAGAAAGCCTTGAAAGAAGGATGATTAAAAAATGACCAAAAGACACCTTAAAAGAATAAACATGCCGTGGTTCTGGCAGGTAGAAAGAAAAACCAAAAAGTTCATAGCAAGGCCAGCATCAGGGCCGCACAAATTGGATAGCTGCATTACGATTGACCTTTTGATAAGGGAATTTTTGAAGTATGCAAAAATAAATAAAGAAGTAAGGCACATACTAAACAACAAGAAGATACTGGTTGACAAAAAAGCTGTTCTTGAAAACAATTTTCCCGTTGGATTGATGGACATAATAGACGTGGTTGATTTGGGAATGCATTACATGATATCCTTGGATACAAATGGAAAATTCAGGCTGTTGAAAATAACAAAAGAGGATGCAAACCACAAATTTTGCAAGATAATAAACAAGACCATGTTAAAGAAGAACAAATTACAGCTGAACCTTGATGACGGGCAGAATATAATCATTGAAAAAGATGAATACAAAGTAGGGGACACTGTTGTTATTGACCTCAACTCAAAAAAAATAAAGAAGCACCTAAAGCTTGAGAGTAACGCACCCGTTTTATTAACAGCTGGAAAGCACATTGGGATGACAGGACATGTTGAAAAAATAAACTCTTACAAGGGAATGAGAAAATCAACAATAATATTCAAGGGAAAAGACGAGTCTTTTGAAACACTAAAGGAATATTGCTTTGTAATAGACAAGGGAATGCAGGCCAAATATGAAAACGATTAAAGTTGACAAGGTAACGTTGAACATTGGAACAGGCGAGCCAGGAGAAAAACTGGACAAGGCTGTAAAGCTACTTGGTTCAATAACCAATGAAAAACCAGCGCAGACAGTTTCAAACAAAAGAATACCAACATGGGGCGTAAGGCCTGGATTGGTAATAGGATGCAAGGTAACGGTGAGAAAAGAAAAAGCCATTGTATTGCTTGCAAGGCTGCTGAAGGCAGTAAATAATAATATAAGCGAAAGAAAATTTGACAAGTTCGGAAATGTTTCATTCGGGGTAAAAGAATACATAGAAATACCTGGTGCAAAATATGATCCCAGCATAGGGATAATCGGGTTGGATGTAGCAGTAACATTGAAACGAGCAGGCTATAGAATTAAAGAAAGGGCGATGAAAAAATCACACATAGGGAAAAAACACATGATAACCAGGGAAGAAGCCATGAAATTCATGAATGAAAAATTCGGAGTAGAGGTAACAAACTAAAATGACAACAAGCGATTATAAAAAAGTTATTGTACAGCTGAAGAACAAGCCAGCAAAATTGAAGAAATTCATAAAGCACAATGCGCCAAAGGACAGGAAATTCGGGAAGCAAACAAAGCATTGCAGATTTTGCGGAACAACAAGGGGATATATCGGGATGTATGGAATAAATTCATGCAGGAGATGCTTCAGGGACATGGCAAAAACAATGGGGTTTAAGAAATACAAGTGATGAAAAATGGATAACCTAGCAAATTTACTGTCAAATGTTTTGAATGCCGAGAAAATAGGCAAGAGAACTACTTGTTCAAAACCATCCTCGAAATTGATAAAGAATGTTTTGGACATAATGCAAAAAGACAAATACATAGGCAGCTATGAAATTGTTGAGGACGGCAAGGGCAATATTGTTAAAGTAAACCTGATCGGCAAGATAAACAAGTGCGGGGTAATAACTCCAAGATTTTCAGTTAAGAAAGACGGATTCAAGAAATATGAGAAGAGATACCTGCCTGCAAAGGGATTTGGATTCATTATAGTTTCTACATCCAAGGGAATAATGACCCATGTTGAAGCACAGGAACTCGGGCTTGGGGGGCGACTTATTAGTTATTGTTATTAAAATGAAAGCAGACATAGTTGATAAAATAAGCATACCTGAAAATGTTGAAGTTGAGTTAGACGATGGCGTGGTAAAAGTAAGCAGCGGAAAGAATAATCTTGAAAGAAGATTTGTCTATCCAATGGTTACAATAACCAAGGAAGGGAATGATATAATATTTGCATCAAAGAATGCAACAAAAAGAGAAAAAAGAATGATAAATTCATTCAAATCACACATAAAAAACATGATTCGCGGCGTTGGATCAGATTATGTTTATAGGCTGATGATATGTTCGAGCCACTTTCCGATGAATGTAAGCGTTGAGAAAGATGAATTAGTCATAAAGAATTTTCTGGGAGAGAAGATAAGCAGAAAAGTGAAAATAATAAATGGCATTAAGGTAACTATTGAAGGCAACATAATAAAAATAAATGGCGCTGACAAGGAAAATGCCGGCAGAATGGCTGGAAAGATAGAAATGCTGACAAAAATAAAGAACAGGGACAAAAGAGTATTCCAGGATGGATGCTATATTTTTGACAAGGCAGGCAAGTTGATAAAATGAGCAAGCTGCAAGATATGCTGGATCTGAGAAGAAGGCTGAAGAAAAAGAAGCCGCATTTTCTTAGGCAGGATTTCCAAATAAAAAAGCTAAAGACAAAATGGATCAAGGCAAAAGGCATACATTCAAAGATGAGAAGAAAGATGGCGGGCCATATTGCAATGCCTCATCCTGGCTTTGGGTCACCAAGGATTGCAAGGGGCTTGAATGCACAAGGTCTTAAAGAAATAATCGTGCTTAATTCAAATGACCTGGATAAAGTCGGCACAGGGTGCTGTGCTATAATAGGCGGCAATGTTGGCTTGAGAAAAAGAGTTGAAATTGCAAGAAAAGCGAGTGAAATGAAGATAAAATTAGGCAACATAAGCGATGATTTCATAAAGAACGTTGAAGAAATGATAAAAAAAAGGAATGAAGAGAAAAAGGTGAAAAAAGAAAAGAAAATTTCATCCAAAAAAGAGACTGAAGACAAAAGCAAAGCCAAGGAAAATGAAGACAGGATTGAAAAAGAGAAAAAGGAAGAAGAGAAGGAAATAAAGAAAAAGGTCTTGGAGAAGAGGACTTAATATGAACCTAAGAAACAAAAAGTTATTGGCTGCAAAAGTATTGGATGTTGGATTAAACAGGGTAAGGTTTGATGAGGAAAGGCTTAATGACATAAAGGAAGCCATAACAAAGAGGGATATTCATGGTCTAATAAACGGCGGGGCCATAAGCATAAAAAAAGAGAACGGGACAAGCAGTTTCAGGCACAAGAAGAGGCTGCTTCAGAAAAGGAAAGGAAGAAGGCAAGGCGGCGGCTCAAGAAAAGGAAAAAAAACAGCAAGGCTGCGTGACAAGGAATCATGGATGAACAGGATAAGGAAACAGAGAAAATACTTAATATTTTTGAAAGGCTCAGGATATATTTCAAGGAATGATTTTAGATTGGTGTACAAGAAGGCAGGCGGCGGCTTCTTCAGGAGCAAGAGGCACGTAAAAACATACCTGCAGGAAAACAAGCTAATAAAGGAAGATGGCAAGGCAAAGAAGGAAACTGGAAAAGAAGACAGACTATAAATCAAGGTTGAGAATGCTAGTCTCTGGAAAAACAAGGCTAGTTGCAAGAATATCCCTGAAAAATGTCTTGCTGCAGCTAGTCCAGTATGAAACTGATGGGGACAAGATCCTGGCAAGCGCACATTCAAGGGAATTAAGGAAATATGGGTGGGAATATAATGGTGCCAACATGAGCTCAGCTTATCTTGTTGGACTGCTGATAGCAATCAAGGCAAAGAAAAAAGGAATAAAAGATGCAATATTTGATTGCGGGCTCAGGAAGGTTTCAAGTAGGGGAGTCTTGATTACCACATTAAAAGGTGCAGTGGATGGAGGGCTAAAAATCCCACACAACGAGGAAATGTTCCCTGATGAATCAAGGATATCAGGAGAACACATTGCAAAATATTCAAAATCATTAAAACAGGAAGATTACAGAAAAAAATTCAGCAATTACATAAAATCTGGAATTAAGCCAGAAGATATACAAAAAAAATTTACTGAGACAAAAGAAAACATATTGAGGAGTTAAATATGGCAGATAATGATGCAAAATCTGATGAATCAATTGAAAATAAAGAAATAAAAAAGGCAGAGGCATCTTCAGACAGTGAAAGCTGGAAGCCTAAAACTGAATTAGGAAGAAAAGTAAAGAATGGAGAAATAACCAGCCTAAACTATCTACTTGACAATGGATTTAGAATATTTGAAACCAACATAATTGATTATTTTGTTAAGGACTTGGAGTCTGAACTGCTTGAGATAGGGCAGTCAAAAGGAAAATTTGGCGGAGGAAAGAGAAGCATATGGAAACAGACCCAAAAAAAAACCAAGGAAGGGAACAAGCCAAAGTTCTCAACAATGATTGTTGTTGGCAATAAAAATGGATATGTCGGCTTGGGAAGAGGAAAGGCAAAAGAAACTGTGCCTGCAAGAGAGAAAGCATTGCGAAATGCGAAATTAAGTCTGATATCCATAAAACGCGGTTGCGGCAGCTGGGAATGCGGATGCAGGGAGAATCATTCAATACCATTTAAGGTTAGGGGCAAATGCGGGAGCGTTATAATGGAGCTGAGTCCTGCACCAAAAGGAAGCGGCCTTATTGTTGAAAAAGAATGCAAGAAGATTTTAAGCCTTGCAGGAATAAAAGACATTTACTCAAAAACATTCGGGCAGACAGGTTCGAAGTTAAACTTAACAAAGGCATGCTTTGAAGCGTTGAAGAATATTTCAAAAACAAAAGTCAAGGAAGAAGACCTTAAAAGATTGGGAATAGAATAAAATGGAAGCTAAAAAATTTGCGATAGTCAGGATAAGAGGAAAAAACAAAATATTTAGAAAGATAGAAGATACAATGAAAATGCTGAGGCTGTATGACAAGAACAACTGCATTATTGTTGACTGCAGCGATTCAATGCTAGGAATGATATACAAAATAAAGGATTATATCACGTGGGGAGAGGCAAGTGAAGAAACAATAAGGATTCTTCTTGAAAAGAGGGGCAAGATTTTTGGAGGAAAGCCATTAACAGAAGATTACTTGAAAAGCAAGACCAAGCTTAATTACATACAATTTGCAAAAGAGATATTTGAAGCAAAAAAATCATTGAAGGATATTCCTGGACTAAAGACTTATTTTAGGCTGAAGCCGCCTACAGGCGGCTTTGAAAGAAAAGGCATAAAGTTGCCTTATTCAATGGGCGGCACTGTGGGATATAGAAGGGAAAAAATTAATGACTTGATAAAGAAGATGATTTAAATGATAAGAAAAACAAAAAAAAACAAGGGATTCAGGGGATATAAAACACATGGCTGGGGCTCGCATAAAAAACACAGGGGTTCGGGAAACAGGGGCGGCTTTGGAATGGCCGGCTCAGGAAAAAAAGCAGACCAGAGAAAATCAGCAATATTAAAAGAGTATGGGAACACTTATTTCGGAAAACATGGCTTTGTAAGGCATAGCGGAATCGTAAAAAGAGAATTGAGAATAATAAATGTCGGTGACTTGAACAAGATTGAAAAGCAGGAAATAAATCTAAGCGAATTGGGCTATGATAAATTGCTTGGGGCCGGTGTTGTCAGGAAGAAAATAAAGGTCATGGTTGGCAGCGCTTCAGAGAATGCCATTGAAAAGATCAAGAAAGCAGGAGGAGATGTAATAATAAAGGAATAATATGGTGGATTTCAAATCTCTTTTAAGCAATTTACCAGAGGTAAAAAGGCCTCTTCAAAAAAAGCTTGAGTTCAAAGAAAAATTAAAATGGACTCTGATAATGCTTGGCGCTTTTTTCATATTATCAATAATACCTTTATATGGCCTTGGCCAGAATGGGCTGCAGCAGTTTGAACAGCTCTCAATAATATTAGGGGCAAGCTTTGGCAGCTTATTATCACTTGGAATAGGGCCACTGGTTACTGCATCAATCGTGCTGCAATTATTGCAGGGATCTGGATTAGTAAAATTTGACACAACAACTCATGAAGGAAGGGCATTTTTTCAGGGACTGCAAAAAGTACTGGCAATATTTTTCATATTATTTGAGGGTGCCATATATGTTTTTATGGGCGGCCTAGCCCCAGATCCCAGCCTTGCTCCGGGAGCATTCAGGACAATGCAGCTTATATTAGTGGCACAGCTGGTCTTAGGCGGCATATTAGTTATGTTCATGGACGAGGTTGTAAGCAAATGGGGATTTGGTTCAGGTATAAGCTTGTTCATTGTTGCAGGTGTTGCAAACCAGATTGTAATAAGAGCATTTTCACCATTAACAACACTAGGAGAATGGGCATTGGGAATAGGCGGAGATCCAGTAGGACAAGTATGGGTTTTCTTTAAATCAATAATAAGCGGCAGTCTAGACAATGCGTTCCTTGCAGCAGCAGCAATAATAGCAACAGTAATAGTATTTGCAATATCTGTTTATGTACAATCAATGAAAGTTGAAATACCATTGTCATTTGGAAGAATAAGAGGGCATGGCATAAGATGGCCATTGAAGTTTTTATATACATCAAACATACCAGTCATATTAATTGCTGCCTTGATGGCAAACATACAATTATGGGCAAAGCTTTTGGAGAGCTGGGGAAGGCCAATACTTGGGACTTTTCAGGGGAATATTCCTTCAAGCGGATTCGTGCAGTGGATATTCGGGCCTGAAATAGTAAGGGAAATTTTCTTTGGAATAAAAGCAGCAAGCTTTAATTGGGTAATATTGGCTCATTCATTGGTTTATGCTCTGTTCATGATAGGGGGTTCAGTAATATTTTCTATATTCTGGGTGCAAACATCAGGAATGAATGCTGAGAACCAGGCCAGACAGATAATGTCTTCTGGGCTGCAGATACCTGGATTCAGGAGGGATCCGAGAGTCATAGAGCAATTACTGTCAAGGTACATAATGCCATTGACTGTAATGGGCGGGGCAGCCATAGGTTTCTTGGCTGCGTCAGCTGACTTATTGGGTGCGCTAAGCAGGGGAACTGGAATATTGCTTTCAGTAATGATTGTATATCAGCTGTATGAACAGATTGCACAGGAACATATGATGGACATGCATCCTGCTTTAAGAAAAATCATGGGCGGCAACGAGTAAAATGGCATATGAATTTTTAAACAGCAGCATAGGAGTATTGCTTAAATGGAATAGTTTTTTAGGATTAGGAATATTAACGCTGATATTGACTTTTTTTATAGTAGTAGTCTACAAGTATACAACTGATCAAGAGGCATTGAAGAAGCTGAGAGATGACAACATAAGAATTAAAGAAGAGATGAAAACATACAAGGACAATCCGCAAAAATTAATGGAATTGCAAAAAGAACAGTTAAAAAAAGCATTTTTTGAGCAGTTCAAGCACCAATTAAAGCCAATGATCATAACGATAATACCAATGGGAATAGTTTTTATTTATTTAAGAGAATTTTATTCCAACAGCGGAAATCCAGTACTAATATTCGGGGTTACATATGGCTGGATAATAGCTTATATAGGCTTTTCGATAATATTTAATGGAATGTTAAGAAAATTACTGAAGGTGTATTAACATGGAACTGAAAAAAAAATATGTAAAATTGCCTGGAAACAAGATAAAAGTTATATTTAAAAAAAGAAAGCCAAAGTCAGCCAAATGCGGAATATGCGGCAAGGAACTGCAAGGTATACCTAGGTTAAGAAAGGGGGATTTTAGAAAGCTGTCAAAAAGCGAGAGAAGGCCTAACAGGCCTTACGGCGGGAATCTATGCAGCAGATGCATGAGAAATGAGATAATAAGAAGGGCAAGTGATTAAGATGATGAATGATATTGGAAGAGTTTGCATAAAAATAGCAGGCAAGGATGCAGGGAAATATTGTGTTGTGCTTGAAAAGATAGACGACACTTATGTTTTGGTTGATGGAGAGGTTGCAAGAAAGAGATGCAACATATCCCATCTTAAGCCGTTAAACATTATTTTAAAGGTCAAGAAAAATTCTGACAAGCAGGAAATAATTGATGCATTGTCAGAAGAAGGAATAAAAATTAGAGTAAAGCATAATGTTGCAAACGAAAAGAAGAGGGCTGAAAAGCCTGTAAAAGAATCCGGCAAAAAAGCAGGGAAAAAAACAAATGCAGGAAAAAAATAATGCAAGCATGGATTTAAACACCTTAAATGAAGAGGTTCAACAGCTGCAGCAACAGCTTACATTGCTGAGGCAGGAGCACGCTGAAATAAATGCAATAATAGACAGCCTTGCAAACATATCTGAACTCAAGAAAAAAGAAGAAATTCTCGTGTCTGTTGGCGGCGGAGTTTTTATTCCAATCAACATTGAAAAACTAAGCAGCGTGCTTGTAAATGTTGGAGGGGATGTAATGCTAAAGAAAACCATGCCTGATGCAAGGAGCATGGTAGAAAAGCAGGCAGAAGACCTGCAAGGTTACATTGGTGATGTTGAGAAAGAATTATCCAAAAGGGTGATGCTTGCAAAAATGCTGCATAGATAATAAGAATAAAATTCTTTCAAAATAAGGATTTCCTGCTAGAAAAGATTAAAAAGCAGCTTTACTTAAAAAAAGGAATATTCTAAAGATGAATGAAAGATTGCTAGATTATTATTCGAGGAAAGACATACAGAAAGAAATAGTTGAGTTAGCCAGAAACAGAGAGGTTGGAATAAAATATGGAGATAGGGGATATGGAAAAAGGCCTGATGTCTTGCAATTTCCTGGCGATGTATTGGAGGTTGTAAAGCAGGGAGCCACATCATTTCATGTTTCTGAGGAGAGATGGACTGATCCATTGATATTGGGGCAGGGAGACAAGAAAAAATTGGATGACTTCAGGCTTGGCTGGGACTTGCTGCTTGATGTCGACACCAAATACTTCAATTACGCGAAGATATGCTCGAAGCTGTTGGCAGATGCACTTGATTTTTATGATGTGAAAGGATATGGCATAAAATTTTCCGGAGGGGGCGGAATACACATAATAATACCATTTGAGACATTTCCAAAATTTGTAAACAGCAGGGAAACAAGATTGCTATTTCCTGAATCTACCAAGATAGTTGCATTGTATCTTAAAAATATGATAAAGGATGAGCTAAGAAAAGAGATATTAAAAATAAGCAATGCCAGCGAAATAATGGCTGTCACCGGCAAAAAATTTGATGATGTTGTAAAAAATAACCTGCTTGACCCTTTCTGCATAGTTGACATTGACCATAATCTAATATCTAGCAGACACCTGTTTAGGGCAGTTTACAGCATAAATGAAAAAACAGGTCTGGCAAGCATTCCAATAAAAAAGGGCAGCATAATGAATTTTGAACTTAAAATGGCAAAAATTGAGAACGTAAAGACTGATGCAAAATTCTTGAGCGATGAAATAAAAGAAGGCGAAGCAACAAACTTGATGATACAGGCATTTGATTGGTATGAAAAGAATGCAATTCATGAAAGCCAGAATAAAACAAATAACAATGCAAAAATACGTGATTATGAAAGGCCAAAAATTGCCGTGAAGCCAGATATGTTTCCGCCATGCATACTTGACATATTGGCAGGCATAAAAACTGATGGAAGAAAAAGGGCTTTGTTTCTGCTGATAAATTTCTTGAGAAAATCAGGATATGAATATGAAGACATAGAAATCATGATTATTGACTGGAACAACAAAAATTACGAGTCATTGAGAGAAGGCTACATCAAAAGCCAGATAACATGGTGCAAGAGGCAAAAGAATGAGATAATGCCACCTAATTGCGACAATGCATCATATTACAAGGACATGAATGTATGCAAGCCTGATTTTTTCTGCAGGAACATAAAAAATCCAGTGCAATACAAGAAAAAATCACAGGTCTTTTAAGACAATCCTGAAATCATGGCCGAACTGCATTAGCTTGACATTTTCAATTTTTTCAGAAGAATAATATTCGTCCTCTATTCTCTTCATGAGTTCAAACAGTCTTGCCTT
>Ga0209541_10009165_pt1 | contig 16091 bp, 19 predicted proteins | sample RifCSPlowO2_01_FD_184027 | JGI IMG/M metagenome (GOLD analysis project Ga0209541, IMG submission 184027) | Groundwater microbial communities from Rifle, Colorado - Rifle CSP2_plank lowO2_0.1 (SPAdes) (version 2) | ecosystem: Environmental > Aquatic > Deep subsurface > Groundwater | place...
TTTACCTCTTTTTTCATGGAGGATCACATCTCCTCCCCCTTGCAACCTATATGGTTGCTTGGGTTAATAAAGATTATTAATTAGATTTAGGACAGAGCCGTTTTTCTCTCTCTGTCGCAATAACGGTGATGTTTTTCAAATTTTGTCTCGAATATAATAAACTCAGAAAAAACTATCTCTTCAATATAACCTCTGTATGAGGATAAGCAAATTCAACATTCCTTGTTTTCTTAAATCTGTCATATATCTCTTTTGTCATCTCACTTGATATCTCTTGTAATCTCCTGACAGGAGCAGAATATCTTAATTTGATATCAATTCCGCTGGCTTGAAAAGCTAATCTTGTATAAGGCTTTTCAAATCTTGGAAAAGGCCTTTCTTTTGGCTTCACTTCTTTCAGGCATTTTTTCGCAGAATCTAGAATAATCTTGATAGCCTTGTCCAAGTCACTTTCATAGGTTACACTAACTATAACCTGGTCAAGCATAAAGTCATCATACATTGTATAGTTAATAACATTCTTCTCAAATATATTAAAATTAGGTATCAAGACTATCAGTCCAGTGCTGTCATACCCTGATAAATGTCCTCCAACCTCTCCTAAATGAATATGCGTTAAGGTTATATCAATTACATCCCCTGTAACATTCTCTATATTAATCCTGTCACCAATAGAAAAAGGCTTTCTTAATACAATAATAAGCCAGGCTACAATACCTGCAATAGGTCTCTGCAAGGCAAAACCAAGTGCAGCTGTAAACAAACCTAGACCTATACCCAATCCTTCCCATGATCCAACATAAGAAAAGATAGCAAATATTACTAACAATACAAGGAAGAAATATTCTAAGACCCTTGAAAATACCTTGATGTTTGTCAATTGCTTCTTGTTTTTTGTCCTTGATAATAATCTCCTTTTAACTGATCCTATAATGATTTTAAATATCACGAACAACACAATAATAATAATTAAAGTTCTCAAAATTGGAATAAAGTTCTTGAATTTATCCAAAAAATCAAGTCCACCAAAACCAGTTAGCACCTCTAAACTTATCATCAAAATAACAAAAATAGTCTGTTTAAAAGGTTTTTGTTCTTAAAATCTTAAATAAAAATCCCTCTTCCATAATCCTTTATCCTGTCAATTATAGATTTCTTGCCTTCAAAATCTTTTAAAATATTTAAAATTTCTTCCAAATTTAGAATAGGAAAATTTATATATCAATTGATATATCATATATTATGCAAGAAACGATGCAAATAAAAAAAACAGAGAACATTTTTACAAGGTCACCCACATTAGATACAGTCATGATGGTAGAAAGGTTTATAGAAGAAAACAGTGGAGAATATAACAGGACTGAATTATGGAAAAATCTGCCCAAGAAAGTAATGTGGCAAACTTTCTTAGTTATATTAGATTACTTAGAGAGTATAAATAAGATTGCATTTGACAAAACTGGAAAAATAGCTTATATATGGAATCCTGTTCTAGCAAGCAAACTTAAAAAAAGGAAGGAAATTAAAATATGATTAAACAATCTAAAGTTGTTTTTATCTCTGATGAGCTTGAAAAAGACTTCAACGAGCTTAAGAACGATGACCCTATTAAGAAAGGAATGATTAGGGCAATAAAAGATTTGCAGCAGAATGCATTTTCAGGAATCCAAATACCAAAGAGATTATTCCCAGAAGAGTATATTAAAAAATATGGAATTAAAAATCTATGGAAATACGATTTGCCAAATGGGTGGAGATTGCTATATACAGTAACACCTGAAAATGAAGTTGAACTTATTTCTGCTATTTTAGAATGGTTCAATCACAAGGATTATGAAAGAAAGTTTAATTATTGAATTATGCATTTTGAATGTTCAAAGCATTGGTTATTAATATACTCTGCCTTAAATTATAAAAAAATCCCCCTTCCATAATCCTTTATTTTATCAATTATGGATTTCTTTCCTTCAAAATCTTTTAACTTCTCAAATATCTTTTTCTGTTCTTTGTTAATATTAGTTGGAGTAACAATATTAATAATAATATACTGGTCTCCATGACCATATCCATCCAAATAAGGCACACCTTTTCCATTTAACCTAAATTTGATTCCAGACTGAACACCAGCAGGAATCTTTAATTTTACATCTCCCTTTAAACTAGGGATATTCATAACATCACCCAAAGCAGCTTGGCTAAAGCTTACAGGTAGGTTAACATAAATATCATTTCCATCTCTTTTAAATATCTCGCTGGGATTAACATGTATCAGCACATACAGATCACCATAACTTCCTCTAGCACCAGGTTCACCCTCTTTCGGAACCCTTAATTGAGAACCACCATCAACACCAGCTGGTATTTTTATCTTTAATCTCTTCTCTTTTCTAACAGCACCTTCTCCATCACAAACCTTGCATTTCTTTTTTACACTTCTTCCTTCCCCATGGCATTTACTACAAGTTGTTATCTGGACAAAGCTTCCGAACATTGTATTCCTGCTTTTTTTTACTTGTCCTCTGCCATTGCATTCAGAACAAACATCAAGCTCCCCGCCTTCTCCATCACATTCCTCGCATTTAGCCTTTTTAATAAGTTCAATGTCTTTCTCACAGCCAAAAATAGCTTCTTCAAAATCCAAGGTTAAATCATATCTTAAATCCTTTCCCTTTCTAGATCTTCTTCCACCCCCACCAAAAAACATTTCAAATACATTATCACCAAACATATCTCCAAATATATCTTCAAAATGAGCACCTCTAAAAATATCTTCCTCACTGTATCTTTGGTTAAATGTAGAATGTCCAAACTGATCATACTGTTTTCTTTTATTATCATCACTTAATACAGCATAAGCCTCGGATATCTCTTTAAATTTTCCTTCAGCGTCTTTGGTCTTGTTTAAATCAGGATGATATTTCTTGGCTAAATTTTTATAAGATTTTTTAATCTCTTCTTTAGAAGAATTCTTGCTAACGCCTAAAACATCATAATAATCCTTTGCCATCTTAAATAAAAAGTGGATATTTAGTCTCAAGCATCTTTATAAGATTATCTAAACTATCCTCTTTGCACCTTTCTTTTTCATTCTTGCTTAACCTAAACCTATTAACAAATTTATTCATATCAAAAGATTCATAACTTAAACATATAAAATTGTTAAAAAGGTTATAATAATGAAAAGCTTTATTACGATTTTCTTGAGCGAGTATCTTTCTATATCCTCTTATTAAATCCTTGTCTTCCATTTAATCATTTCTTCTTTTTAGGATCTTCTTCATCCACAACCTCTGCATCAATAACATCATCTTCACTTACCTTGTTCTTGTCTTGCTGCACCTTCTGATATAATTTTGTGGTTATTTCATGTAATTTCTTGTTGATCTCTTCCATCTTGTTCTTTAGCTCTTCAGTATTATTTTCCTTGATCAGGTTTTTCAACTCATCATTTAACTTGGTAACCTCTTCAATCTCAGAAGAGCTTGCCTTGTCTTTAAAGTCTTTCAAGGTCTTCTCAATAGTATAAACTAATGTATCTGCCTGATTCTTTACCTCAACATGTTCTTTCTTTTTCTTGTCTTCTTCAGCATGCTCTTCAGCATCTTTCTTCATTCTTTCAATATCTTTGTCATTTAATTTCTGGGTCGCAGTAATCTTGATGGACTGTTCTTTTCCAGTTCCCAGGTCCTTGGCAGAAACACTAACAATGCCATTTGCATCAATGTCAAAAGTAACTTCAATCTGAGGAATTCCTCTTGGTGCAGGCGGTATTCCCATTAATTCAAATCTTCCAAGGCTTTTATTGTCATTAGCCATCTCTCTTTCACCTTGTAAAACATTTATAGTTACAGCATGCTGATTATCATCCGCAGTTGAAAATACCTGTGATTTCTTTGTTGGTATCGTCGTATTTCTCTGTATTAAAGGAGTTCTTACACCACCCAATGTTTCTATACCCAAAGTCAATGGTGTAACATCTAATAATAATATATCCTTTACCTCACCAGCTAATACACCACCTTGTATAGCAGCACCCATTGCAACACATTCCATTGGATCTACTCCCCTTTCAACCTTGTTTCCAAATATCTCTTCTACAAATTTCTTTACAATAGGCATCCTTGTAGGTCCGCCAACAAGAATTATCTTACTAATTTCAGATTCTTTCAATTTAGAATCCTTTAAAGCCTGTATTACAGGTTTCTTACATCTTTGTATAATAGAATCAACTAGTTCTTCCAGTTTTGCCCTAGTCATATTCATTCTAAGATTTTTTGAACCAGAGATAAAAGGTAGGTTTATCTCTGTTTCTAATACAGTTGATAATTCAATCTTTGCTTTTTCAGCAGCTTCTCTTATTCTTTGTACAGCTGTTTTATCGTCATTTAAATCAATCCCGTTCTCTTCTTCAAATCTCTTCAGAATGAAATTCATTAAAGTTTCATCCATATCTGTTCCACCAAGTTGTGTATCTCCGGATGTTGATTTAACCTCAAAAACACCATCTCCAAGTTCCATTATAGTTACATCTAAAGTACCTCCACCCAAATCGAACACTAGAATCTTCATTTCTTTAATCTTATCTAATCCATAAGCTAAACTAGCAGCAGTTGGTTCATTAACAATCCTTACAACATCTAATCCAGCTATTTTACCTGCATCTTTTGTAGCTTGTCTTTGATTATCATCAAAATAAGCAGGAACAGTAATAACAGCTTTCTCAATCTTCTCTCCTAAAAATTCTTCAGCATCTTTCTTTATCTTTTGTAATATAAAAGCAGATATTTGTTGAGGAGTATATTCTTTTCCATGAACCTTATACTTAAAACTAGTACCCATCTTCCTTTTAGCACCCATAACAGTTCCTTCTGGATTAGAAACAGCTTGCCTTCTTGCAGGCTCTCCAACTAACATCTCTCCGTTCTTTGTAAATGCAACCACACTTGGAAATGCCTTTCCATATAGTGAAGCTCCCTCTGCACTAGGGACCATAATAGGTCTTCCAGCTTGCAAAACACTTGCAGCTGAATTGCTGGTCCCCAAGTCTATGCCTACGATTTTACTCATTTTTTCCTCCCCTTGATATCTTAACCTTTGCAGGTCTTATAATAACATCATTAATCATATACCCTTTTTGCAATTCTTCTAATATAATTCCGTCCTCGCTGCCTTCAGCGAAATCAATAGCATCATGCTTGTATGGATCAAACTTTTTCTCATTACCAATAGGCTTAACACCTTCTTCTTCTAATACCTTTGATAAATTCTTAAAAATTATTTCAACACCATCGACAACCTCCTTATTCTCGCTTTTTCTTACAACATCCAAGGCCTTTTCAAAATCATCAACAACATTTAATAATTTCAAGACCAATTTATATGTGGCGTGATTAATTAGATCATTTTTTTCCTTTTCACTTCTTTTTATATAATTCTCAAAATCAGCCTGTAATCTTTTTAGATGATCTGTATATTCCTCTATCAGTTTTAGATTATTTTCAACTTCTTTGGTTATATTTTCATCTTTCTTGACTTTCATATTTTAACCACCCTTAGTTGATTTTAAACCAACATAGATTAGTTGAACATAACATATATATAAATCTTTCTATTATTTTCAGAAAGCTTTATAAATCCACCCACATTAATATTGCTATGAGATATGAATTTAGTAAAATAACAATTGTAAAAATAAGAAAACCCGGAGAAAAAGATGTTAATAAAGATCTGCAGTGGCTTTCAAATTCCCTGGGATTATTCTCAGAAAGAGACAAAGAAAAATCATGTTTCAGGATATTTATAGAGTTAGTAAAAGCAGCTAGGAGAAGAACACCATTAACATCAGATGAGATAGCTGTACGTTCAAACCTTTCAAGAGCAACAGTCATTCATCATTTAAACAAATTAATAGAATCAGGATTAGTAACACCTTATGAAAATAGATATATTCTAAGAGTAGACAATCTAGAGGAATTGATAGCAGAAGTTAGAAAAGATATTCTTAGGGTTCTGGATGATCTTAAATTAATGGCAGAAGAAATAGATGACCAATTAGGCTTATTAAAAAGATGAAGCTGGTAATTCTAAAGCTAGATAATATTGTGATTTTTTAATGGCTTTTGAAATCAATGCCTGAATAAATTTCTTATCACTACCACCATTTTCAACAATCGGAATTGCCTTTCCAAATAAAACAATTGATAATTGGTGGCTTTTGTCATCTAAATCAATAACACAATCTGTTTCTTCATCAAAGTGAGTTTCTAGGCTTTCTTTATCTTTGCCTTTCAATCTTATAATATTACCAAGATTAAATCCAAGATTATTATATCTTATTTTTCTTTCTTTATTCAATGGATTATCCTCGTCAAAACCTATAATTCCCTGTAAGCCAGAAACCTCTGAATCCGGTTTATCTTCAATTGGTATCTGGCAAAATTTATGTCTGCCTATCAAAATACCATCAGATAAAACATACTCTAAATTTTTAATTAAGAACCCATAATTCCACTTAGCTTTTTGTTTTTGTTGTTCTAATGTCGAATTTGCAGATATATTATATTTCTTTCCTAGATCAGTATAAATCTTTTCTAATTTTAATAACTCTACCCTCAATAATTCTTCCTTCTCTAATTTTAATGAGTTCTTATAACCATATCTTGAATTTGCATAATGTGCTTTTAAATCTCTGCTTTTCTTTTCTTGTGTTTTTCCTTTAACATATGATTCATATTCTCCTATCATTCCAATAATTGTTCTTATGTAACTATCAGCAATATCCTTTAATCTTTCACATAATTCAGGATTAATCTTTCTTATATTTTCTATAAACTTCTTCTTCTTCTTTCTCTTTTCAAGTAAATCTCCAAATGGGACGGTATTATTGAAAACCATTTCTCCCATTTTATCAGTTTCTAGAGAATCAAAGATTTCCTGCTCTAACATCTCATACCCTTTTTCAGTAGCTGTAACAAGCGTATACTTTAATATTCTATTTCTTTTTTCACTATCAGAAAATCCTACTCGATGTAAATCAGAAATCTTTTCTATATTATCATAAAGTATGGCTTTACTGCCATCCCCAAATGTTGTTTGAAATGATGTATTATGTTCATCCATATCTATTTAGTAACGTATTAATATATAAATCTTTCTATTGTAACCTCTTTACAGTAATTAAATAAATCTTATATATATGGCAATATCTCTAAAACTTCAGGGGGATTAAAATGACAAGTCAACAACCAATATATATCTTGCAGGAAGGTTCTCAGAGAACAACAGGCAAGGATGCACAGAGAAATAATATCGCAGCTGCTAAGATAGTGGCAGAAACAGTCAGAACAACTCTAGGACCAAAAGGAATGGACAAGATGCTTGTTGATTCATTAGGTGATATCATAGTTACAAATGATGGTGTTACAATTCTGGAAGAAATGCAGATAGAACATCCTGCTGCAAAGATGATTGTTGAGGTGGCAAAAACACAGGAAGCAGAGGTTGGTGATGGAACAACAACAGCAGTTATTCTTGCTGGAGAATTATTAAAGAATGCAGAATTATTATTGGATAAAGAAATACATCCTACTGTAATAACAAAAGGCTATAGAATCGCAGCAGAAAAATCCCAGGAAATACTAAACAAGATTGCAGAAGACATAACACATAAGGATACACAAAGATTAAAGGAGATAGCAATGACAGCCATGACTGGAAAAGGTGCAGAAGCATCAAAGGAGCATCTCGCAGAGCTTGCTGTAAGGGCAGTTCAGCAGATAGCTAATATTGATAATGATATAGAAATTGATTTGGAAAATATAAAGATAGAAAAGAAAGCCGGTGCTGGTATAGAAGATTCAGAATTGGTTCAAGGAATAATTCTAGACAAAGAAAGGGTTCATCCTGCAATGCCGAAAATAGTTCACAATGCAAAGATAGCATTAATAGATTCAGCCTTAGAAATTCATAATCCAGAAACAGACACAAAGATACAGATAACAGATCCTTCTCAGTTAAGGACATTTGCAGATATGGAAGAAAGCATATTAAAGGAAATGGTTGATCAAGTATCAAAATCAGGAGCCAATGTTCTTATCTGCCAAAAAGGTATTGATGACATAGCGCAACATTATCTGGCAAAGAAAGGAATATATGCATGCAGGAGGGCAAAGAAATCAGACATGGAAAAGTTATCAAGGGCAACATGTGCAACAATTGTAACAAAGCTTAATGATTTAACTCCAAAAGATATAGGCATGGCTATGTTGGTGGAAGAAAAGAAGGTTGGTGAAGAGCAAATGACTTATATTACAGGATGTAAAAAACCAAAAGCATTAACATTCTTAGTAAGAGGAGGCACCTCTCATGTTGTTGATGAGGTTGAAAGGGCAATAAAAGATGCTTTAGGGGATATAACAGCATCAATAAAGATTGGAAAGGTAGTTGGTGGAGCAGGAGCAACAGAGATTGAATTGTCATCTCAATTAAGAAAATTTGCTAATTCATTATCAGGAAGAGAGCAATTAGCAGTATTAGCATTTGCTGATGCAATAGAGGTAGTGCCAAGAACACTGGCTGAAAATGCAGGTCTAGATCCTATTGATTCATTAACTGAACTAAAATCAGCTCATGACAAAGGAAAAAATTGGGCAGGTCTTGATGTATTCTCAGGAAAAGTAATTGACTCATTTTCAAAAGGAATAATTGAGCCATTAAAAATAAAAACACAGGCAATAAAATCAGCTTCAGAAGTTGCAGAATTAATATTGAGAATAGATGATGTTTTGGCAGCAAGTTCAAAAGAACAACCTCAAATGCCTCAAGGTGGAATGCCGCCTATGTACTGATAAAGTTATAAAAATATGGAATCCACAGGCAGGAAGGATTGCGGAAGAGGTAAAAAGGAGAAATGATAGAACCAAAGATGCTACCAGATCCATATATGGTAGGACAAGTACTGGGATTAACTATGATGATCCTAATAATTTGGTATATAGTAAAGAAGATAAAAAATATTTACAAGAAAGACAAATAAAAAAAGAGAAGATTAATAATACACCTTCTCAATAAAATTAACGGAACTCCCTCAACATAACTTAATTTTTACGCTCGCGGTTCAACTCAAAATCCGATTTTGTTCTCGCTAAAGCTCGGAGAGCCTAACAGCGATTATATACAATATCCATTCACTGCGTTCAGGCATACTTCAGCGGGAGAATATTATAATTATCTAATTCCTAAAGAATGATTAAAAAGAAAAAGCCATGGAAAAGAGGTTTTAAACCATGGCTTTTTTCACATGGAGGTGTTCCCTTTAGAAGAACAGCCGAACGTGTTTTTCACCTCGCATACAATTTCTAAGGCCTTTCATTTATAAATAGGTTGTGCAGATGCCATATAGATTGAAAATACATAAAGTTTATAAAGTAAATTTCAGAAATTACCATAATGGCTTATATAATTCCGACGCAGGATTGGTTTCTAGATATAATAATCCAGCTTCTGGGTTCAATAGCCTCTCTGGCATTGTCATATTATGGATATAAATCATACAAGCTAACGAAAGAAAAACACGATTTATACTTTTCACTTGCATTTTTATTCTTGTCAGTAAATTTAATATTATATGCATTAATAGTGCCGGCAGTTTTTATATACTATACATTCTATAGGCATATTGACCCTGGAATATTCTTGTCAGTTTCGCATGTGTTAAATTTCATATTCATGTTTTTAATCCTTAACGCATATACATTGCTGATAGTGGTATACACAAAATTAGAAAAGAAAAGCATTCTTGCATTATGGGCAATATTTTTGTTTGTTATCACCCTTTATTCATTTATTTTTAAGTATTTTTTAGTCTTTAATCTTATGGTTGCACTCTTGGTATTATTCATTTCTTTTTATACATTAAAGAATTATCTGTCAAAAAAGACAAAGAATTCAATGCTTGTAGCATTATCCTTCATACTTCTTACAGTTGCTCATATTTCATTGGCTTTAGCAACATATATAAATATCCTCAGCATAGTAGGTCATGTACTGCAGTTTATAGCATATGTATTTTTATTATCTATGCTATTGAGGGTGTACTATGGCCGAACGTAGAAGTAAATTTGAGATAATCTATGATATCCTTGCTCTGATACAAAGAGAAGGAAAAATAAAACCAACGCATGTTCTTTACAAGGGTAATCTATCTTATGATCGATTAAAAAAGTATATTAATGAATTAAAAGAAAAGGGGTTAATAGAAGAATTTAAAGAAAAAGACAAAACATTCTATAGAATAACAGAGCAGGGCATAAAGATAGTTGAAGAGGCAAAGAAGATAAATGAAGTCAAAAATGCCTTTGGTTTATAATATTATATATTTCTAAGTAAAAATGAATATCAAACATTGTTAGTAAAGAAGTTTTTAAATCAAGACAACACAAGTTTTTAAAATTCGATACTAATATAAACCACAAAAAGATTTATCTTAATGATGAAGATTGATTATTCAGATCACGCTGAGAAAAGAATAAAACAAAGAGGGATAACTAAGTTAGAAATTGAGCATATATTAAAATATCCCATGTATATTAAAAAATCTTTTGAAGGTACAAAAGAGGCATCTGGAGAAATTAGAAATAGAATAATCAAAATAAAATTCATAGAAACAGAAAACTATATAAGGATAATAACGGTTATATAAAATATGAAATTCGAATACGATAAAGAAGTTGACGCAGGTTATATCTACATAGAGCATCCTATAAAAGAAGGAGAAGCTAAGAAAACCATTGAATTAAATGAAAACATAATCCTTGATTTTGATGATAAAGGAAAACTTCTTGGAGTAGAAATTTTAAATGCGAGTAAAGTTCTGAATAAAAAAACACTTCTTGAAGCTCAAGCTGCTTAGATTGGGCAAAAAAAGATAAATGAAGTCAAAAGTGCCTTTGGATTATAGAAATCTTTTTATATCTTTCTTATCATCAAAATAAACATGGTCGGGGTAGGGGTTATAGGACATACAGGAAGATTAGGAAAACCTTTAGTTGAAATTCTAAATAAGCATCCAAATGTAGAAATAGCCTATACAGAAAGCAGAAAAGAAGGGATTAAAGGAAATTTAGAAGATTGTGAACTGGTTTTTTTAGCTCTGCCAGAGGGTGAAAGTGAAGATAATGTAAAGAAAATAGGTTCAAGAATAATAGATCTAAGTATAGATCACAGAAATAATAATGATTGGGTTTATGGTTTACCTGAATTAAATAAAGATATAATCAAAAATGCAAGATATGTTTCAAATCCTGGCTGTTATGCAACCTCCATTATCTTAGGATTAGCCCCTCTTTGTGGTCTTGTTAGTAATATACATATTTCATCCACTAGCGGAATATCTGGAGCTGGAAAAGAAGCGCAAAAAGAAGATAATTTCTTAATCTATAAGGAAGGAAGAGAACATAAACATATTGCAGAAATTGAAAAAACCCTTAATCTGGAAAAGATATTGTTTGTTCCACAAAGAATAGATACAGCTGACAAGGGAATAATCTCAACCATATTTACAAAGTATGATGGTTACGATGAAGAAGCCTTATGCTACTTATATGAGGGATTCTATAAATCAGAACCATTTATAAGAATGAAAACAAGCATAGAGACAAAGAATGTCTTGGGAACAAATTATTGTGATATAAAACTAATTAGATTTGAAGATAATCTTATAATAATCTCTGCAATAGATAATATAATAAAAGGTGGAGCAGGTCAAGCTATTCAAAACTTTAATATTATGTATGGATTTTATGAAAAAACAGCACTTCTATAATATATTTATAACTTTTGAATAATCACAAAACATTTATATAAATTTAAATTATCGTAAATTATAGGACAATTCGCTTGTCTTGAAAAGGATGTCACTATAACAGCCTCTGTCAAGTGTTCAGCTATTAATGTGGTGTCTGGACTATAACTCACCATACGAAACTTGCACTTGTTAAGCTAGTTTATAAGGCGAAGGAGATAACCTTTAAAATAAGTTGATAGGTTAAGATTGATTTCAATAATTATTTAAGGCACTTCTTCAGCGAGTCCAGAAGAGGGAAAATTGGCTAAGAAAGTTAAAACTAAAAAGAAATCTAAAAAACCTTTGAAGAGATCTAAAATAAAAGGAAGAGGACCTTCAAGTAAAAATAAAGATTCTAAAATTAAAAAATTAATGAAGATTGCTAAATCTAATAAAAAGACAAAGAAGAAATCTGGATTTTTTAAGAATTTATTTCATTAAAAATTCTAAAGTTAAGAAATTAATAAAGTTAGCAAAGTCAGGAAAGAAGAAAAAGAGAAGATAATACAAACTGATACAAATTTAAGATTAATAAAAGCAAAAGATTTAATATATCTCTTACTATGTTTTGGTATGGGCTTTTTTGATTTTTTAAAAATAATAACAAATAAGAATAGTATCACGAAGATAAAGACAGAAAAAGTGGCTTTTGAAGAGATTGGAAATTTGGTTGAAACTAAAAGAAAAGAAATTGAAGATAGGGAAAAAGAAATTTTTGTTTTGATTAAAAATAAGATATCAATGGTTATTAAGGAACTGAATGAAAAAGTAAGGATTATAGAAGGCATTGATATTGAGTCAAAGAAAGTTGAAGACAAGATTAAATTAATTGTAAGGGGAAACTTGAATAACTATATTAACTGTGTGAAAAACTTTATAGGAAATATATCTAATTTAAAAGAAGAAAATCTTGAGAAATTTATTGATAGAATAAATAAGATTTTTTTAGATTTTAATAAAAAATCATATATGAGTTACCAAAAATCTACTTTTTTAATTGGAAAGGAAATAGCCGCTCTAAAAGAGAGCATAATAAACCTTTTCAGATATTTAGAAGATATAATTAATAAGAATAAAGATATTATTGATTCTTCTAAAATAATTTATGTTATTAAATTAAAATTAAAGCAAATTAATGAAACTAATGAAATACTGGGCATGGTTGATGAAAAAGTAAGATCCTTGAATGAAAAGATAAGAGATTCCGATGGAAGGAACCAGGAAGTTTTAGATGGAATTGAGAAAATTAAGAAAAGCAAGGCTTATGTTGAAAACTTAAAGAAACAAGAAGAGATTAAATCAGCTGAAGAAGAATTAGAGAAAGAAATATGTAGATTGAAAGAAATGATTAATTTTAAGGCTTTAGGAAATATTTTTCATACTGATAAGGAAAAAATGGATATGATAAAAGTTTATAGAGAAGACCTTCAAGCATCAATTCAAAAAGATGATGGAACAGGTATTCTAAGTTTGCTTGATGAATCTAAATTAAATAAGGGAATAATCTCCGCTAAAATAAAACAAATTAATGATAAGAAAGATGAAATAATAAGAAAAGCAGAAACAATTAAGAAAGATGAAACTGAAGAGCTATTATCTGAAACAATAAAGATAAAATTAAAAATTGAGAACCTAAATAATGAAAAAATCAAAGAGCTTAAAAGACATCAGGGACTTGAAACAAAAAGGAAAGAAATAATAGATTCAATAAAACAGGCGCTGGCTAAAATAAATGTTGAAATTAAAAGTTGAGGGCTGATTATGAAAACAAAAATCTTGAAAATTCAAATCCTTTAGTTTTAGGATTTTACCCTTAAGGATTCTAACAGTAATTATTCATACCTCAATGCATCAACAGGTTTTAAACTAGCAGCTTGATAAGCAGGTATAGCTCCAGAAACCATTCCAATAAAGAAAGCAAAGAACAAGACCAAACCAATTAATAAAAAGTCTAATTTTATAACTAATAAGGAAAATCCTAGATTAAATGCAACAACCTCAACAATCTTGGCTGTAGTTATTCCTAATACGACGCCAATTAAACCACCCCCCAAACCAATCAATCCGGATTCAATCAAGAATAAACTCAAAATATCTTTTTTAGTAGCGCCAATAGCTTTCATGATTCCAATCTGTCTTGTTCTTTCCAAGACAGAGGTAAACATAGAGTTCATGATTCCAATGCCTCCAACAACCAGAGAAATAGCAGCTATCCCGCTCAAAATAATCTTTATCGCACCTAATATGCTGCTTAACTGGTCTAATAATTGCTTTGGTGTATAAACGCTAAATTCCTTTTCATCCATTGTTTTTTTTAATTTATTCTTTATATCTTCACCAGCCTTTTCCATATCTAAACCCTCTCTAATCTTGACAGCAAGAACATTCACAAACCCATATTTATTAAATATGCTTCTAGCGGTATCCAATGGGATATAAATTCTATCATCTAATTCAGTTCCAGTATCCTCAAATATCCCGATAATCTTTACATTCCTTCCATTTATTTTTATATTGTTTTTTACACTTATGTCTTTTTTAAATTTATCATAAGCTACATTATATCCAACAATGGCAACATCCTTGTCACTTTCCTCGAACAATCTTCCTTCTGTAACATCAACGTCTGTATCAATAAATCCCTTCTTTGATAATTTTGTATCATAACCAACGCTATAAAGGTAGAGAATTTCATTCCCATATTCAACATCTGCAAGATTTAACAGCACCGGATTAACATATTCAACACTCTTCACGCTTTCAACCTTATCAATAATATCATCAGAAAAACCTATCTCTCCTGATGGAGGTCCTCTTAAATTGCCAGGTGTAATCCTGATGTTTGAGACACCCATTTTAGAGAACTGCATATTTATCGCATTCTCCAGACCATTGCCTAAAAAAATCAAAGTTACAATAGCGCCAATCCCGATAACAATTCCAATAACAGTTAGCCAGCTTCTTAATTGCCTTTCTCTTATATTATTCACAGCTAAACCAAACATGTTATTCATATCTTAATGCCTCCACAGGCTTTAACCTTGCAGCTTTGTAAGCAGGAATCAAGCCAGAAATAATACCAACACTAAAAGCAAACAGCATGCTAAATAAAATCAATAAAGGATTTACACTTATCTTTATTAATTTAAAGCCATAAGCAGCAGCAATATCCTTGACAAGATAAGCTATCCCTGTTCCTAATACAACACCAATCAAACCCCCAATCAATCCAACCAGTCCGGCTTCAATCAAAAATATCATCAATATATGATTGTTTGTAGCACCTATTGACTTCATGATTCCAATCTCCATCCTTCTTTCCAAAACAGAAGTAAACATAGAGTTCAAAATACCAATGCCTCCAACAAGAAGAGAAATAGCAGCTATCCCGATAAATACAATGTTAACAATACCAAGCAGTACATTCAATTGCCCGATTAATTGTGCAGGTGTTGTAACCTCAAAATTTTCATTATCCCTTGCCTTCTTTAATTGTCTTTTAACTTTTGCTGAAACATCATCTAAACTAATTCCTTCCTTGACAACAAGCTCAATCATGCTTACCTCTTCCTCTTTATTAAAAATCTTTCTTGCACTATCTATTGGAATATGAATCATGCTGTCGCTTTCAGGGTCGCCAATCTCTTCAAATATGCCGATAACCTTAAACTTCCCACCGTTAATTAATATGTTATTATTGATATCTATGTCCTTCTTAAATAAATCATGTGCAATTCCATATCCAATTACAGCTGATTTTTCTTCATTGGCTCTCCATAACCTTCCCTTGTCAAGATTAAAATCAAGATCAGCCCATCTTTCATCAATATTATCAATATTATTTGAAGTAATCTGCAAATAATTCTTTTCTTTTCCAGATTCAACAATTGTGCTTTGTATTAAATATTCATTAACCCATTTGAATTCACCCATACTATTAACAACCTCAACATCATCATGTGTTAAGTCTTGTCCAATACTGAGAAAATTCAATCCCTTCGGCACTATATATAATCTATTTGCACCAACCTTGTCAAATTGTGAAGAAATCGCCTCTTCCAAACCCTGACCCACAGTAATCAGAGATATAATAGCAGCTATACCGATAACTATCCCAAGTATAGTCAGCCAGCTTCTCAATTTCCTATGTTTTAGATTACTAATAGAAAAAGAGATAAAATCTCTAATCATTTTCTCTTACGTTTAAACTTATTCTTTATGTAATACCATGCATTTCTTAATGTGTTTT
>Ga0209541_10009166_pt1 | contig 16089 bp, 16 predicted proteins | sample RifCSPlowO2_01_FD_184027 | JGI IMG/M metagenome (GOLD analysis project Ga0209541, IMG submission 184027) | Groundwater microbial communities from Rifle, Colorado - Rifle CSP2_plank lowO2_0.1 (SPAdes) (version 2) | ecosystem: Environmental > Aquatic > Deep subsurface > Groundwater | place...
GGTAACACAAAACCGCCTTTCGGCGGCTTCGGTTTTAAATCGTGGCAACTGGGATTTTTCGGGATGTATAATCTCCTCCTCTCTTGCTTCGCTCGAATTTCAGCGGACCGAGGATCATCTGAAACTTTAACCCTTCATTGGTGTATGTTGCTACGAGAACCTTTTTGGTAATTTTTCCCTTCATTGTATGCTTATTGACTGGTAAAAAAACTAAATACTACCCTACCATATTTTTATTTATTTTTCAATAAAGATAAAGTAAATGTTATCTACAAATAGAAATCGGAGTTTTTGATAAAATTAGGATATTTGTCATTCCGGCCCGGGAGCCGGAATCCAGAAAAAACTTACGCCACTTTTTGTTAAAAAACCTTTTACTTATAAGGCAATCTATGTGCTTACTTCTGGATTCCCGCTTTCGCGAGAATGACAAAGGGAAAATGTCAATTTCAAAGAATTCACTAATAGTCCGATTTTAAATCAAAATACTCTGATTTCTAAAAATTACTAACAAAAGAAATATAGTAATTCATTTTGTATACAATCTATAAAAATCAAGCGTTCGCCTCATTACCTGTGGCCATGCGTTAATAAATTCATGTGGCTCTCCTTGATATGTATATAAAGTAACATTTTTGTTTTTTTCTTTAAGATTTTTCTCTAATTTTTCTGACCACGCCAGTGGCACATCGGCGTCGCTGGTCCCGTGATGTATCATAATAGGAGCTTGAATATTTTCCAAAAAATTATTAACGCTTATATTTTTCCAAAAATCAGGCGAAGTATTAATATCGCCGTATTTTTCTATAATTTTTTTCGCTACTTCAGGCCGACGAGTCGTCCAGCGCTCAAAATTGTCATATACATCCGCGCTCACTGGGGCAAAAAGCACATATGCCTTAACGAGGTCGGGCTGGCTAACCATAATATTCAATGCCACTCCCCCGCCCATGGAATGTCCGAGCATGAATATATTTTCCTTATCCATAAAATCAAAAGTTGAATTTTTCACCGCGTAAATCGCATTTATGACATCTTCAGCATATCCGAGACGAAAATGAAGATCTGAATCATGGTCTTTGTCGGAATCGGCATGGTTTCTATAGTCTGAATGAATTACAACAAATCCATTTTTTGCGAGATAATCCTGTTCTCGTTTAAGTCCTCTGCCATTGGTATATATTTTTGTATCAATATGCCCATGATTGAGGATCGCGATGGGATGCGTGCCTTTTCCTTTTGGCACATTCATAATCCCCGATATGCGGAGATCGCCGCTCATGTATGTTATGTAATATCGAGTATAAAGAGAATTATCTGCCAAAATATTTCCTATTTTCAAATCCCTGCCGTCAAATTGTTTTTTCGTCAGAGCCTGAATAGATATATCGGAAAAATAAGATTTTTCATCAGTGGTTTTTTCCAATAGCAACTCTTTTTTTTCAAGGTTCGGCTCGTTTTTAACGCTAATAATTTCAGCCGTTCTTTCATCATCTGAACACCCCGCTAAAATAAAAAAAAATAAAATAAATACCAGTATATTTTTTTTCATAGTTTTTAATTCTCATGCATTAGCTAATGAATACCGAATAATAAACATACTCAATCTCTATCATTTAATATATTTTGACAAAAGCTTCCATGAATCTTCCACATCCTTATTATTAAGCATTTCAAGATTAATATAATTTGAATATTTACAGCGATATAATAAGTTAAAAAACCAATCTATATCCAGAGATCCCGTCCCGAGCGCCGTATGGTCACGCCCGCCATTTACGGCATCGTGCAGATGAATATCCAAAATTGAATCTTTATACAGCATAAAAAAATCTTCAATTTCATCTTTTGAGTTGCCATTTTTAATGGCATGGCCTATATCAATAGTAAAAGTAAGCTCTGGGATTTTCTTTTTTAAAAACGCAAGCTCGCTCAATTCAGTAGGATAAGAAATGTTTACTTTTTTCCCTACACTTATGTTTTCAAGCGTAAAAATACTTGATTCCCGAAGCAGTATTTTAATATTTTTTATGGCAATCTCTCGAACTTCATCGGTTGTAAAAAAATTAGGATACGAGCCGGCGTGAAGCGTTATGGATTTTGCCGATATTTTTTTAGCAATTTTTAAAAGATTTTTTTGTATTTTTATGCTCTCTGTGTTTATTTCATCGTGACACGAAATAAGCGATATATTAACAAACGGCGCGTGGATAAGAATATCAATTCCATCTAAGAGCGTCTTAGCGCCGATTATCTCGTTTTCTTGCAGATCAAGCTTTTCCATCCATATCTCAACGCTCTTAAGACCTGCAAGCGTTTTTACAAAGCGTATTTGATCTTCATACGCGCATCCGGAATGCGTCATTTTGATAAATGTTCCTAATTTGTACATATAAGTAAATAAGGCTATACCAACAAATGTATAGCGAGCATGAAACGAGTGAAATAATATAAATAATCCGTTGGCGTTATTTTTTTCTTGGTTTTTTATTTTCTTTGCTTCGGATATTATGAACTACTCCCTCCATTCTTGGAGGCCTTGTCATGCGTCCTTCTTGGGGCTTTCTCGCGTCTTGGGATTGGAATTTTGTCGCCATATTCTTATAGTATTATATATATTATATAAGCATAATACCATAAAATTCATAAGTAAGCAGGTAGCATGCTTCAAAATGTTCAGCCAAGGGATAGATTTTCTTCTAAACCTTGTAAGAATTATCTGCTTGGTGCGTCATAATTTATGTGGTACTATATATTTATTAATTAAATAAGAATACAAGATATGAAAAAAATAATAAACACTTTTTTTGCGTTTATCCTGCTTATGGGAAACACGCTAGCATTTACTGCTGTTTCAGTAAGCGCGCAAAATCAAATAAGTGAGGGTTCGGTTGTAAAAGCTCGCGGATTTAGCTCTCTTTACTACATCGGACCAAATGGAAAACGTTTTGTTTTTCCAAATGAACAAGCCTATTTTAGCTGGTATAATGATTTTTCAAATATTTCTGAAGTGAATGTAGAAGATTTGGCTCAATTTCAACTTTCTGGAAATGTACAGTACAAGCCGGGAGTTGTATTGGTAAAAATACAAACAGATCCCAAGGTATACGCCGTAGGTCAAAATGGCCGGCTTCGTTGGATAAAAACCGAAGAATTGGCAAAAAAACTCTATGGGGATAAGTGGAACTTTTTAGTAGATGATATTCCTGTTGTATATTTCGCAAATTATACGGTTGACACGTCTATAGAAACCAATTCCGATTTTGACCCGGATGATGAGGAGGAGTCAATTCGATCTATCAGCGAGAACATAAAAGAAAAAAATGAGAAAAGAATTGAAAAGAAAAAACTTGACATTTGCGAAAAATTTGAAAAAAGAATAAACAAACTCCAAAAAAGACTCGTGAGAAGAGGAATAAAAATTGATTTAATTGATGATAGTTTTGTAAACCAATGCGTAGGCCAGGTGATTCCCGATAAAGATAAAGATGATGATAAGGAAGATAAAGATAGGGATGGGCACGGGAAGGGTAAGGATAAAAAGATAGCTATCTGCCATTTTCCTCCGGGAAAACCAAATAATGGTCAAACAGTAATAGTTGGAATTCCGGCGGCGAAGGCGCACTTAGCTCATGGCGATACCTTAGGCGCATGCAATAATGGTCAGGAAGATAAAATCGCGCCGATACTCTCAAATATTTCAGCAACTTCAACGGCTACGACAACAGAAAAAATTTCTTGGACGACAAACGAAATAAGTACAAGCAAAGTAACATATTCAACTCAAAGCCTTGCAACTGCAACAAGCACACAATCAATATCCGATATAAATCTTATTAAAGAGCATTCTATCGCGCTTACAAGCCTTTCGAGCTCTACAAAATATTTCTTCATGGTGGAATCTCGCGATCCAAGCGGAAACAAGGCAACATCTACTGAAATGATATTCACAACATCAGATGTTCCTTCTGCAGACACGAGCGCGCCAATAATTTCAGCGCTTTCTACCTCTTCTACGACCGCAACATCAACAATGGTTGTATGGACAACAAACGAATCAAGCACAAGCGTTGTTGAATACGCGCCATCCACGCTTGCAAGCGCCACTCCAACCGTTATTACGGATAGTACCCTCACAACATCACACTCCGTCCCTCTTGCCGGACTTACTGCCTCGACAACATATCATTTTAGGGTGAAATCAAAAGACTCTTCGGGAAATATCGCAACATCAGACGAGAGAACATTTATAACCAATGCTCTCCTCGATATTACCCCTCCAATAATCTCTTCCATTATCGCCACTCCAAGCGCGACTTCTACGATTGTTGCGTGGATGACGAATGAACCTGCCTCAAGCAAAATTGTGTATTCAAGTATGGATTTAGCAACCGCAACAACAACACAGAGTATTTTTGACGCGGCCTTTGTCACAACACACTCCATACTGATTACGGGCATTGCCACTTCAACGCAGTATTTCTTCAAGATAGAATCCAGCGACACTCAAGGCAATACCTCTACAAGCACGCAAGCGACATTTACCACGCTTCCGTAAAAGGAATCTTTAAGAAAAAAAGCTCCGAGAATTCGGAGCTTTTTTTATGATTACCTTAAAAGATATGAATATTTTTCTCTGAATTTTTTTATCTTAGGGGCGATAACAGATGAGCAGTACGGCTGTCCTGGATTTTTATCAAAATATTTATGATGATATTCTTCCGCTGTGTAGAATTTCTCAATGGGCTGTATTTGGGTCACAATAGGTTTATGGAAATTTCCTGACCCATTTATTTTATTCATAAAATCCTGTGCGTCTTTCCTTTGTGAATCATCGGTAAAAAAAATCATTGATCTGTATTGCTCTCCAACGTCATTTCCCTGCTGATGGGGAGTAGTTGGGTCGTGCGTTGCAAAAAAAACTTCAAGGAGCGTTTTATATGTTATTTGGCATGGATCAAATGCAATCTTAATTACCTCGGCATGGCCCGTGCCGCCATTGCATATGTCTTTGTATGTCGGATTATTCATATCGCCTCCGGCATAACCGGGTATTACAGATATAACTCCCTTCAAGTCCTCAAAAATAGCTTCGGTGCACCAAAAGCACCCTCCGCCCAATATCGCTGTTTTAATGGTATTCTCCATATTGTTCAATTATCAGTTTTAATAATTTTATCAATAAAGGTAACCGGCAAAAGCAGAAAAATCGACAACAAGAAAGAAAAAATATATATCCTCATTCCCAAATCAAAAAATAATTTTTCCGGAAGCAATTGAATAAGCGGATCGGACGGGTCAAACAACCATAGGTCGTTTACAAAAATAAGCTTATGCATAACCTCGAATGAAGCATGAAAAAATAGAATAAGAATTCCAATAAAAAAAAGAAAAGCACACGTAACGATAAGTGATTCACTAAAAAATTTTATAATATGTTTATATTTCATTGTGTAAATCATATATAATAAAAGTCCTGCATTCAGAATCACCGCAACAGTTAATACTCCGCGTATTGCCTGAAAGATAATTTTCACGTCAAAAAGATGATATTGCGCCTGTGGAGAGAATATATTTTTATTTAAAGGTTCTTTACCCCGAAGGTACAAAAGAATATTCGATATAGACTGATCGGCCATATTTTTATCAACCTCATCGTATACGTTTAATTTTAGGAACTCTTTTCTATACCATTGGATATCAAGCGATAAAAACCAAAACACGGAAAAAACAACCACAATAAAAAAAGATGAAACAAATAATGGAAATACCGTTTTCTTGGTTAAAAACATAATACGTCCGTGGATTTACGATTTATTTTTTTAAAAAAATTCTCGTGATTCTTATTTCGTCGTAAGAATAATCCTCGCCCAATATCTTGCTTACAGGTGAAAGCATATCGGTATTTGCCTTATTAAAAGCATTTTTTATTTTTTCAAAACGATCTTTTGGGGGACGCAGATATTCAATGTCAATATTTTTATTCATCTCAAAAATTTTTTCAATATGGAAAACAATAGTGCTAGGCGCTAGTCCTCGCATGCGCGCCATCTCGGCGAGGGCAAATTTTTGTTTTAAAAGTTTTTCTGTTTCATGAAAAGTTGAATTCAATGGGGGTGTTTGTAGGCGGCGAGACGTTCCACGCTTTAACGGCTTATCGGGAGTAGTATCTGTTTTCGCGTTATCATTGGAAAATTTTTGGATTACACTAATAAAAATCGATCCGTATTGCTCAAGTTTTTTTTCGCCAACACCGGATATCGCGCCAAAACTTTTATGGCTCTGTGGAAAGTAGAGAGCCATCTCTCGCAATGATACATCTCCAAAGATTATAAACGGAGGCACGTTTTTTGAGTCCGCGATTTGCTTCCTTAGGGCTCTTAATGCCTCAAAAAGATCGACGTTATATTTTTTTTCTTGATCTTTAGTATTTTTAATATATTTTGTATTTTTCGCGGGTTTTGGCAAAAAAATTTTTTTCTCATCTTTGATAAAATTTATCCCCTCTTGCGTAAGCGCAAGAGTGGGATACTCGCCTATAGATTTTTGCAATATTTGTTTAGACACGAGCGTTTGCATAAGGCCTCTCAACTCAAGCTTGTCATACTCTTTCGCAATGCCAAATACAGAGAGTGCGTCGTGTCCGCGCGAAGAGACGGCGCTGTTGCGTGAACCGCGCAAAATTTCGATAACATAATTTGCTCCGAATCTCTGACCTGTTCGTAAAACAGCTGAAAGAATTTTTTGAGTTATTTCTGTCGCATCGAACATCTCCTCGCTCACCAAGCAACGATCGCAGTTATTGCAGTTCTCCGAGTGGCCATCTTCTCCAAAATATTCCAAGAGATATTTTCTTCTGCAAGAGTGAAGTTCACAGTAATCAGTAACCTGCCGAAGCTTCAAAAATGCCTTGCTTTTTTCCTTTTCATCTTCAATATCATTGATAAAATAAACGTGTTTTTTCGTGTCGCCCTGCGAGTAAAGCAAGACGCATTCGCTCGGCAAGCCATCACGCCCGGCGCGTCCAGTTTCTTGATAGTATCCTTCAATGGATTTTGGCAGGTGATAGTGGACCACAAGGCGAACATCGGGCTTATCTATTCCCATGCCGAATGCAATAGTAGCGACAATAACGGGTACCTGGTCACGAATAAATTTTTCCTGCGTAATCTTCCGCGTATTCGCGTCAATTCCCGCGTGATACGGCAATGCGCGAATTCCTTCATACGATAATTTTTCGGAGAGCATCTCGGTATTTTTTCTTGAGAAACAATAAATGATTGCCGGCTGATTTTTATATTTTTGCAGGAGCGAGATGAGTTGCCCAAAAGAATCATTTTTCGGATAAACGGAATACATTAAGTTTGGACGGTTAAAGCTGGCTAAAAATATTTTTTTTTCCTTAAGGCGCAGTTGTTCTATTATATCCATCCGAACTCTTTGGGTCGCGGTGGCGGTCAATGCCACGAGGGGAATATTGGGAAAATATTCCCGAAAAAATCTAAGATTCCTGTATTCCGGACGAAAGTCGTGCCCCCATTCGGAGATACAGTGCGCTTCATCAATGGCAATAAAAGAAATATCAAGCGTCTGAATAAAATCCTTGAATTGATCCGACGCAAGCCTCTCGGGCGCGAGGTAGAGCATCTTCAGCTCCCTGTTTCTCGCTCGAAACATCACTTGTTCGATCTCGTATGGATCCAAGGAGCTGTTTATAAAAGCAGACGCGACTCCATTTGCCAATAACGCGTCTACTTGATCTTTCATAAGCGATATCAAGGGCGAAATAATAATCGTTAAACCCTCAAAATACAGCGCGGGAAGCTGGAAACAAAGAGATTTCCCTCCTCCTGTTGGCATCAAAACCAGCGCATCTCCGCCTCCGATAACATGAGATATGATTTCTTCCTGAAGTGGTCGAAAAGCGTCATATCCAAAGTGTTTTTTCAGCAAAGTGTTTACTATGGCCTTGTCCATGGGAAGAAAACAATAAAAAATTAAATGTATGTTTATTTATTGTATCACAAATAGTAAAGCATGGCATTATGTAAAGAATATATTTTTTTTACATACAAGTATCATGAAAAAACAATAATTTTAAATAAAAAACAAAACCGCCCACCGACTATAATCGGAGAGCGGTTTGTTTTTATATTAATTTACGCTCGAGATACATTCGTGGCTGCTGGACCTTTATCGCCCTGCACAACCTCAAAAGTGACTGCATCGCCTACATTCAACTCGTCAAATGTAACTCCCTTACATTCAGTGGAATGGAAAAAAAGATCCTTTGTTTCGCCTTCGCGAGCAATGAATCCGAATCCTTTTTGCGTCTTAGTTTTGATTGTTCCGTTCATAGTATTTTTATGATTGATTAAATGAAGAAACTCGACTATATTTCCTTGTTTAGCACGTTATTATTATAGCATATAAATAAAATTTAATCAATTCATTGAGGTATAATGCTTTTTTATCTTTTATTTAAGCTAAAAAATTACTTTTTATTAAATCTAAATATTTATCTACGCGATTTCATTATCGCTTAAAAATTTTTTCGGTTTTTTTTTATCATTTCTATCTTTGCCGTGCGAGATAATTTTTTTATTTTATATTCTTCTTTTAAGGCAGCAGACCTATTAAGAAATTTTTTTGAGTAAATAAGTTTTACCGGCCTTCGTGATCGTGTATATTTTGCTCCTAATCTCGTAAAATTATGCTCCAAAACCCTTCTTTTCAAATCAACGGCAATTCCGCAATAAAGCGAGCCATCAGTGCATCTAAGAATATAGAAAAAATATGTTTTTATTTTTCGCATACATTATAGCTCTCAACAAAAATACGGCCGTATTCTATGTTAATCATGCGGTTTTCATCTCGCGGCCATAGTGTATTCCGCCTTTTTTAAGAAAGTTGCGTATTTCCAAATAATTCGGAATTGCTATGGCGACAAGATTCCAAAATTTCCGCGAGTGGTTAAACTCCCCAAGGTGGCATAATTCGTGTACGATAATGTAGTCGGAGGCATTTTCGGGCAAAAGTGCGATCTTATAATTGAAATTTAGATTACCCTTAAGAGAGCAACTTCCCCAGCGAGTTTTTTGGTTCTTAATGGAAATTTTATTAAATTTGAATTTGTAAAATTGATTAAAATGTTCTATCTTTTTTTTCGCGAGCGCGAGCGCTTCTTCTTTGTGCTCCGAAAAACTGCGAATATCGCTCTTTATAAAAATTTTTTCAGAAAAATTTTTAAAGTATTCAAGCTTATTGATAACCCATTGAGACTTTTTCTTTATAAATTCTTCTATAAGCTCAAAGCTTAGTCCTTCAGGCGCCGTAACCACAAAATTGCCATCGCAATAAACCGCAAGCCTCATAAGCTTAGCTCGCCTGCTTGTGCGGAGAATATATTCAATTCTTTTTTTATGAAGCTCTATTTCTTTTTTCATAACTTTTTATCGCTCCGACACTAGGTATGCATAAACCCAAAAGCCAATAACCGATCCAATCATTGGAGCAAAAAGATATACAACGGTTAGGGAATTAAGCGCTATGGCAACAGCAGGATTAAGTATGCCTAGTGCCCCGCCAAAAGAAGCCACCATTACTCCCAAAAAGAGTGATCCACCTACAACAATCCCGGACACCTGTCCCTTGGCCTTGCCGTAGACCACGGAAGCTAAACCGAAGTTGAAAAAGAAAGAACCAAGTATTTCTGCAATGAATATTTTATTACTAAAAGCTACAGACGCGGATAGTGTTTGTATCTGTAAAAATTTAACAAGTAGAATAGTAAATAAAACTCCAAAACATTGCGCTATTACATAAAAAACGGCATCCTTGAATGAAATTTTTTTTACAGAAAGCTGTCCAAGCGTAACAGAGGGATTGATATGGCATCCCGATATAGGGCCTATTGAGTAAACAAATAAGGCCAGGGTAATTCCGGCTATGACAGGTATGGGAATGGGTGTGCTGGGCGACGCTACGGCGAGTACTACAATGAAAGAAAGCGCGAATGTGCCGATACATTCAGCTAAATATTTTTTCATCATATTCTAATGAAATCTATTTTTTTGCTTTTTTTGAAGATTTTTTTACTATTTTTTTTATTACTTTCTTAGATAAATCTTCTTGAGAATTTGAAGTTTTCTCTTTTCTTTGAGATGGTTTCTTTTGAGTAAGAGCATCTACCGAATGCATAAGGTGATCAAGCTTATTATGTATTCCCTCCAGCTGTTTTTTTACATCATCATTCCCTTTTCCTCCGTCAAAATGAGGCTTTGACTGCAGTCTCTCTATAGATTCATTTCTCCGCGGTCTTTCATCACCTCGATCTGAGTTTCTTTTATTTCCAAAACATTCCTTGCAATATACGGGTTTTCCATTGGTTGGACGGAAAGGAACATCGCAATCTTTGCCGCAGTTACTGCAAACAGCCGGATGCATTACCGTCTGCCTGTCGCTGGAATTTTGTCCTCCCCAGTTTTTCTTGGAAAAATTTGGACGTCCAAAATCTCTTCTGCCCGGCCTAAAACCGCCCCTATTATCATCACCTTGATTAAAATTTTTCATAATGTAATCATTATTTAATTATCACTCTATTAACGTACCATTTTTCCTCCAGCATGTATACTTACTTCATAGTGCAACGTATTTCAATTCTAATAAAATTTTTTATTTATCCACCATTTTTTTAAAGGCGGCAATGTAAGAGTTGAGAGGATATACCCTGCAAGCGGCACAAAGGCCTTAAGCAACGGATAATTATCATCAATCAAAAAAAGCCAAGAAGCTGATGTTGCATAAGTAATAAATCCAACACATGCCCTGCGAGTCCAGCTTTGCTCCCAGGACTTATCGGCCTCCACTCGCGCATTTCTCTCCCGAATAAGCTCCAATTGTTTTGTAATATGTAATTCATCCATGGTTGTATTTTCCCATTTCTAACATAAAAAGTCAAAAATATTTGTAGAAGTTGAGTATGTTTGATAGAATTATATATTGGAGGGCAATAAGCGTTATAATGTTTCAAACCGCGTTCTTTACAATAAGGGGGAAATATTTATACTGCAATGTTGTATTAATTCTTCTGGCTTTAGTAAAGGAGGTTCTATGAAAAAGCTCTTATCGGGCGCATTCATAAATCTTAGTTTTTTTGCAATATATCTCTATGGTATTGAAAAAATTGCTTTCGCAAGCCCGCAAGACGCCCCAAAAAAAGACGCAACAAGCGCTCCAAAAGAAAACAATATTCCCGACCAGGCAAAGCGCCTCGGAATTACCGAAATAAAAAAATCAATGAAGTTTGAGACCATTGAATCTAAAAAATACAAAGGTGAAACATACGACATAGTTATTGATGAAAAAGAAGCTGAGAAAGCAGGGCTTTCTCCGGAAGAAATTAAGAAATCACTTGAAAAAGCAATGGAATCTCGAAGCGACAGAAAAGAAGACGGCAAAATAACCGTTGAAATTCAAGACGACCAAGAAAAAAAATCGCAAGATTCATCTGAAAAGAATACTGAAAAAAAAGAAACAAGAAAAAAATTTGTCGCCAAGATCCAAAAAACAAAGCATCCGGAAAGCCCGCATCAAGACAGCTTGAAGCCAGGAGAGAAAAAGTTTAACATGGGTGATGGCAGATCGCTCAAAATAACAACCGAAGGAGCGTGCGAAACTCAAAATAAAGCGCTACTCGAATCAGTCAAATTTGACAACCCTGCTTAAAGAATTAATGAATCCCCCAATATTCACACGACGGATACGCAATACGTATCCGTCTTTTTTTAATTCAACAAAGCAAAAAAGAACCTGTGTTTTGTTTTTTTTGCTTTGTTTTAACTTGGAGTTGTTACTGCCTTGGCATTGCTTAATTTTCTTATATTAATTTTATTCTTGTCAACATCAATTTCCACCTGCTCTCCTTCGTTTATTTTTCCAGTCACAATTTTTATCGCAAGCTCATCAAGCACTAGGCTTTGTATTGCTCGCTTGATCGGTCGGGCGCCAAACACAGGGTCGTATCCCTTGTCAGCCAAAAATTTTTTTAGCGCTTTGGTAAACTGAACTTTGATGCCCTTATTCAGCATCCTATTTTTTACCTCTTCAAGTTGGATGTCAATAATTTCTAGAATTTGTTCTTTACTAAGCGAGTGGAATATTATTATTTCGTCTATTCTATTTAAAAATTCTGGCTTGAATTGGTGTCGCAAAACATTTTGAATTTTTTCTTCCATTTGTTTTTGATCTATTACCAATTTTTTCGGCTCATCTGAAAAACCTATGGCATAATCTTTAATAATATCAGAACCAAGATTTGATGTCATGATTATAACCGAATTTTTAAAGTTTACTCCCCTGCCCTTGGCATCAGTAAGCCTGCCGTCATCAAGTATTTGTAGAAGTATATTGAAAACATCGGGATGAGCCTTTTCAATTTCATCAAAGAGTATAACGGCGTAAGGCCTGCGCCTGATAATCTCCGTAAGCTGTCCTCCCTCGTCATATCCTACATATCCGGGAGGAGATCCGACGATTTTAGAAACCGTATGGCGCTCCATATATTCAGACATATCAAGCCTTACAAGGGACTTTTCATCGTCAAACATTACCTTTGCAAGCGCTTTTGCCAGTTGCGTTTTTCCCACTCCGGTTGGACCCAAGAAGATAAACGAGCCAATGGGCTTATTTTCTTCAGAGATGCCCGCGCGCGACCTTCGTACGGCGTTTGCAACAACAGAAATGGCCTTATCTTGCCCAACAACAATCTTTTTAAGATGATCTTCAATATGTGAAAGCTTTTCAGATTCCGTTTGCATAAGCTTATACACGGGAATACCCGTCCATCGGGAAACAACGCTTCCAATATCTTCTTCCGTAACCTCTTCTTTGAGAATTTTATTCGTGCCTTGTATCTTCATTAATTTTCCAGAAGAAGATTTTATATTTTTTTCAAGTTCCGGTATCCTGCCATATTTTATTTCAGCAACTTTTTCAAGATTTCCGTTACGTTCCATTCTCTCCGCCTCTATTTTTAATTTGTCTATTCCCTCTCTGCTTTTTTTAATAGTGTCAATAAGATCTTTTTCCGCCCTCCATTGTACTTCTATCTGGTCTGCCTGCTCTTTGAGGTCGGCAAGCCTTTTTTCCACCTCTCTTATTTTTTCTTTTGGCGCTTTTTCTTTCTTAAGAGCTTCTTTTTCAATCATTAACTGCGTAATTTTTCTCTTTAAAACATCAAGTTCATCCGGCATAGAATCAATCTCCATTCGAAGCGCCGAGCACGCTTCGTCAATAAGATCAATTGCTTTGTCTGGTAAAAATCTGTCAGTTATATATCTTTGAGAGAGCTTAACTGCGGCAACCAGCGCTGAATCCGTGATTTTTACTCCGTGATGAAGCTCATAACGCTCTTTTATCCCTCGCAAAATTGCCACAGAATCATCGACGGTGGGTTCGCCAATCATCACTGGTTGAAATCTTCGCTCAAGCGCGGCGTCTTTTTCTATATATTTTTGATATTCTTTGATAGTTGTGGCTCCAATAGTATGAAGCGTACCTCGCGCTAAGGCGGGCTTAAGCATATTTGAAGCGTCAATCGCGCCTTCGCTTGCGCCTGCTCCAACTATAATATGAAGTTCGTCAATAAATAAAATAATTTTTCCCGAAGCAGATTCAATTTCTTTAAGGACAGCCTTTAACCTTTCCTCAAATTCTCCTCTAAATTTTGTTCCTGCTAAAAGAGAACCCATGTCAAGGGCGATAACTTCTTTATTTTTAATACTCTCGGGCACATCGCCAGCGACTATTCTTTGCGCAAGCCCCTCGGCGATGGCAGTCTTGCCAGTGCCGGGCTCGCCAATAAGGACAGGATTATTTTTCTTTTTTCGGGACAGCACTTGCATAATCCGTCGAATTTCCTTGTCACGACCGATAACGGGGTCAAGTTTTCCCGCACGCGCGAGTTCTGTGAGATTTTGGGCGTATTTATTAAGAGCTTGATATTTGCTTTCAGGGTCTTGATCGGTCACTCTTTGGTTTCCTCGAACATCTTTCATAACATTGAGTATTGCCTGATGCGTAATATTATAGCGAGAAAGAATTTTTTTACCGCTGGAATCAACTTCCGCCATTGCCATGAGAAGATGCTCAATGCTTACAAATTCATCTTTAAATTTCTGTGATATGTTTTCTGCTTCTATTAAAATTTTATTAAGTTCGTTGCTTAAAAATGGCAAAAGTGACGCGCCGGAAACTTTGGGGATTTTCTCCAGCTCATAGTGAATTTCATTGAGAATAATGTCTCGATTCGTTCCTATTTTATTTAATATCGCAGAGGCAACGCTCTCATCCTGATGAAGAATGCCATGAAGTAAATGAAGCGCTGTAATCTGCTGATGCCCCTGATCAATTGAAAACTGCACTGATCTTTGAAGGGCTTCTTGGACTTTATGCGTATATTTATTAGGATTCATAAAAGTTTTAAGAATTAGCACTCAATTAGTTAGAGTGCTAATTATAGTCTATACATTGATTTTAAACTTGTCAAGGGAATTGCCTACTTTCCTACTCCAAAATATCCAAAACCTATTTTTTTTGCTTTTTTTTCGCTAAATATATTTCTCCCGTCAAAAATTATTGGAGTTACCATGAGAGAATAGAGTTTTTTTAAGTCTAGGTTTTTATACTCCTCCCATTCAGTGCAGACAATAAGGGCTTCACATCCAGATGCGGCATCGTATGGATTTTCAAAAAATGAAACTTCGGGAAACACAACCCTTACCTTCGGCATGGCCTTTGGATCGTGCGCATGAATTTTTACGCCGTTGTTTTTGAGATACTGAATAATTTTAAGCGCGGGCGAGTTTCGTATGTCATCGGTATCGGGCTTAAACGAAAGGCCAAGCACGCACAAAGATTTGCCGTCAAGCACCCAAAGAGTTTTTTCTATTTTTTTTATAAAACGCTCAACTGCCTTGTTATTAATATTTTCAATCGCATCAATAAAAGAATGATCTACCCCAAAGACCTCAAGGGTTTTTTTAAAAGCGTTTATATCTTTTGGAAAACAGCTTCCTCCAAACCCTATTCCCGGCCTTAAAAATTGTTTTCCAATTCTTTCGTCAAGGCCTATGGCTTCTAAGACCTCCGAAGCATCAGCGCCGGCATTTTCACATACTTCCGCGATAAGATTAGCAAACGAAATTTTCGCAGAAAGGAATGTGTTTGCGCCATGCTTGATAAGCTCCGCGCTTTTTACAGAAGTTATTTTTACAAAAATCTTTTTATTTTTAATAAGAGACTCATAAAGTTTTATCATTATATTTTTAGACCTTTCATTTTCCGCGCCTATCACTACCCTATCAGGATTAAGTATATCAAAAACAGCATTGCCCTCGCGCAAAAACTCAGGATTTGAGACAACATCAAATTCCATTTTTTTGTTTGAATATCTTTCGATAGTTTCCTTTACTTTCTCGGCGGTCCGAATAGGAACAGTGCTTTTGTCCACTATAATCTTGTATCCATTGAGATTTCTCGCTATATCGCGAGCGACCATCTCAACGAATTTGAGGTCCGCGTGCCCATCTTCTTTCGGGGGCGTGTTAACGCAAATAAAAATTATCTCGCTTTCTTTAATAGTCCGCTCTATGTCGGTTGTAAATTCAAGATTCCCGGAAGCGATTCCATTTCCAAGAAGTTCTTCAAGATCGGGCTCAAATATCGTACACTCGCCTTTTTTAAGTTTTTTTATTTTCTGCTCGTCAATATCTTGGCAGATTACATGATGCCCAAGGCTCGCAAAACAAGCCCCCGTAGTCAGGCCAACATATCCAGAACCAATAAATGCCAGTTTCATATTACTTATAAAAATATAATCCAAATCGCGTTAGGATTATAATAAATTAAACAAACATTAAATACGAACCACATCTCCCGGACGAAGGGCCTTTTGTGAAGATTTCTTTTCTTTGCTATTCACCGCCCCACTATCTAGCGATGCGTCATCTTTTTGCGTTTGAGGAACGTGATTTTTTTCACTTTGCTTTTGTTTTTTCAAATAAAATGACACAGGCTCGCTATTCAATG
>Ga0209541_10009168_pt1 | contig 16084 bp, 17 predicted proteins | sample RifCSPlowO2_01_FD_184027 | JGI IMG/M metagenome (GOLD analysis project Ga0209541, IMG submission 184027) | Groundwater microbial communities from Rifle, Colorado - Rifle CSP2_plank lowO2_0.1 (SPAdes) (version 2) | ecosystem: Environmental > Aquatic > Deep subsurface > Groundwater | place...
TACAGCTTCTTGTTTTTCAGCTGCTTCCTTGACCTCTTGCACTGCTTCAGCTGTATCGCCTGCAATTTCCTCTTCAAGTAGAACTTCACTCTCAAGCTTTTCTGCCATATAACAATCAATGGTGAGTATTAGTATGATATATATAAATACTATTCCTTTTCCCTTATTGGGCTCAGTCACCTTTATAGCGCCTTCTCTTAGCTATTTCCCCGAACCTTTTCATCACTTCTTTGTATTTTGGGTGGCCTTCATAGCCTTCCAGAATGTTTTTCCAGACAAGGTCTAAAATTTCAAAATGTGTGGATTTTATTGCCTCATATAGAAGGTAAAGGTCGGTTGCCTGGTCCTCAACCTTCGCGGAGTTTTTCCCAAGGCCGAAGTCTATTAAATATAGGGAACCTACGGTTCCTCTAACCCTCCCCTCTTCTTTACTTCCTAGAATCATATTGGAGGTTGTCAGATCCCCATGCACGATTCCCACTGAGTGGAGATTGGCTACAGTAGAGCCGATTTGTCTGGCTATTTCAGCAGCCTCTTTTTTTGACTTTTTATTTAGAACATCTTTCAGCTTTTCCCCATCCAAAAACTCCATCTCGATTTTGTAATCTGTTGAGTCCAAAACCCGCGGGACAGGTAGGCCGTTTCTTTTTGCCTTGTCCAGCAGACCAACTTCCCAGCCAGTCCTGTCCTTCCTCAGCTTGCTGTCCAACTGTTTTACCCTGTAGTTTTTTTGTATTCTTTCTTTTACTAGAACTTTTCTACCACCCTTTTCTTCTAAATACAAAATTGCCTCAGCGCCGCGGTTTAAAATTTTCATATTTTCTTCTTTTTTTCCTTTTCAAAGTTAAGGGATTCTGAAAGCACGCAAAACCTCTTTCCAGCTTTTGGGTCTGTGTCACCACAAAATTTCCCATCGTCAAAAACGTGGCCTAGATGCTCTCCGCACTTTGCGCACAAAATTTCTGTCCTCAGCATACCAAAGGAATTGTCAGGTTTTGTTTTTATCGCGCCTTTCTTGGCTTCCCTGAAACTTGGCCACATTGTACCGGATTTGAATTTGGATTCAGAGTCGAACAGCTTGGCCCCACACTTTAAGCATTTGTAAATTCCCCTTTCCCATAGAGCCGTGTATTTTTCCATATCTATTTCACACCAAAATGTTTTCTTAGCAGGAATAAAAGCTCGGGGTGGAACTTTTCACCAGAGTCTATCATCGTCTGGATTTTTTCCAGGGTGAAAAATTCTATTTTCTCGACTTCCTCGGGGTTTATTTTAAAGGGGCCGCTATATGTTGATTTGAAAGTTATCAGGATTTTCTTGAGGCCGGTGCCGCGGAAGTTGTCAACGTAGATGTCTTTGGAAAAAAATTCTAGTTTTGGGTTTACGCCAAGCTCTTCTTGTAATTCCCGCTGGGCGGCGTATTCAGGCTGTTCCCCAGATTTTACATGGCCGCCGGCAGATGTGCACCAGTGGTGTGGACAGAAGTTTACATTAGCTCTCAACTGGAGAGCCATTTCCTGTTTTTTATTGAAAATTAAAACATGGACAATTCTATGTGTAAGTAACTTATTGTAAATTTCGTCTCTTGGAGCCTTTCCCACAACTTCATCTTTTTCGTTAACAATATCTAGAAATTCCATATTACAAGTTTACCACATTCTTTATTTCCTCAATCACATATGTTGCCAAAAGTGATTCGCCATATTTTTTTGCGGCTAGATCTCCTGCAGCTCCTGAAATATAGGCTGCAAGGCAAGCTGCTTTGAAAGGGTCGACACCTCTTGCTAATAGGGCGCCACAAATACCAGCCAACACATCCCCAGTGCCGCCTTTTGTCATGTAAGGGTTGCCTGTTTTGTTTTCAAATACTATGGAGCCATCTGAAACAATATCAATATGGCCTTTGAGAAGTATTGTGCAGTTTAGTTTTTTTGCGTATGTTTTTACCAGGGCTTTTCTAGCCTCCAAATCTTTGGGTATTTTTCTTCCAGCTATAATAGAAAATTCTCCCTCATGTGGGGTCAGGACAAAGTTTTTATTCAGCCCTTTTGGCAGATACTTGAGAGCATCACCATCGATGACGCAGGGTTTCTTTGTTTTCCACATTAACTTACAGAAGCTTGATGATTTTTCTCCGAGGCCATTACCGAAAACAACGGCATCTGCGCGGATTTTCTGGGTTTCTTTGAAATGTTTGTTTGTCAGAAAATCCCCATGTAATGGAAAGGTGATTAGATTTGGAGAAAAGGAAGCTGAAATATCTGCAGCTTTTTTAGGGGCAGCTATATAGACTAGATCGCAACCAGATTTTAACGCGGCTAATCCTACTAGAGCAGGGGCTCCTGTGTAGACATTGGAACCACCAATTACAAGAACTTTTCCAAAGTCGCCTTTGTGTGACCAAGGATCCCTTTTCTTATACACGTCTTTTATCAAAGCCTTAATTTGCATATTTTATATATATAGGGAGGGTAATTATATTATATGGGAAAGGAAGGCGGTAGAGGCAAACTTGAGATCATAAGGGACGTTCTTGTTATAGTGGTTTGCCTTGTTTTCCTTGCGAGCATACTTATCGGCGGTTTCCTTGTTTTGAAATATGGGCCACAAGTCTACAAGATTGCCAGCAGCGCTTATGGTACTTTAAGCGGCCTTACAGGGATTAGTGGCGGCGCTGCAAAGCAGTTCATAAATACAGGCGGCGGAGATAATCCAGCTCTATGCAGTCAGCTTCTTGAGGCTGAAAGCGCATTCCAGTCAGGCGATGCTACAACAGCATCGAAAAAATTGGACAGCGCAGAAGCAACTGCAAGATCAGAGGGTCTGACAACTGTTGTCAAGCTGATTGGTGATGTCAAAAAAGCTGTGACCGCTGGGAATGCTTTGGGAGTTTTGTCAGCCAGGGCAGCTTTAAACAGCGAATTGGGCTGCGAATGATGTTATAACAAATATTTACTAAGTTCTTGCTCCTGTATTCTCAATATAGTTTTCGGCACTTCTTTCTTTTCACCAAAATTAGACTCGAGTTTTCTGGCAGCTTCTGTTTCCAGTGCTTTTAGTTCTGGAACACCTCTTGCAAAACCAACAACCCTGAAATATTTCCCAGTTGCAAAATCCGCTGGGCCAGTCCATCCATAGGAGTGCGTGTCAACTTCCAGGGCGAGTATTTCCAGCGGGCCTTCTTTGCCATTAAGGTGGATGTAAATTGTGTTGAGCATACAGACAAAATCTATTTGACAGCACCATGGCTTTGAGAAAGGCTTTTTATTGTTTTATCCACATACTGCCATAATCATAGAATATTGCAGGTAAGTTTAAATTATCAACTATGCCCATATACCTACAATTGTTTGAAAAATCGAACATATGTTCGATAAATAGAACGTATTTAAGCAAGAAAAACAAAGGTAATCCATGATAGAGGACATTATCAACTCTAAGGTGAAAATCAGGATTTTAAAGCTGTTCTGTGGTGGAAAGTCTTTCTATGTTTCAGAAGCCGCAAGAGCGGCAAAAGTGTCGAAGTCTAGGGCTAGCCAATGTATGAGGGGGTTGTCTGAAAAAGGTATTTTGGATAAGAAAATCATTGGTAGAAGCGTGATGTATTCGCTTTCTTCCGGTGTGTTTGCTAAGAGTGTTATCAGCCAGCTATGTAGAAGCGAGGAACTCCTTGATGAGATAGGGGTGGACTTTACCAAACAGGCAAAGAAAGCTAAGCCTATCAGCATAGCAATTTTTGGATCTTCTATAACAGGAATAAAACCTGGAAACGATGTTGACTTTTTTGTAATCTCTGCCGAAAAGGATATTTTTTATAAAATAGCTGCAGAGCTGACAGAGAAGTTTGGAATTAGAATATCTGTCACAACAATGGTCAAAGCCGAATTTATTAGGAAGGCCAAGATGGGGGAAGAGTTTTCTATAAACATTCTAGCAAATCATAAACTTATTTATGGGAAGGGGTTGGAGAGTCTAATATGGTGAGAGAAGTTAAAAATGAAGAGGCTGAGAAGTTTTTAAAAAAGTCTGAAGAGTTTTATGGGTCAGCATTGGAAAATTATCAGAAAGGGATGTATAATGTAAGCATATTCAATTCCTCACAAAGCGTTATCTTGGCTAACGACGCCTTCTGTATATTTTATCTTGGAAGAAGGGCTAGCAAAGATCACAGAGAAGCCATCCAAATGCATGTTCAGGCATCTTTTGGAAAGCAATCTAAAAAGGAGATCATTGCTGAGGCTCTTGAGAAAAGAAGCGAATTTGGATATACTCAAAAAGAAGGTACGGATAAGGAAGCCAATCTTCTTCTCATAAGGGCCAAAAGGTTCTTGGACTGGGTAAAAAGCAATATAAAATAGACCCAGTAAACTACCATAAAATCTCAACCTCGTCTGCTCTCCACAATGGATTTATATCATCTTTTTTTGTGTCGAAGTTTTTGCACGCGGACTTTTGCATAACCACACCGGTCCACGCAATCATCGCACCATTGTCCATTGCGTATTCCTTTGGCACAGAGTAAAATTTTGCTTCCCTTTCTTTGCACATTATTTCTAACATCTCCTGCAATCTTTTATTTGCTGCAACACCGCCAGTCAGCAAAACTTCTTGTTTTCCAGTATGGGCCAATGCCCTCTCAGTAACTTCTGTCAACATTGCGAAAGTTGTTTCCTGAAAACTAAAACAAGCATCCTCTTTACTGATTCCAGATTTTACTTTTTTACCTGCTTCTGTGACAATTCCAGTAAAAGATAGATCCATTCCTTTTACAACATAGGGAAGTTCTATATATTTTCCTGATAAAGCTAGGCGCTCAATCTCCGGCCCGCCTGGAAAACCGATACCAACCTCACGTGCAAATTTATCCAAAGCATTTCCAATTCCAATATCCTGAGTCTCGCCAAAAATTCTATATTTGTTTTCTATTCTTGTTATAACTTGTGTGTTTGCGCCGCTTGTGTACAACACAACTGGGTCTTTGCAGGAAGTTGTCAGTTTACCAATTTCTATGTGCGCAACTGGATGGTTTACACCATAAACAGGTTTACTGGTTTTCTTGGTCAAGTCAAAAATAAAGTCTTTTCCAACTCTCAGACATGGGGAAAGCCCAGGGCCTTGGGAAAAACAAAGTATATCAACTTGTTCTAAATCTACCTTTGCTATTTTCAAGGCGTCTGTCAAAACTTTCTCTGAAACTTCCTTATGATGTTCAGCCGCGTCTATCGGTTTTATTCCCCATCCTTCTGGGGGTTTGTAGACAGACTTAGCATTAGCTAATATTTTTCCTGTATCTTCTACAATTCCTATTGAAAATGTATGGGCAGTGCTTTCTAAACCTAAGCAAATCATAGAGAACACTAAAAACTTAGATCAGGAAAGATATTAATATCTTGTGGATAAGGATTTCTATGCGAAAGGGTTATGATAGATTTAGGCTTGCATTTAAGGATCTTGGCAGGGGCATGTATATGGATATTTTTTTCAATGTGGACCAGTCTTTCCCTCCCGCTGCAGGTGTGCAGTCTGATTATGGGCCGCTCCATGCCAAATATGCCAGCACCAAAAGAAGATGGCGTTTATCAGAAGACTCGCCAACCAAAGATCATATAAGGGCTATAAATAATACCATAGGGCTTGCACAGAGCTATGCTGATTTACTTGTGAAGTTTTCTCAGCAGGGGCCGTTCTTTGTGACTGATAAGGTCAAAGCTAAGATGGAGAGGTCCAGTCAAAAGCTCGGCGAAATTTATAGAACATGGCAAGCTAGTGGTATACCTGAAGAGACCGATGAGAGGTTGTGGGAGAAAATTGGAGAGTTGTTAAGCTATCAAGTGGATTATGTTCAAAGGTTAGCTTCTCAAGAAGGTGTTGTTACAGACAGGACAACTGATTTGACTCCGATGAGATGTGATGATTACAGTTTCTGGGATGATGTAAGTGAATTGGAGGGTTTGTTTAGAGATAGGTTACCAGTAGACAAGCTAACAAATAGCAACCTTGTGGCTATAGCTGTCGCCAGTTCTTTAAGGAGATCCAGGGAATCGCGCATATTAACCAGGAATATAGGTGTCACGGATTGTGTCAGGGCTGTTTATGAGGCGACATCTGACCACAGTGATGGTGTTCTGTCTGGAAGGGCGCGGGAATGTTTATCAAGAAAATTGACTGCTGTATCGGTCCACTTCATTGGTGATGATGGTCTTCTACAGAAAGGGGTTAGCACATTTGACATTGGGCAACGTGAGCGTGATAAAGAAGCGCCAAGAATACTTCCGAGTAAGGGTAATGGTGACCAGAATAAAATCGCTCAGACAAAACAGCCTCGAAGTTATCGCCCCTATGGTGGGCTACCGTGGATAGTTTAAAGCTATTAGAAAAATCAGTCCTATTTCTTCAATTCCGTGTACCCACATTTTCCACAATAAGAGCGGTTTTTGTGCTGGGAGATCGTTGTCCCAGGGCCACAGCGCGGGCAATTTCTTCCCTTTCTAGTCAAAGCTGTCCCACTAACAGAATATAATTTCCAGATGCTCGGTGTTGAATGTTTTTTGCCTTTTCTCTGCTTCTTCTCCCTTTTCCTTACCTTACGTCCTTTTTTGGATACAGCTGCTTCTTCACCCATAGGGAACCTACGGTTTCTTCATCTCCCATTATATAGGTGAAGAGATGTCTCTTGTTCTTCCTCATAGAAGAGACAAGACCTCTAACCCTCCCTTATATTTACTCACACAAGGGATGCGAGATTACCTTAATCACCTATTTCTAGTTCTTATACAATAGACTTTAAATATGTTATTAAAGAGTGTGGCTATGAAAATTTATGGCTTGCTAGCCTCTATAATTATAGTTGTGGTTTTACTATTGCTTTCTATCCCGTTACTAAAACCGAAATACGAGGGCAAGGTTGTGGGTTTTTTGACAGATAAAGGGACGGTAAACTTTGATGTGGAGGTTGCCGATACCCCCATCAAAAGGGCAGTTGGCCTGATGAATAGGACTTCCTTGTCTGACAAATCTGGCATGTTGTTTATTTTTGACCAAGAGGGCATCCAAGGCTTCTGGATGAAGAGCACGTTAATTCCTTTGGACATGATTTTTATTTCAACAGACCAAAAAATAGTAAATATACAGAGTCAGGCACAGCCATGCAAGGTTTTAGACTGCCAGACTTACAGCTCTATAAAACCTGCAAAATATGTTGTGGAGATTAATGGTGGGCTGGCTGATAAGTTGGGGATAGTAGAGGGGCAGAAAGTTAAATTATGAAAATCTGGATTGAAAGCCCATATAAAAATAATCTGGCGCAGGATCTGAAAAAGCTAGGTGTGAAAATAGATAGACATAAGCCTGATTTTGTGGTGACTTATGGTGGCGATGGGACAATTCTGAGAGCGGAACGCAGATATCCAGGGGTCCCAAAAATTCCGATTAGGAAAAGCCACAACTGCAATATGTGTGTGGATGACTTGGCAAATATAGAAACTATAATGGAGAGAATTTCTAAAAAACAATATAGGATAGAAAAGTTTGAAAAAGTTGACGCTGCTTTTGGACAGAAAGTTTTCGTTGGATTGAACGAGATTCAAATACACAACAAAGATCCGAGAAAGGCGCTGAGGTTTAACCTTCTGGTTGGCGGGAAAAAGTTCACCAACCTTATTGGTGATGGATTGGTTTTCTCAACAGCTTATGGGTCTACTGCATACTACAGGGCAATTGGAAACAAACCCTTCAAATCCGGGATTAAAATAGGCTTCAACAATGTGCACCCAAAACAGACGACAATAAACCTGACTGGCAAAGCAACAGTTGAAATAATCAGGGAGAAGGCCTTACTGATTGCTGACAATGATGGTATTATAGAATTAAAACCAGGTAATACAGTTGAAGTTAGTAAATCTAAACAACGAGCCGCGTTTGTGAGGATTTAGCATGAAGCACAGCATAAAGGTTACAATCTTGCTTGTTCTCTTTTACTTTTTAGCCCAGATAATTGGCCTTGGGTTTGTTTACAGCGACATAAGGGTCGCGACAGTGATCACTGAAACAGGCCAGAATATAACTGTTGTCTCCCATCCAGAGACAGCTTTGGGGCCGAGGCCAGATCTATACAATTTAGATGCGATTTTTATGGTGCTGATTGGCGTGCTTATCGGCACTGGTTTGGTTTTGATTATTGTAAAATTTAACAAGGTGAATATCTGGAGGGGATTCTTTTTCTTTGCCGTCTTCATGACAATCACGCTGTCTGTTGGCGTGTTCTTCAATTGGTACGTAGCCGCTGTTATAGGTTTTTTGTTGGCCTTCCTGAAAATGTGGAAGAGGAATGTTGTTATCCACAATCTCACAGAACTGCTGGCTTACTCAGGGATCGCGGTTTTGTTCGCCCCACTATTTGAGCCGCTGTGGATGGTTATTTTACTTCTTGTGATTTCTGTTTATGACATGTTTGCGGTCTGGCAGTCAAAGCACATGGTGAAGATGGCCGAATTCCAAATCGAATCGGATGTGTTCGCCGGATTGTCAATACCATATAGGACAGTCAGATCTAAATCGAATCACCCAAAACACAAAAACCAGAACTCAAAACAAGTCACTGGTCAAAACACTGCAATACTGGGCGGCGGTGATGTTGCGTTCCCTTTGATATTTGCAGCTGTGGTTATGGAGTCTTTTATTAAATCTGGAATTTTTGGCCCAGTGGCTTTGATCAAGGCTTTGCCAATACCAATAATCACAGCGATAGTGCTGCTGGTTCTGTTGGTTTTCGGAAAAAAAGGGAGGTATTATCCTGCAATGCCTTTCCTAACTGCAGGATGTTTGATTGGCTATTTTATATCAGTTTTTTTGTAGATAGAACTAACTGGCCACTATTTCATACCCACCTACAATAAACTCGCTTTCTCTGTCTGTAAACTTGTCATTTAAATCCCTGTCAAAAACATCCACTGTTCCCATCTCGTAATCAACAAACCTGAAAATAACCTCATAAAGTATTTTGTCCCCAGATTTGATATAGAAAACAGGTACAGGCCCTGTAGTTAGCGGGCCTTCTTTCAATTTATCCTTTAGTTCTATTTGCAAATTGTTTTTCAGGTAATATTTAATTGGGCCCGTATTCCTCGGCTCCCCAATCTTAAGTTGGTCAATTGTTGTTAATCCAGTATCAGATAAACAATTGTATTCTATATATTCAACTGGATATTTACTAATTAACTGCAATGTTCCAGAATATGGAGCAAGGCAATTGGTTGTCTCCCCCTTATTCAAATCCACTTTGTACTGGGTTCCATACTGGTCTTCCAAGGTGACTGATTTAGTTGTAAAACCACGCGATCTAAACCTATATGTTACACCTTGGGTAGTTGTTAAAATAAATTCATTTCCCACATCACCTAGATATCCCTGAGGTATGAGAAGATAAGCCAAGATGCCCCAAGACCCAGCAACATCTGGTGATCCATACTTCCTTACAAACAACCCATTGTATTCCAGATCGTCCCCCTCCAAAGTAAAGCTTGCCCCCAAGTCTCCCTGTGGGTTAAATTTGGCCACAACTGTTCCCTCAGTTGCTGAATCAGAAGGCTGTGGAGAGGAGGGTATTACATCGCCTGTTTTTGTTGGTTCCGGGCTAGCTGTGACCGATGAGCTTGGTAGGGTTGGTGGGACTGTGGCTGGCGGGCTTGCTGTTACAATAACATCCCCTTTCTCACATGGCGGTGGAAGTTTTGTCTTTGCGCAATAAGAAGTTATTTCAGCACCCACTCTGGTTTTAATATCTAGTTCTGATGTTGTGGTCCCGCTTTGATTACTAGCGCAACCAGAAATAAACAAGACTGAAATTATCAGGAGTATTGGGAGCAGTTTTTTCATAATTAACCTTTGTTTAAAGTTATATATAAGTTGGTCTCACTTGCTTTTCAGAATATTCTCCATTGTCTCGACAATTATTTGCGTGCCTCTGTCGATTTCTAAATTTACCAAATCGCCCTCTTTTTTGAAGCTGAAGGTTGTCAGTCTCAAGGTCTCTGGGATGAAGTAGACTGAAAACTCGCCGCGGTCTGCGAAGACATCAACAATCGTTAAGCTCACGCCGTCAAGGGCTGCAAACCCTTTTGGGAAAATATATTTCATCCATTTTTTGTCGCAGCAGAACGTGACTACGTGATTATTTTTTGGCCTGGCAACTTTTATTATTTTCGCAACTGTATCTACATGGCCTGACACATCATGACCACCAATCTCTTCCCCAACCTTTAGTGCACGTTCAATATTTACTTTCTTCCCGACATGAAGGTCTCCTATTGTTGTTTTTTGGAGCGTTTCTTTCATTGCATCAAAGGAAACTTTGCTCCCAACAGTTTTTGTGGTTGTGAGGCAGACCCCATCAACAGAGATGCTGGAGCCTTTCTTTAGGTTTTTAGTTAGGTTTTTTGGGAGGTCTATAGTAAAGCTTATCAGCCACGGCTCGCTTTTCACAGCCACAACTTTTCCAAGGCCTTGCACTATTCCTGAAAACATAAACTAACTCTTCCTGCTTACTTTTATACTTCCTGTCAAATTAGATGATACTGGACCGAGTGTTAAAGCTACCCTTTGCACATCGCCAGCTTGCATTGTCGGGCCGCCTGATACTGTTGTTTTTCCAGAGCCTGCAGGCCCGTCAACATAACTGAAATCCGGCGGACTATACCTTTGTTGGTATGATATACCAAGAGATCCTGAAGCTAGAATTGTTATTTCGTATACAGAACTTGATGGGATGTCAATCGCATAAACTTTTTCTGTGCCAGAGGATAGTTGATAGTTCACTGTTGTACTCTGTTCTATTCCAAGGCCTGGAACAGTCTGCTGTATGCCTTTACTTATTTGTGTCAAGTATGCGCTTTTTTCGTGGTAAGGCGCCACGCAAATTTCTGTGGTTGCAGGTTTGTTATCTGTCGTGCCGCAGTTTTTGGAGTCAGAGCATGTTCTTGTGCGCTGGATACCGGAAGCAGGGCAGGAAGAGTCTGGCACTGACCAAGAACCACATGTCCAATTTTCATTGCAGCCTGCAGAAGCAGTTGGTGTAGCTGTTGCGTTTGGGGTTGTTGTTGCATTTGGTGTTTGGTTTGCTGCTGGTGTTGGTGAAGATGCTGATACAATGTCTGGCGGGCACTTTTTTATTTTTTCTGGTCGTTGTGCAAATGAGGAAACTATTTTGTCAGCTTTCAAAGAGAATTCTGCTGTCTGACCTCCTGGAGGTGTGGCAGATATTTTGGCGCCTTCAAGGCTGATCTTAGTCACTTTATCACCAGAGGCAGAGACCACTGAGGTTTTTACTGTTATATTATCCAACTTTTGTCCTCCAGTTAATGTAAATGGTGAGATGAAGGTTTCAAATATTATTTCGCTTGTTGGCTTGATTGTGGTTGTGGAGACAAGTTCCCCGTTTTTGTAGAGTTTGTATGGCCCTGTTGCATTTTTTGGTACTGTGCCTTCTTCAAAAAAAGTTAGCTGTTTGAGTGTGTACGTGTAGCCTGTTTGGTTTGGGGCAATAAATTCAAGGGTTGCAACAGTGCCTTCTTTATTGCAGATGTCCGGGAAAACTTCTGGTATCCGCATATTCATCAAGAACACGTCGCCTACTACAACTGGTTTTTGTGTCGGGGTTGGGGAAGCTGTGACAATTATTATTGGGCTTGTTGATGGGGATTGCGTTACTGTGCGCGGTGAGGTTGTGGAGAGGGGCGGCCTGTCAGGTATTTTTACTGCTTCGGTTTTTGAGAAGATTGAACTGAGGTAGTCTGAACTTGAATAGATTTTGTAGGTGAGCGTTAGCTGGCCAGATTTTGGTATTTTGGCATTCCCGGCACAGTCAGAGTACAGGCCTTTGACCAGGAGTTCATCGCAGACTGTAAGTGTGGCTTTACCTGTGTTATCTGTCAGGCCAACAATTCTTGAGTCGCCAATATCAATTGTAAATGGTGTGGCTGGCTTGTCCTTGATTTGTATTTTCAGTATGCCGGTGTTTGTCTGGTTCCACAGCTCTGAATCATCCACTGCAAAAGTTGCCTGTATGCTGTCTGCGTTTTTACATGGCTGCGGGTCTAACAGGCATTTTGATGTGATTGTGATTGATGGTTTTGCCTTTATCAATTCTGTTCCTGTCCTGTTCACATCATATGTTTGGGTGCAGCCGCTGACCAGAATAACTGCCAGCAAAATTAGCACAACAAATATGCCTTTATTGAAATGCATAAAACTAATTGTTTTGGGTGGATTTTAAGGTTAAATCGCCCTTTTTAAGGCTTTCTGTACTACTATTTAATAGATAATTTTGGTAGACGTAGGTATGAAGAACACAAGGGTGACTAGAAGGGTGAAGAAGGAGGAACAGAAAGGTGGGCTTGAGATATACAAGAGCTCCGGTACAGTTTTGAGCACAGATTTCAGGGGGTATTCTAACATTTTAAACGCTGGGGAGGACAGGCCAGACATAACAAGAAATATTCCAATCTGGCTTCTTGAGCCGGCAGAGAAGGTTGCCAAAAGGAATGGTGGCAGGTTCCTTAAGTCGGCCGGTGATGGGGAATTATGGACATTCGGGGTTGAGGTACCCACACCATTCGAAACAGATGCAGAAACCGCAATTGCGGGAGTTAGATCTAGCCTTAAAATGTTGGATAAGATGAGCCAAGCCAGGGATAAACTGCTCGCAACAGAAGATGTCGCTGTTAGAGATATTCTTGAAAGAGCTAGGGATGCGCTAGAAGATCCAGAAAATTTTTTGCTGGCCAGATATGGCCTCGGTTCTGCTGGTCCAGGGGAATTGGTTTTTAGTTTAAGGCGTATTGAAGGAGAGCCTTCTCCTGTGAAGGATGTATCTGGCAATGCAATGTCAATCGCAAACAAACTTCAGGGTAGGGCCAAACCAGGAACAATAGAAGTTGATAAACTTACCAGGGACCTTGCTGGAGACAGGTTTAGGTGGGAATATGTTGGGCAGGATAGGATAAAGGGCGTGAATATAGAAATTTACAGGCCAATAGAGGAAATTTTTTCTACCTTTGATGTTGCTGAAGTAAGAAATATGTTTTTTGGTAGGGAAGGTGTTGTCGCTGAGATAAGGAAATACTTGAGGGAAGGCGGCTACCCTGTCTTGTTAGAGGGCCCGATGGGTTCAGGGAAAACAGCAACAGCCAAGAAAGCTGTCCGTGGGGTACGAACAGTTAAATTTGGTCTGCTTGACAGGTCAATCCCTTACTCTTTACTAAACAACTTGTACAGGCCGCTGTTTGGGGAAGATGTTACTAAAATCAGGGAAAGGTTATCTGGATTCACAGGTGGTGGTGTGGATTTATCAGACCGCGACCTTCCATACATCGCAATACCAATGGGCTTGGAAGCTTCTGGTTTTGATGTCCCGTCTGACCCAGAGGCGAGGAATGCTGTTATAGCTGACACGTTCTCTAGATTGATGGGCGCCCTTCAAGTTGTCATACTGGACGATGTGGATTATGCTGATCCGCTCTCGCAAAGGCTCATAGAAAATGTCAGCGGTGAGAGCAAGCTTGTGATGACATCAAGGCCCGGATTTGAACCAAAGTTTCCTGTTAACAGGATTGCGCTAGACGAGCTGGAAAGAGAGAATACAGAAAAAATCTTGAAGGGGGTTCTTGGGGATCGCTTTTGTAAACTTGACCAAGAAACTGTTGAAGCCTTTTTAGACAAAGTTGATGGGAACCCATTTTTTGCTACAAAAATTTCTGTCCACCTGAGGGAAAAAATAGAGACTGGCGGTGACCCAAAACAAGTTTTAAGGGAGCTTCCTGATGATGCGAACTCATACATAACTTCAAGGATACAGGAATATGGTCCAGAAGTTTACAAGGCGTTCAGGTACGGTGCCCACCTTGGCAGGCCTTATTGGTATATAGCTGATTTGGAGGAGGTTGCTGGTGTTAGCCTGGATCAAGAAACGATTGAGAATATGAGGAAGTCTGGTCTTGTTGGGAAAACAAGGCAGCACAGCATCGAGGTTGATGAAAAACTTTCAGATGCGTTGCTTAGCAAAACAACCCCAGACAAAAGCAGGAGGATACACAGGGAGTTTGCAGAATATTTTGAGAGGTTGTTGCAAACAAACAAGAACAAGGCGCTGCTCCTTAACACAGCGACACAATATTCCAAATCTGACCAACCCGAGAAGGCTGTCACTTACTTGCTTGAACTTGGAAAGATTGAAAGGTCTGCGGGCGCAACAGAGACCTCTGTAACACATCTTGCAAGGGCTTTGGAAATTTTAGATGCGAATGGAGAGGATTGGAATACTCAAAGGTTGAGGATGGAAGTGTTGGAAGAAATTGTGGCAACCAACAAAGACATGAGGCTTGATGCAGAGGTTGGCGAGTCTAGCCAGAAAAGGGAAGGGATTGCGAGGGGAATGGAAGGCGAAGCACAGAGACACATCTATAGAAGCCTCAATTTCAGGGGCGACAGCCTTGTAAGAACAAGTCCGGAAGCTGCTTTACCGTTACTTCAGAGGGCGAAAACAATGGCACAGGAGGCTGGCGATGAGGAATTCGTGATGAGGCCCACAGTTTCTATTGGTGGATATTATTTCCAGAGAGGAATGTTTGAAGAAGCTAGGAACCACTTTTCTGAAGCCCTTGCTATAGCAGAAAAAATTGGGGATATAAGACAAGTTTATAGGGCACATCTAAACATTGGGGAAAGTTATTCTAGGCAAGGGAACTTAGCAGAGGCTGAAAGGGAGTATGGACTTGCATGGGAATCTGCATCAAAACTTGGACACAAAGGGTTTATGGCTGATGTGAAAAGGAATCAGGCATATATTGAGACAGCTAGACATAACACTGTCGGGGTTTTAACAAATTTACAGGAGTGCTTGCGATTGGCCAAAGAAGGGGGAAGTACAGAAAACCATTTGTTTGCAATAAGCGGTATTGCTGATATACTAATTGATGGGAGTGATTATGCTGGCGCAAAAACTCTGTTGGATGAAGGTGATGCTATTTTTAGAAGGTGGTATAAAAGTTTGAATGGGACGGTTGCCGGAAAATATTTTGTGCAACAAAAAGAGAGGCTATCAAAACCAGCTTCTGTTTAAGCTTGTGTTCCACCGCCAGCCTCCCCACCAACTGGCAACGCAGCCACTGCACCGCCTTCTGCGACTGGCCTTAAGTTTGTGTCTGATGGCAAACCAAGCATTGTGGCCAAGCTCTCTGAATATACAGCGCCCTTGTCCTCGCACACAGCTTTGTATTCCATGTCGCCTTGCACGCATGTTTCTTGTTCACCGCATGGCACAGTGTAGGTTCCGCATGGCAAACTCACCTTGCATGGATCGGCTGGGGACTCCTCGACTTTTACAATCCTGACAATGTCTGACTTGCCACAGGGCTTTCCAAACACGCCAAGGTTGACTGTGGTCTTCTGCGTTGTGGTTATGGTTGTTATCCTGGAATCTGTGCATGGCTTCTTTGTTATTGTCTGTCCTGATGCCGGTGGTCCAACCAAAACCTGGTTGCCTGTCAACCCGTTCGGACCAGCGATTGTTGTAGAGTCAAGACCCAATAATTGTCTCAACTGCTTTATTGCCTGCTCCTTTGTTTTTTCTGAGCCGAGGCCAAATGAAGATTCAATGCCTTTCACGGTTGGGATAATTGTTGTTTGGCCATTCACAATGACTTGCGCTGTCAGGTTACCTATTTCCGGCAGATAATCTGATTCGTATTCATCTTCGCCAACTTTTTTGAGCTGTAGCACAGTTGTCTGGCCGTCTGCGATTAGGGTTGCTTGGAGAGGGGAGTCGCCTATTGCGCTAGCAGCACTTGGTAACTTGGCAGCTCCACCAGATAACTTGACGGTTCGTGTAGTTCTTACTTTTATTTTTTGCTTATTGTAGCAGTCTCCAACTTCTACTATTTCTATATTAACTACAACAACAGTATCGTTGACAAGTATCTCTTCTGGACGTGTTACGTCACCACCCAAACATTTGCACCTGTTTTTCTCATCGCTTAAAGCTCCACATCGGGTGGCGCCTGCTGCTATACAAGCTTGGCTAAGCAGTTGTGGA
>Ga0209541_10009171_pt1 | contig 16082 bp, 13 predicted proteins | sample RifCSPlowO2_01_FD_184027 | JGI IMG/M metagenome (GOLD analysis project Ga0209541, IMG submission 184027) | Groundwater microbial communities from Rifle, Colorado - Rifle CSP2_plank lowO2_0.1 (SPAdes) (version 2) | ecosystem: Environmental > Aquatic > Deep subsurface > Groundwater | place...
CAAAAATGGCAGATGGTAAATTGGTCAATGGACGATCTCGCGCAGCGCGCGAGCGAAGACCCCTTGTAGACTACGAGGTTGATAGGCTGGCAGTGTAAGTACCGTAAGGTATTGAGCTTACCAGTACTAATGGTCAAAGAAGTAGATTATAAAAGATTTTTTAAATTCTCTTCACTTTTGAGGGAGCCAAATAATTAAAAATTTGATATAATATTTTGCTGGTCTTTGGAGCGAGATGGAACTACCTGATCCCATTCCGAACTCAGAAGTAAAACGTCTCAGCGCTCACGATACTGGGTTTTCCCGGGACAATGGGTCAAGGCCAGCATTTTTTATCTCTTGACTTAGGTGTGTATATTGTATATACTAAAGATATGAATACTGCAGTTATTAATATTAAAACAGAACCTCAAGTTAAAAAAAAAGCACAAGTCGTGGCAGAAGAGATGGGAATTTCTCTAAGCTCACTTATCAATGGTTTCCTTCGCCATCTCATTAAAACAAAGACAGTTACTTTTACGGCTCGTGAAGAGCCTTCTCCCTGGCTTATTCAAGCTCTTAAAGAATCAAAAGAAGATATAAAAAGGGGTAGAGTTTCCCCCGCCTTCGATAATGTGAAAGATGCTGTAGCTTGGCTAAATGACCCAAATGCAAGACTTCAAAATGGAGATAAAGTTTAGTCCCCGTTTTAGAAAACAATATCGCAAAGCAAGTCATAAAATCAAAGTTACCTTTAATAAAAGATTGAAACTTTTTCAAGAGAATTCTTATAATCCGCTTCTGAATAATCATCAATTATCAGGAAAATTAAAAGGTTATCGGAGCATAAATATTACGGGGGATTGGAGGGCAATTTATTCACGGGAAGATGGTTCAATTATTTTTGAAATGCTAGGAACCCACAACCAACTTTATAAGTAACCGGAAGCTTTCTCTTTTTAAGTTTTAAGTAATCAGTCTCATTTATTGGACAAGTTCTCTATTGAAGTTTATAAAGATACTTAGGTGACCAGACTTAAGCCAGATCGATTAACTCCCAGCCGTTTAAGTATCTGCGCACCAACATTACTATTTAACACAGCTTCTCCTTCTTCCATTATTACATCTAAAATATCTTCCGGATTTATGCTTTCTCTTCCATCATTTAAAACTTTTTTTGTAGCCATCATTGCGATTTTATGTAATCTCACTGTCATTGGGATTTGTTTCCATGCTTGAATCGCTGAGCTTTGATTACTTGGTGGATTAGCCCTATTTAAATGTTTATATCCACCAATTTCCATCTTTACTTTTCTTATGCTTTCAGGATTGACTCCTGCTTTGCCAAGCGTTTGTCCCAGAACTCCTACTTTTGATAAGCCTACTAATAAATCACTGGTGTCAATCCATTGTCCTCTACCAACAGAAGCTGCTTCCTCAAGCGCTATTCTTAGAACTTCTTGCGATTCCTCTGATAAGGAAAGAGTGGGTTCCCTCACAAGCTCGTCTTCTTGAGTTTGCGCAATTTCACTCTTACCCATAATTATATGAGTGGTTTTTTGGAACTTTTCGTTTTAATCTGGCCTTCTCTATAGGGTAATTATTATTCACGAGATTATGGTATTAGGATTCTCTCAAATTGTCAAACTTGACACCCTTTTGAATTTTTCATACGCTTTAGGTGAAATGTTTAATCCATTCAAAATCTTTTTTGGTACCTCCACTAATGAGCTTGAAGAGAATGAATTAAATGTTATGAGCCCTGATACAGGGGTTATTAATCAATCAATTGTAGTCCCCATCAAAGAACCAATTGCAGTTGAAGGTTTGGTCGGAGATTCCTCGCCATCAACTCCTAGTCCCGAAAAATCAGGGGATGATAAAGATGCTGAGACTAATAAGCCAATAACACAAGATACCATAAATGAAATAACCGACTCAATGAGAGATCTCCCGAGGTTAAGTGAACGGTCAGCATTTAGAATTCCATATCGAAGTGATCGGAGAACTCCAATTGAAGTTTTCGACGAAGTTACTGGATTAAATGTTGAGGCAGCATATGATCCGGAAGCTAGCGCATACTACCCATTGAAAATTTATTTATCTACACCAAAATTAAGTCCGGGGGAAGACCATACAGGACCATTGGGTAGAATGGATGCTGCCATGAAAGAGATTTATGGAGATTCAGAACATGTTGATAGCAAAATGCGTAGCGTCGAATATGGTATCAAAACTGATCGGTCTGATAGAGCGAAATTTGCAATGTATGTTAATAAAGACATGCTAATTTCAAGTGATTTTGGAGACATAAAAGGAGATTGGGAATTAACAGTTGATGATAGTAGATCTCAAAGACCGGTTACGGAAAATGGAGGAAAATTTTTAAAAGGGATCATTGAGAGAGCAGTTCGGAAGCAAAAAGAAGACTACGAACAAATAAGAGTTCGAACGAATCTAGTCATTGAAAAAGTTAAAGATGAGGCTATTATAGATGATCCTGAAAAAGGTTATGGTTACGCCTATCACTCCACTCATCCTGTAAATATTCCCAGTATTTCAGAATCAGGGCTTCAGCCAAGTGGTTCCGGATCAAAAGAGCCTGGAACTATTTTCTTTACCGGCTGGGACTCTGCAACTACTTATCAGCCCGAACAAGATCGAGGCGTAGTATACAGGTTTCATTTACCAGATATGCCAGAAATTGCAAGATCAATGCTTGGGGACGATGAATTGGAGTTGCGGGGCATAGGGAATAGTGTCGGGACCACGACACCAATACCTCCCGACAAGCTTAATTTTAGTCTAGACAGCGGGAAGACATGGATGCCCGTTGTTTCTCGACGCGAACAAGGTATTATGCCTGCCACTTTGCCCAAGGCGGCATAACACACTAGCCGATCCGCAGAATTATCAAACTAGGGGAGGTTTTGAGGAGAGTAAAGAAGGCGCTTAAAGTTTTTTTGGACAATAAGTCAAGGCCCCCGCCTGCAACGCTATGCGTAGCATTTGCGGGCAGGAGCATTTTTATTGCCAAAATTAGTCAAGGCTGATATTATTCACTCATGGTTATTTCGCATCGCGGGATAAAAACCGGGGAGAAAGAAAATTCTCTGGAGGCTTTTGAGAAAGCTCTAGAAATGGGAGCAGATGGAATTGAGTGTGATTTAAGATTTACCATCAATGATAAGGTAATTGTATCGCATGATAAAATTTCTGACTCAGAATACAAAGATCAGCTTTCTCTGTCTGATCTTTTTGATTACATAAAATATAAAAAAAAGCCTTTTTTTCTTGAACTTAAAAGTTCTTCTCCAAAACTTGTTAAACAAGTATCCGAAAAAATAAAGAAAGAAAACCTTTGGGATTTAGTTCATTTGATCGGCTTCTCGATTTATATTAAAACCGCACTTTCTTTTCAAGAAAAATATCCAAAGCTTCGTGTAATACCTTTTGTGAATTTACCTATTTTATCTTTTATAAAACCTCCTAAGAAAAGTTACGGAGTTTTTTTAGGATGGATCGATGAATGGAAATGGAGCCAGCGGGTATTTCAGGGAATGCTACCTCAGGAAAGACTTAGTAAATTAAAAAAGCTGTACGAAAGAAATGGATTTAAAGTTATGGCGGGTGTAATTAATAACGGGAAAGGATTAAATTATTTTAAAGATGCGGGAATAACAGATATCGTCACGGATGAAATAGAATTCGCCTCAAAGACCCTAAGTTAAAAGTTAAACATTAAAGAAATTGGGATATTATTTCAATGTATTATATATCGATATATGATACACCGAATATACTTAAGCTTCCTCTTTGTCGATTAGGAATCTTTTAACAATAAAGTATCCGGCGGAGAAGAAGAATAAAGCGCCGACTGCGATTATTACAGACCTGCCGAAAAAAGTTTGATATAGCCGTTCACCAAAGTAAAATATTCCTATATCCGGAATTGACGCAATAAGTGTTGCCAGGAAAAATTTGGGAAAGCTTATTCTTGTCAATCCTGCTGCGTAACTTGAAAAATCCATAACAGGGACAGTAAAAAGTCTGATCAGTACTATTGCAATAAATCTTTTTCTTTCAGAAAGTTCTCCTTCAAGCTTATGAAGTTTGGCAAGCGGAACAAATTTTCCGACAAGCGGCTCTCTGAATTTTCGGGCAAGAAAAAAACTGATAGACGTACCAATTAAAATTCCGCAAACAGTATAAATATATGTTTGCCACCAACCAAAAATCGGAACAGCGGCAAAAGATACCACTCCTGCGGGAATTGCAGGAAATATTATTCCGACTATTCTCCAAACAATTAAAATTAACGGGCCAAGATAAGGATTAGCCCTCAAAAGCATAAGAATGTTTCCGGAGAATTCTCGGGAAATAACATAAAGAAGAATTAAGATTAAAACCAAAAAGATAAATCCAATTGCGATTAGAACCTGCGTCTTTCTCGACATTTTTAAATTATATCAGTTATATGCTACGTGAAGAATAAAAAAGGGAGTGCCGAGAACTTCATTTACTTTTCTGCCTCCTAACATTCTTAAAATTTCTTCTCTTTGCTCGGGTGACCACCAGTAAACTTTATACCCGGATTTACCTACATAGATTCCTCTGTCAAAATTTGTTCTTTCTAAGTCTGGTTCTCCGATAAAGCTAATAGCGCTATATATCTTTACAGCATAATCTTTGAACAGTTCCCCCCGCCATGCAGAAATGATAACCTCTCCATGTTTTTCTTTTGCTACTTTTCCCATCTCCTCAATTGCTTTTTTATAATCTCCCTCCCATGTGCCGATACTATTCTGAAGGCAAACTAAAACTGGATTAACCAAATCACATTGTTTGCATCGCCTTTTACCGCAACCGCATTAGAGAATTTAGCAGTCCTCTTTTGCAGCTCTTGAAACATCTCATCGTTTATTTCAACTGCTATAACATTTCTTGTGATGGGGGGGGCAATATGAGGAAGAACTCTTCCGTATCCGGCGCCGACATCAATTACGGTTTTTCTGGAAAGATCAGGAATAGAAGAAATATAATCAAGTTCTGCTTGTTCATATGCTTTTAAAATCGGATTTTGAGTATTTTCGACGAGATTTATGTATTCTTCTACAGACCAATCGTAAATAGGAGACGTTTTCACTTACGCGATTGTACCAAAATCAATCGTGTGGTACAATGAGGTTACCTAAAAAATTAAGGAGGAATAGATGAGTGGCAAAATCAATTCAGAGTTCAGAGTTCAGAGTTCAGAATTCAAAAAAAACAACTAAATCTTCAAAATCCACGTCGATGGCGGAGCTTATGGCTTCGCAAAATACTTCATTCGTAACTCTTCACAAGGGCGATATTCTTGAAGGCAAGATCACCAAGCTGACATCCGGTGAAATTCTGGTTGATATAAATGCCAAAGCAGAAGCGGTAGTTTTGGAAAAGGACAAAAAGATTCTGCGAAATATTTTGGATTCTTTTAAAGTAGGCGATACTGTTTCAATTCAGATTTTAAATTCCGAGTCAGATCTCGGCCATCCTGTTGTATCTCTTCGGAGATTTTTAAATAACCGGCTTTGGAGCAAAATCACGCAACTTCAAAAAGATAAGACGGTTGTAAATGCGACAGTCAACGAAATAATAAAAGGCGGACTTTTGGTAACAACAGATGATGGAATATCAGGTTTTTTACCTAATTCACAAATTTCGTTTGCCGCTTCAAACGATGAAAGCCCCACCGGCGGAACCCATATGAAAGCAATAATTCTTGAAGCAGACAGGAATACCGGTAAGATCATCTTTTCCCAAAGCCAATCGGTTACATCCGAGGATTTCATGAAGTCAACTAAAAGATTAAAAGTTGGTGAGAGAATTAAAACTACGGTTACCAACGTCACTCCCTACGGACTTTTTGTTTCTGTGCCAATAGAGGAGTCTTCGATAGACGGATTCATACACATTTCGGAAATTTCCTGGGGAAAGGTCATGGATATCGCAAGTGAATACTCATCAGGTGACACAGTTGAGGCACAAATAGCAGGATTTGATCAGGAGGCAAGAAGAGTAAACCTGTCTGTCAAAAAGCTTATGACAGATCCATTTGAAGAAAAGATGAAAAACTATCCGGTGGATAAAAAAGTAACGGGCAAAGTAAGAGAAATGCGTCCGATTGGGATCTCTGTTGATATAGGAGATGGAATAGAAGCACTTATTAAAAAAGAAAAGATTCCACCAACAATGTCGCTTGCGGTGGGGGATAGCATCGATGCTGTCGTATCGGATGTTGACGTAAAAAGAAGAAGAGTAATTCTTACGCCGATTCTTAAAGAAAAACCGCTTACCTACCGGTAAGAATAAATACCAATGTCAAATACTACCAATAAATACCAATTGCCAATATTTTAATATTTGTTTATTTGATATTTGTAGTATTGGTAGTATTGCGAGGATGAGACATGAAGTCGAAGACGAGCTACGTATGTCAGGAGTGCGGATACGAGTTTCCAAAGTTCTTGGGTAGGTGCCCTGAGTGCGGGCAGTGGAACACGCTGCGAGAATTCAAGGTTGCCGGTTCAAAGTTAAAAGTTGAATCACAATTTGCAGCATTATCTTCAGAAAAAACAAAAACTCCAAAAAAACTTTCAGAAATTAAATTTGAAGGGAAGAATAGACTATTAACCGGGTATGATGAAGTGGATAACGTCTTAGGAGGAGGATTGGTTAAGGGAAGCGCCACGCTTCTTGCGGGAGACCCGGGGATAGGAAAGTCGACTCTTCTTCTTCAAGTCGGTCTGAATTTATCGCAAACAAAAAAAGTTCTATATATATCGGGTGAGGAGTCGGAGGAACAGATAAAAATGCGCGCTTTAAGAATTAATAAAAATGCCAAAAACAACAACTTTTTCCTGGTTTCTCTAAACAACACTGATCAGGCGTTTAATGTTATTGTAGATACAAAGCCTGAGATCGTGATAGTCGATTCAATTCAGACTATGGAATCGGAGAACTTGTCCGGGCTTTCGGGTTCAGTAGGTCAGGTACGCTACGCCGCTCTCTCATTTATAAAAATCGCCAAGACTTTAGGAATTCCGGTGATTCTTGTTGGCCACGTAACCAAAGAGGGAATGGTGGCAGGTCCCATGGTGTTATCCCATATGGTTGACACCGTTCTTTTTTTTGAAGGAGAAAAATTTACCCAGACGAGAATCTTGCGAAGTCTTAAGAACAGGTTTGGTCCGGTTGATGAGGTTGGGATTTTTGAAATGGGTGAAGTAGGACTATCGCAGGTAAAGGATGCGGAGCATTTATTTATGTCCTCTGACAACTTGAAGACTCCCGGCTCAGTCCTTACTGTAGCAATGGAAGGAACCCGCCCATTTCTTGTTGAGATACAGGCTTTGACTGTATTTTCTAAATTTCCAATGCCAAAAAGGGTCGCAAATGGAATTGACGGCAGGCGTCTTGAGCTTCTCATAGCTGTTCTTCAGAAGCAGGTAAGAGTGCCGGTGGAGAACATGGATATTTTTGTAAATATCGCAGGAGGTTTTAAGCTTTCCGATAGAGCGGCCGACCTTGCAGTCTGTCTTGCGATTTTCTCAAGTTTTAAGAACATCCCTGTCTCAAAAACCGTTGCAGTGTCCGAGGTTGGACTTTTGGGAGAGCTTCGCAACGCGCCATATTTTGATAAAAGGGTTAAGCAAGCCCAAAAATTGGGCTTTAAAAAGGTTTTAAGTGAGAAAACACATAAGACTCTTCCCGATGTTATAAAAGCTTTCAACGGGCAAATGAAAGGGTAGACATGGCAAAGAAAAGACAACAAGCAAAAGAGACAAAAGAAGAAAAAGCTATCCGCCAGGCTTTTTCTCCAAAAGTTCTGGGTATTTTGGCAGACGAGGTTGCAAGAACCATGATGAGAAGACTTCCTCATTTCCGAAGAACTGCGAAGAAGAAAAAGACCCAGAAAATAGAAAATGCAATATTTCTGGATACATCTGCAATTATTGACGGAAGAATTTTTGACATAGTAAAGCTGGGGTTATTTTCGGGAACTTTCGTAGTAATAGAAAGCATACTTTTAGAGCTTAAGCATATTGCCGATTCACAGGATACTGTAAAAAGGGAGAGGGGAAGAAAGGGACTTGAACTTTTAGAGAAGTTAAAAAAAACAAGAGGAATTAAATTTAAAGTAGTTGAGGGGGAAGGAAATGGTAAGATAAAAGACTTAAAAGAAGTTGACGAGAAGCTGATTTACACCGCCAAGGGGAGTCGCGGAAAAATTATAACATGCGATTACAATCTTGAGAAAAAATCAAATATTTCAGGTGTTATTGCAATTAATATTAATACCTTAGCAACCCTTCTTAAGGTCCGGGCTGTTCCCGGAGAAGCTCTTCATATCAGAATACTACATAAGGGTAAGGATTTGACACAGGGGGTAGGTTATTTGGATGACGGTACTATGATAGTTGTTGACCAGGGAGCGGGAGATGTAGGTAGAGAATTAGATGTCTTAGTGTCAAGAGTAATTCAGACTACTGCGGGGAGAATACTATTTTCGAGAAAGATTAAGCCTTAATCTTAAAGGAGGTAGGAATCCCTGCCCAAGACTCCTACCTCCTCCAAAACTGTAAATTTCTTTTGCTTTCCCGCCTTGGCGGGATCCCGTCCCCGATAATATCGGGGCGGGGCAAAAATTTTTCTAAAAAAATCTAGCAATAACAAGAAAAACTATCGGTTTTAGCTTCGCTAATTTTCCTTGACAATAAGTCCTCTTTTTGTTAAATATTTATTCAGGTAATTAGTTTTATTTCCTGCCTAGGAACTAGTTACCTATCTTGCAAGAGCATTGCTTGTCGTACTGAAATTATCATCGAGAGTAACGAAAGCGATGCTCTTTTTTGTCTCGCAAAGCCAGACTTGGCTCTGCCAGAAGAAATTTACAATTTTATAAAAGTGCTACGGGAACCGACAGACCTCTTTTGATTAGAGATTTAAACTGCTCCCTGCCTTGTCTGAGAAGCTGCTCCTGCTTGTAATCAGGAATTGATTTTTTGTTCTCTTTCTTGCTTTTAAAAAATGTAAACTTCATAAGTGAAATTATTTTATCACACGTTGTCAAGCCCTGTCAATCCTATAGCCTAAAAAAGCATGAAAAATTGCTAATCTCATAGTAAAATTGTGGGGATTTAGCCCGTCACTGTAGCCTAATTTTTAAGCAATAGGAAAATGTGGATAAATTGGGGAGAGAGAAAAATAGACTCGGCAAACACATGTCGAGAATGACGCTCGCATATCTTCTTCCAGTATCAAAGTTTTACTCGCTCGCTAAGTGAAAGCCTTTCTAGAAGTTTAAATAAGAAAAACAAGACATATCAGACGGCTTTCAGTTCATCCTCGAATGACTTGCCCTCGTCTATTGAAGATGGAGGTAGTAAATTGTATCTGTAAGTTGTTAGTCGTTAGCTGTTAGATGTTAGTTGTTATTTATGCTGATTTGACGATTGGGGCGAAGAATGAGCGGAAGGTTTTAGAAGGCGAGCTGTAGTTATATAGCGCCATTGATTTAATCCAGAGCTTAATAAAGGGTATCGGGTTTCTTCTTAGGTCTTTAAAGTATTCATTGGGATGATTCCTGTGGTAGTGAAGGAAATTATTCAAATTAGCAAACTTACCATAAGGAAGAAGCTTGAGGAAAACGTCGCTGTAGATAAAAGGATCTGACTTGGGACTAAATTTAAGTATGTCTTTTGGGAGAAGTGTTTTATTTATCATAAGAGTTTCAAATTGCATCGATATGCCGTGAAGGGGGGATTGATATATGTCTTGATTCTCCTGCGGAAACTTACTTTTTCCTATCCGCTTATCATTTCTTCCTATAAAGTAACATTGAGTTCCAGCAGCCACAACATCCGGATTTTCATTTAAAAATAACATCTGCTTCTTCAACCTGTTTCTTGCTGAAACATCATCGGAGTCCATAAATGCAATATAAGAGCCCTTAGCCTTTGCCAAAAGCCTATTTAATGTTACTCCGATTCCGTATCTTTTTACATTCCTTTTTACCTTAAATCTTTTATCTTTTTTTTCGAATTCTTTTAAGATTTTATAAGAATCATCGCTTGAGAAGTCATCGAGTGCTAAAATTTCAAGATTTCTATAACTCTGAGTCTTAATGCTCTTAAGGCTCTGCCGAAGATGCCGTGCTGAGTTATGAACCGGAATAATAACTGAAATTAAAGGTTTACCGTCTCTCATATTTGGAAAATTTTAAAATTACGGGGCAATTATGTCATTTGGGGCAGGAGTATTTAATCATGCTATTTTAGCAAAAGATTTTATATCTGTCAATTAAAGAAAAGAAAGTATTATTACTAATATACTAGTATATTAGTAATTGGGTATATTTATTTTAATTTATAGGTTTGGATTTTAGGGTTTTAAAGATTACAAATATAATTGTTCCAAGAGTTAGGATAAAGCCGAGAATTGAAGATATTGAGGTAGATAGACAATAACAATAAATTTGCCATTTGCCAATTTACCATTTTCCATTATCCAGCCGTTTGCCCAGTTGTTGACCATTACATGATTCTTAATACCCTTTCCGAGTATGAATGGAAAAGCAGTCTGAAATAGATTAGGCTTGCCGGTAATTTGATATGCAGTCCATCCTTTATCATAGCTTTGAGATAGCACGATAGTTTTCCCTTGAATTCTCGAAGGATCGTATCCGACTACATACAAGCTTTCATTTGGATGGGAAACATTTAATATGGCACTTTCAGTCTCTCCTGAGTTAAATGTGCCCTTCTCAAATTTCAAAGACGTTAAGAAGTTATAGGGAATAGGATAAGCAGAAATTCTGCCGAATTCGTTTATGGTTTCTGAACTTCCGATTGAAATATTATCAAGATGAAGAGAATAGCCTCGGCCAAACTCCTCCTGAGGAGAAAGCACAAAATATGAGGATGCCATTTTTTTATTGCTTTTAATATACGTATCTATGGGCGCAAATTTCTCATTTTCATTTAGTACCCAAAAATGAAGAGGCCTGTCTTTTATACTCCTGTTTTCAAAGGCGAAAAGATAAGAAGATCCATGGTCAAGCGAATCCATATAAAAGGACATACACAAAGTCGCATTTCTTGAAGAAAGCCTTATAGCTTTTTCTCCTTTCTCAATAAATTCTGACTTCGTTTCCCCGCGTCTGAAGCTATCACAGCTTGAAGCCTGCTTTGAAATTTCTTTATTCGGAGAAAGAGAAAGACCCTGATACCCGTCATTAATTTTTGGGAAAACTACTTTTATTTTGTCTTTTGCTTTAACATTTTTTACCAAAATTTCCTGCGGAAGAACATTAAACAAAGTTTTTAAATCTTCCCCCTTCACGCTTTGCTCTCCTGATTTTCCTTGGGCATCGGTGATGGTGAATACATTATTTCCAGCAAATGATAATCCGGTTGTTCCCAAAAATTCCGATTTCGGGTTGATAGCAAAATTCGCAATTCCATTAAGATTCATTTTTACCGGGAAATTTGTAGAGCCTCCGAGAATAAACAAAGGGAGCTTCACTTCTTTCCCCCAAATTTTTTCAACTTTCCCCTCTCTTTGAATTTCAATTTGAGGCGATCTAAGTCTGGCATAAACAGTTACGGTATTATCGCTGTTTTTTTCTGAGTAAATTTCAGAGGCGACTACGTTTTCCTTATCAGAGAGTTTGGGGATCTTAAGATTAAGAGAATCAGTGTCGAAAACCGCATTTATAAAACTAATATCTGAAATGCCCTCTTCTATTTCAAACTCTTTGTCTTTTTCGCTTTTTCCGGAAAAGAATGTACGGAAGGGGTAGAAATAGTTAAATTCACCCTTTTCCAATGAAATATAATTACCAAGCTCTTTATAAGCCTTATCGTCTCCTCCCCATGTAAAATAATTTACCTTTGGTAAGGCAGTGGTATTAAAAACAAAAGATTTAGGGACCTCTCTGAGATTTACTTTGTAGATTTCCAGTTTCCCAAATTCTTTAACCTTTTTGATTTCTTCCGAGAAATTTATTAAACTTTTAATTTCTCTAACAAAAAGAGCCTGAGGAGCTGAGGGATAAATAATATTTTTATCAATCAGAAGCCAATTAATCTGATACTTGTTAAGCACATTTTCAAAATCCGGCTGGCTCTTGCTATATATTGCCTCTGAAAGCTCCCAATAATAGTTTTCATTATAATTTGACCATACATCAAAAGCTCTGTCTAGGATTGGTTGTTTTATTCCATACCAAGGAAAACCTGAGCCGCCATAGCCCCAATTATAGAAAGTCCAACCCCAAAAGATGGGTTGGGGGAGATTTGCTATTCTTGTATTTTGATCTTGTCCCTTGAAAAAGGTAAAGAGACTTTGGTATTCTGAGGGAAGTTTAAGCTGCTCTTTTTCATAAATAAAGCTACCTGTAAAAATAGGATAAACAAATACAGCAATTAATACTACGGATGCTATAAAAACAGGAATTTTACCAACCCATTTTGATATCCATAATACTCCAAAAGCGAAAAATATTGCGTATGTAAGAGAAGTAAGTATGGAAAATTTGGTAAAAGGGAAACGAAAGACTTCTTTAAAAAGAGGAATTATTCTGAAAACCGAATCAATCCAGGAAAAGGGAGGCGTGGCAGTGGCAAGCATTGTGAAGGAAAAAACAAAAAGCGCAGCAAACCCCAAAAGTAGAGGTTTTTTACTCTTGATAGCAGAGAAAACTCCCAAAAGAGAAACCGCAAAAAGAATATAACCTATTGCATTTACCCATAAATTCTCAAGGTATAACTTCCAAGGCTTAAACATGTATGTAAAGTTGCCATCAAAATTCGGGTCAATATTATTAAGCCAAAATCCCTTAAGAAGCATTACGTCAAAAATTCCTCCAAACTCCTTATTTTGCTGGTAAATCGTAGGAGTTGCCATTTCATTTATCTTGGCGTTTATTACAACCCCGGAGTTAAAAATTATGAAGTAGGTAAAGGGAAGAAGCCAGAAGGCGTTAATAAGAAATATTACAAGGTACGTTTTTAAAAACTTTGCAATAGAATTTCTATTAAAATCTTTAAAAACCAAAAATCCAAGAACTATTGTTACGGCTATAAGATAAACTGCAAAAAGAGTGGGTACATAAGCGGCGGGAGTTGCCAGAAATAAAATAATTACAAAAATAAGAAGAGTTTTTTTACTGGAATTTCTGAAAAAGTTTAAGCTCCCAAGAATAAGCCATGGCAGGACCGCAAAGTGTGCGGTAAAAACTTCAAAAGGAACATAATAGGCTTGTACTGTCGAAAGGTTTAGAATATAGAAAATAGCACCAAGAGTAGAGGCAAATTTTGAACCGGATAAGTTTTTTATTAAGAAATATGAGCCGACACCTCCTATAAAAAGCGTCAAAAATGTCCAGAAAAAACGAAGAAAGGTTACCGGCATAAAGCTTGAAAGAATAAGAAGAAAAATTTGCCGTAGAAGATCTGATGAGTGTCCCATTCCTCCTAAAAGCCCCAAGCCTTGGTATTCCTGCCAGACCGCAAAGATAGATCTTTTTATGTTTGCGGCAAAATTATACTCGGGATGAAGATTGTCCCAACCGGTCAGAATTGTCCCCGGTTTATAGTTTAGAACCGCAATAAGGACAACTACAAAACCAATTAGAGTTACGGGCAGCAGCCGTTTTACTAATTGCATCTTCATCATAAGTATAGCTTATTTAATTATTTGTCTTGATAGAAACCTCCTACTTAGATTTTGAAAAGAGGAATTCGGGGGATAATTGCTTTGTAAGAAGCGTATCAATTTTAAGCAGTCTTTGATTTATGGTAAGAGATCTGAAAACTTTATAAAGAAAAATATTTACCTTCCCGGGCAGTATAAGGATAAGAATAAGCTGAAGAAGAGTCACCAAAATTCCTTTTAAGGTCGGTCTGTATTTATATAAAAGAACAGCCTTAAATCTCGTAAGAAGAGTCAGGAAAAAGGTTTCTCTTATGTTTTTCATTGAAGTATTCTTGCCATGAAATCTGTACATCAAAACAGGATCCTTAAGGTTTTCAACCTTCCCATATAAAAATAATTTGAAGAAGAGTTCAACCTCCTCAGCCGTGTTCATCCCGTCTTTGTAATATTCAAAATCCTCGGGAAGCCTTCTTTTTGCAATCATAAGTGTCGGCTGTTGAAGCGGGATAAATTCGAAAATAAGTTTATAAATATCTTTAAATGCCGTAGGGAATCTTTTGTTTCCGATAAAATCCCCTTTTTCATTAATTAATATACATTGCCCACCTATGGCTACGGTTTTTCTATTTTTCGAAAGGTACTCGATCTGCCTCTCAAGCCTATAGGGAAGTGCGATATCATCCGCATCCATTCGGGCTATAAAATCTCCTTTGGTTTTTGAGATGGCTCTTTTTGCAGACTCTGAAATTCCCAAATTCTTGCTATTTCTAAAAAGCCTTATTTTCTTATTCTTTGTCGCATACTTTTGAAGAAGTCCGTATGAACCGTCTTGTGAAGCATCATCAATGATTATAAACTCAAAATTCTGGTAGGTCTGATCAAGAATGCTGTCAATTGCCTGAGAAAGATAGGGCATAGCATTATAAACAGGCATTATCACCGAAACAAGCGGTTTCATTGCAGGCTTAGACACTCTTTTATTAATTTTAGTTTTCATATTTTTAGTTACTAAATTCAAAATTAAAAATTCAAAATGCAAAATTGAAATTCAAAACTTTTGAATTTTAAACTTTAACCTTTGACTTTTGATTTTTCCCTTTCCAGCCTGTCAGCCCTCTGGCTGATAAGCTAAAAAGGGAAGGTATGCAGAAAATTTGAAAGAGAGCCAGAAGGGCTCGTGTTGTACGCCGCTGTTGGCGCGAACACGAAACCGAATCCGGTCTCAAACAGTGCGTCTTTCGACGCGTTTCTAAACCCCTCCCTAAGGAATAGTGCCTCGACTAGCACATTTCATCTTCAAAGATGAACATCAGTATTCCTGATGGATTAGTGCCGCGAAAGTTGAGGGCGCGTCTAGGTGGGTGCTCGAGGGGGATGAGCTCCACTACGTCCTCAGAATTGCCCTTTTGGAGGAGAGAGAATGACTGCATCGCTGCATCATTCCAGAGCATCATGGTTTGGTTACCCAAGTTCTTTGCTCCATCAGCTCTCCTTTTCACCGCTTAGGCGAAGGGGTTGGGGGATCCCCTTCAGGAATTGGCTAGCAGTTACGCTGGCCGGCGACCTCGTCGTTCCAGGGGTTGACTACGCCGTCGGTGACGTTGCCTCCCGAGGGAGCGGACTGCATCCAGCACTGGTTGAATGTCTGGCCGTTGTCAAGGGCGATGGCGTAGCCATAAACGGCTTCACCTGCCTCGAACCGACCGGCTCCACGCCTTGTCTGGCAGTTGACGGTGTCGCAGGACGACTGCTGAGCGGGGACCGGCGCCGGCGCCTGTCCAATGTTGCCTTGCGGCTCCACGTTGGAAGACGTGTCAGGCTGCTGCCAGTTGACGTTGTCCGGCGGGCTGTTGATGTCAGAGGTCCAGACGGGAATGTCGTCGTAGGACTTCCGTGGGCAGTCATAGTCGCCCGTTTGCTCGTCCGCGCGCTGTGTAGTCAGATTGGTAATCCAACCCGTGCGGTCAGAGCCGATGGTGTAGACCTCAAACCGTCCGTCACGGAGGAAGAGGTTTTCGTACCAGCCGGGTGAAAGGATGGCCAGGTCGCAGCGTCCGTTCTGGTCCTGGATGTTGCCTTCCGGCCAGGCGACGGTCACGCCAAAGGCAAGACCTACCTGGTCGTCGTGGACACCCACGTCGAACGAGCATCCATCGATGATCTCCGGTGGACAGCTGTCGTCGTGGTGCAGGACTGGCGGGAGGTTACCGGTGCCGGCACCTGTGGTGGTCCGGTCCGTTCCGGTGCCCTGGCCGCCGGTGGAGTCCTCGTCGTCATTTTCGTTTGAGACGAGTATCTCGCAGTCGTCGGCTTCGACGGCCTGGTCGCCTTTCTCGATGTCCGTCCCGTCGCCCGCTGTGTAGCAGGTGTCGTTGCTCGAGACGGCCCAGCCTTCGGGAATCTCG
>Ga0209541_10009172_pt1 | contig 16082 bp, 12 predicted proteins | sample RifCSPlowO2_01_FD_184027 | JGI IMG/M metagenome (GOLD analysis project Ga0209541, IMG submission 184027) | Groundwater microbial communities from Rifle, Colorado - Rifle CSP2_plank lowO2_0.1 (SPAdes) (version 2) | ecosystem: Environmental > Aquatic > Deep subsurface > Groundwater | place...
AAAATAATAGGGCAAGCATATAACTGCTTTTTTTTCTAAGAAAGGACACCATTAATACAATAAAACCTATAAAAAAAGGAATAAGCACAAAAATATTAAAGTCCTTAAACAATATAATTGCTGGAAACGCTCCACCCTCTATAAATTTTTTAGTAGTTAATATTTCTGGATTTGAGAAACCCGCAGCACCCCACGTATATTTAACGATTACACCATAATAGAAGATGATCACAAAAGTTATTGCTCCCATAATAGCTATTTTTTTTGTATCAGTCAGCTTGAAATCTTTCTTTAGAATTTTTATGAGTATATACATAAAAATAAATGTTACACCAAACACAAACGCAGAAGGATGCCCAAATAAGCTTGCACTAAGAAAGACAATTATAAAAAATAATTCATTAAATTCAAATCTTGAGAATGTCCATAGCAAAGAAACAAGAAAAAGACTACTTGTTATAGAACCATGCTGGCCCCACGTTATTCCTGATGAAAATTTTCCATAGCTCACAAGGAGCATTAATGGCAGGGCAATAATCGCAGCATTTTTGCTAAATCTTCCTATTATTAAATACACTACTAGGGAAGCGCCCATTAACATAAATATAACTATAAGCATTAGCGAATCATATACCTCTATACCTGAAATGAAATGCAATAAGTTGGATAGATGGAATATTATGGGATAATGTGTGCCTACAACATCTTTATAGCCACCAGCAACAGACATTGGCTGGTATCTATAATTACCATTTTCCTTAATTCCTTCAGCTATACCATAATTTTGGATAGCATCGGATGCCATATAACCAAAAGGATATTCATGGCTTATCTTATTGTCTAGAATATTTGATGCAGCAAACCAGAGAAAAGCGATACAAAATATCATTAGCACTACACACTCTAAACCATCTTTGATTTTTATGGGTTTCATTTTTATATCTAGCTTTTATTATAAATTGCTATAATATTCATATCTTTTTTTACTATTTTGCAGTCCCCATAATATCTCAAAAAATTAATCAGATCATTTTTCTTCATTATATCATATCCGTAATCTTGTTCATTTATGCCATCATAATCCCCAATTAATTTTTCAAGCTTAAGATTCTGTCTCAGCCAAACCAGAAACCAGTAAAATCTGCTTTCCTTTCCCTTGTATGGTTCACAGATTATAAGCTTGTTATTAGCATGCGCCAAGCATTTCTCAATTAAAATCCCTCTTTTTTCGCCTATATGGTGGAGTATGTCTATGAGTGTTATACTATCCACAATAGGATAGTCTTTGTAATCTAAGCAATTTTTATACTTTACATTTAATCCTTTTTTTTTGTAATACTTTGTAAATACTTTATTGAGATCCCATCCTTCATAACTGCAGCTCTTATCCAAAAACCTTGCTAAAGTAAATGATCCTGCACCTAAATCAAGAACAGATTTATTTTTTCCAATAATGCGGGAGATTCTTTCAAATCTTTTGTAAAACTCCTTCCCATGAATAATCTTCATTCCAAATTCATAAAATTTTGGATGCTTATACCATATAGCTGTCATTTTAATCAAAAAACCTATATTTTAATAATGTCAATGCCCCCGCAATGCCGTCTCTCCATCTAATTTTCTTACCTTGTTTTGTAGACCTTGGGACGTAAGATATTGGAACCTCATATATATTTAATCCCTTTTTAGCAATTTTTGCTGTAACCTCTGGACAAAACTCAAATCGGTTACATTTCAAACTAATCCCTTTTAAAATGTCTGTCCTAAAAACTTTATAGCAGGTTGGTTCATCTGTTATTCTTATACCATATAGAATATTAGCTAATGCTGTTAAAACCAGGCCACCAAAATAAAAGGAAACACCGGAGTGTTTTTTATTTTTTTTATTCAACCTTCTTGAACCATAAACAACCTTTGTTTTTCCTTCAATTATTGGTTTGATTAGCTTATAATATTCATTTGGGTTGTATTCCAAATCCGCGTCTTGTATTATCACAATCCCCCCAGTAACATGTTTAATTCCTGTTCTTATGGCAGCACCCTTTCCAGAATTTTTTTTATGTAATATTAGTTTAATCCCCTCTATCTTTTTTAATTTTTCTACTGTTTTGTCTTTTGAACCATCATCTATCACTACAATCTCTTTCTTAACTTCTTTTAAATCAACCCCTTTAATTATGCTTATCAATCTATCTATAGTTCTTTCTTCATTATAGACCGGGATGATAATAGACAATTTCATTATATCTCAACCTATAAATAACTCATATCGTCTTTTTCTTTCCATAAGCCAAGCGCTTCATGAGCCCATTTAAACGGCCTTTCCTTTTTCATCAAATCTGAGATAATAGAAATGAATCTTTCACCAACATTTTCACCATATAACCTCTCTCCTGACCTCAGCTGTTTTTGTAGGTCTTCATTTTTGTTTACATACTCAAACATTTTTAATATAAACTCACTATTTATTGGCGGGATAAGGAGATTGGTTTTTGCTTCTTTTACTGTTTCTGGCCTGTCTGTATTGAATCTGCATGTCAGGCATAATTGGCCAAGCTCATTCATCTCTTCTTGAACACCTCCGCTATCAGTCAATGCAGCAAAACAATGCTCTGACTCATAAAATTCTATGACATGCGCATATTCCGGCCATATCTTCGTAAAAAGGAAATTTTTATTTTTTTGCAGTTTTTTAATCTCTTTTCTCAAGTCGTAAATATCCAAAGCAAATTTTGTTGCACTCATCTCAATAAAATTAAGATTATATCCTTTATTTACTAATTCTTTTATGCTGCTGATTATGGCCTTAAACCTTGTTGGTGTTAAATTATCCCTCCTATGGATATCAACCCTTATCCATTTTTCTTTTTCTAGCTGAGGATAAATATTAAAGATACTTTTTTCTGGTTTTTCCTTTCTTTTTAATGTTAAAGCATCAATTACAACACCACCAATAGCCCATATATTCCTTTCTGGATAGCCTTCTCTTATAAGATGTTGCTTGTTAAGCTCAACAGGAGCAAAAAGAAACTCAGAGCCGGCTGCAGAAACAAAAGTATCCCACTGTTCTGGAAATGGTTCGTTTCTTAATAGACTCCATGGCCCATTGAATTGTTTATCTATAAACTCTTCTAAGCTAACCTTGTTGATATCTTTCATCACAGCAGGAGTCATTGACCTCAAGCCAGCCTCGTTCTGTATGGCTTTTTCATTTCTTGAGAACATCCATGCAGCAGGAACTATGCTTGTAAGTATTGTGTCTCCAAGAACAACCGGTACCACAGTAACATTCGGCCAGTATTTCTTCAGGTGCTTTGCAAACCAGCTTACCTTAATCATCAATTCTGCAGATTTTTGTGCTAAATCCCCCCTTATGGCAAGATTTGCTGCGATTTTATCCTGAAAATTAAATTCTTTTAATCCAAATATCAGTATATCCTCATAATGCTGATTGGAGTTTATAATAAAATTAGGTATATCTGCTTTATTAGCCTCAACAACAGAGCCATAAAATTTATAGAAGCATGGTTTTGTGCCAATAATAAAAGCAAGAACCCATTTTTTTTCTTTTTTTGCTTTTTCCATAACATCTCTTATAAGTTTCTCATTCATGTTCATAGGCAGAATCTGTGGCATAAAATAATCTACTTCTCTTGGCAGCTTTTCCCCGAACATTGATTCATAACTTGCTTCTATTCTCAATTTTGACACCAGTTCTAAGAGATAAGGTTTATTATATAAACTTATTTATGCAGCTCCTTCCACAAAGCTGCCATCTCTTTCAATAAATCAAAGACAACCTTTGGCTTTGGCAGGTTAATTCCTTTTGATTCAAAAACAGAACTACCTGCCCTTCTGGGATAATGATGGACTCCTATTTGTTTTATCTTAAAACCTGCTCTCCTGGTTTTTACCAGTATCTCTGTTGTGCCCAAACCAAGATTGCAGATTAATCTTATTTTTTTGAATATACTTTTATTCACAAGCCTGAATGCACAATCAACATCTTTCTCTTTGACACCAAAGATGATTCTTACAATTATGTTATATACTTTTGAGGTTAAAAGCCTCATGAAGGGGTCCTGCCTGTTAATTCTGTAGCCTGCAATTATATCATAGTCTTTGGTATATGGCAAAAACTTCTTAAATTCATTTAAATTAAACTGGTTGTCAGCATCTGAGTAAAATATCAGGTCATATTTAGCAGCTTCAAAGCCCATCTTAATCGCATAGCCAACCCCCTTTTTGTTTTTTGGCTGTATCAAAAGTTTGATTCGTTTTTCCTTTTTCATCAATTCTTTTACGATCTTAATGGTATTGTCTATAGAGCCTCTATAAACTATAATAAGAATTTCGTAGCTTTTGGCTGTCTCTCTTAATACTGATATTGCATTATCAATTGCTATTCTTATGTTTTCTTCTTCATTATATGCTGGAAAAAATACGGTAATTTCTGGTTTCATTCTAATAGGCAAGGATACTCACAGACTTTAGTCTGTAGGGGAATTGCCTTGCTTCCTCCGTAAACTTTTTCTACCATCTTAATCATAAAATTGAGTGCGCATCGAATTTTTGGCGCACTCAAAGTCCAACCGACTTAGTGTGACCACTCGTTGCGCGGAGGCAACGAAAATGGAATTTGTGAATGTTGAACTGGAACATTACGGCCATAAAGTTGGGATAAACTTCTGGCACCTGAATTGGCAAACAAAGTATCGCTACAATATGTTTGCCAAATTTAAATATAAAAACCTTTGCGAAGCTTGCATTCGCAAAGTTGCAAAGAGGCACAACATAAAGATTCGTGTCCTTTCAGTTATGCCAGATCATACGCATTTAACAGCAACTTTGCCAAGAGGCATGTCCGACAGTAAAGCCTTGCAGCTTCTTAAAGGTGGTTCAGCATGTTTGTTTTTTAAAAACCACCCTAAAGCTCGCTTAAGATATCCGCAAGGGTATCTCTGGAGCAGAGGCGGTTCTGCAGTCACAGTTGGTTATAACCAATTGAGCGATACTGAACGTTATATTCTGGAACAAGCTAAGCACCATGGTTTAGCCTGCTAATGGATACTGTGGGCTTTAGCCCACAGAGGAGGTCATTTTTGATGATATGCTAAATAACAAATGCCCAAAATTTTTACTATACCATGAATTTTCTATGAGATATGCCAATCTTTTATTTAGTTTATTTGTAAATACTTTAAAAGGTGCAGAACCAAAATAAGGTAAAATCTTGATGTTTTTACAACCAGCTTTAATCAAAATATCATTAAAGCAATCTTTTGTGTATGCTTTGCCTATTGTCGTCATTAAGCCATACTTTACCCCCCATCTCACATACTTCCATATAACTGCGCCAAAATAAGATAATGAAGTATGATGCGGGACAATTATCACAATTTTACCATTAGGTTTGCAAACACGCAAATGCTCTTCTATAGATTCTACTGTTTCATCAAAATGTTCAACTACACCAAGACTAAAAACAATATCAAAAGAATTATTAGGCAAAGGCAGCTTACGACAATCTGCTTGAATTACATCTAATCCTATTGACCTTGAGTAAGACACAGCCTCGGGGCTTAAATCTACACCTTTTACAATCGCTCCTTTTTTTTTAAAAAAATTCATCATTGCTCCATGACCGCAGCCAATATCTAAAATTTTCTTTCTTTTTATGTCTCTAAAATATTTATTAAATACTAGTTGTGTTGAATAATGACAATAATTTGGGTAAGTATCATATAACCTATTCTCTGTCTCCCAATAATCAACCAGCTTATCTTTCATCTTATTCAGTTCTTAATGGATATATTTCTTAACAATTTTCATTAATGACACCTCTGGTGTAAAAAAATAAAAATTGTATTTGCACCTAAATCTTGCAATTTTACTATACATCTTTATCAAAACTCGGTCAATAGGCGTTTTCCCAAGATGCCATGAAATTGTTTTTTGATCTAAGAAGGAAGTGATATAAGAAAGCTTTTCTAAAAATTTTCTATCTTTTTTGCTTCTCCATTCATATGAGGCACTGTTATAATAAAAATTACTCCAATCTTCAAATGTTTTTGGTGGTTTTAATCCGTGTTTTAAACAGATATCAAATAGTTCTGTACCTGGAAAAGGCGTAAAAACTTTTAATTGCGTTAGAGAGGCGTTAGCATCTTCTTTTATAAGCTTCATCATCAAATTAAGAGTTTTTCTAATATCTTCTCTTGTTTCACCTGGAAAACCAGCAATAAAACTATAAATTGGTCTTATTCCAGTTTCCTTGAGTATCCTATTTGCTTTTAATATTTGATCTACGGTTATATCTTTTTTGATAAGTTTCAAGATTCTATCAGAACCCGATTCACAACCAACATAAAACTCATGAAAACCCACCTCATAAAGTTTTTTTAATAAATCCGCACCCATCCTAATAATGTAATCCGCTCTACAATTTATTACAAATTTCAGATTTAATTTTTCTTTTTCTAATAATCTTATAAATCTGTCCACTCTTTTGAGATTTGTAAAGAAATTGTCATCAATTATATCAATTGATTCAGCTCCAAATTTTTTTAATATCTTAATTTCTTTTATCATTCTTTTTTCATCCAGCTGTCTCCATATTCTTCTATTAAATAAAACATTGTAGCAAAAAGCACACCTGTGAGGGCATCCTTTTCCTGTTACTAGGGAAAGAGCTTTTCTTGTTGTGTAGAGATTGAGGAAATAATTTTTTATGTTTATAAGCTCGTAAGGCGATCCAGGCATTTCGTTTAAATCAATAAAACTAGGGGGGTTGATTCTTATTTTTTCATTCTTCTTAAAACAAACCCCCTTAATATCATCTATTGGTTTATTATTTTTGAGGCATTCAACCAATTCAGAAAATGATTTTTCCCCTTCCCCTAGAATGATAATATCTACATATTTATTTTGTATAGTTTGCTCTGGTAACAGAGTGGGATGGACACCGCCAAATACTAAAGTGGTTTTTGGTGACACTTTCCTTACTATCTTCGCTGCCTTTAAAGCAAAATATATCTGCACACCGGTCATTGCCGAAATTCCCACACATATTGGTCTTTCTTTTTTTAGTTCATTCTTTAAAGTCAATTTCCACTTTCTGTCTATTCTTTGGTCGATTATTTTTATAGAATATTTTTTATAAAGAAAGGTAGCGAGGTTTAATATCGACAGGGGCAAGCCTATAGAATAACCTTTCTTGTCTAGTGTTGTAGTAGGATATATTAAAATTATCTCTGCCATTTTTATTCTAGATAATATAACTTTGAGGTATTATGGAGGTTATTATTAAGGGTTTTGGTGATTTCGTCTTTTTTGGCATGCAGTTCGTTCATTTTTATAATATTAATAAAGAACTTTTGAGTATATCTAAAAATTTGTTAACCTCCCTGCAGGCGATTTTTTAACAAAACAGCATCCAATATATATCAATATTAAGATTACAGTTACAATCGTAATATTCTTTCCAATAATATATGTCCTTGGCTTATATTCAAATACAACGCTTTTATAAGGCTCATCAATATAGACTGCAGACACCACCCCATCTACTTTCTCTATCGCAATTGTTTTCCCATCGGCTTTTGCAGTCCATCCAGGAAACATTGAGAATTTCTCGCTTAAAACTAAAAACATTCCTTGATACTTTCCATTAAGATTTAACTCGTATTTGTTGAAATTATGAGTTACATAATCCTTATCATCTACAGCAGTTAAGTTTCCTTTGAAAGAACCCCACACCTTTTCTAAATCTTTTTCTGTAACAGATGTTCTTCCTCCAATAACATCAGGCATTAAAACACCGCCATTATCAACATAAGCCTTCAGTATATGGCCGCTTCTTTCATTAATTGAGCCCTGCGTCAGGAATATTACTTTATATCTTTTTAGATCATTAATGCTATAATCATTTATATTTTCTTTCCCAATAAAAATTGCACTATTCTCTGGTTTGAAATTATTATTTAACATTAACCAATAAGCTGCCTGCATCTTTGATTCTTTTTCTCCTACAACAAGAACGCTATTTTTAACAGCATATATTCTTGGAAGAAATCTTTTATTCAAATATAAATACGGCCCCCACGCTTTCTTTAGTATTTCGTAACTAGGGCATTGCTCAATTTTGTTAAAGTCAGTTATTTCTCCATTGATATAGGCGCAATTGATAAGGTTATCATCAAATTTCTTAATTAGCTCAAATCCCGATATATTTAATTCCTCCATCGAGGTCATATATTTCATATTTAACATACCAAAAAATTTTGCGGGGTCCCGATTTGCCACACTTAAGAAAATGGGTAAATAATCAATAAGCCAGAGATTTTCAAATCCATAAACATCCTGTAACCCATAATGCACAGAATAATAGTTTGTGCCCCAGTCAATTCCATTGGTTTCCCAGGCTTTAAATCTGAATAGACTATTATCCTTAGCTATATATTTCATTATTTCAACGCTTTCAATCTCTGGTCTCGCATCTTTCATTTTTATATTATACGTAAAACCCCATGATGTTAATATTATTACAACTATCAATGCAATATAGCTTATTCTAGAAAGTTTTTTATCTTTTATCTTTGATATCAGATATTGGGCCCCATAAGCAACAAGAATCGAAGCTGCAATAAGAAATACGAACTGGGCTTTTAAAACATGTTTTTGTTTATTAAAGTATGGAAAATATTTCCAGAGCAGATAGTTCCATGGAGAGTTAGTTACCATTAAAATTGCTAACACCGCCATTCCCAAAAATAAGAGGCATCTTCTTTTTCTGAAATTGAACAAGCTAATCAGTATAAGCAATGAAGCCGCAATACCGATTGAGACGCTACTTTTCCCTTTTACAGCATGGTCAATAAAATTAGGAAGGTCTCTTTCATCAATAAGTGTGGAGAAAGCATTTTGCAGAGTAAGATGGGCTCCTATAAATGTTTCAAAATCAAATGGTTGCTGCCTATTACTTATATTCGCAAGTTCTATTGCTGGCAAGAGTTTTATTGATACTAAGCATACAGCTACTATAGCAAATAATATTCCAAAAAAAACTGACCTTAACAGTCTCTTACTAAACTCTTTCCCTACAAGATTAAATAAAATCAGATAAGCTACCGCAAACCATGAAAAAATAAATACCTCAAATGCTCCTGAAAAGAATTCCATGGAAATAAAAATACTGCTCAATATTGCATATTTTGTCCATTTTTTGCTTTCTAATCCTTTTATTGTAAACATTATAACATATGGAAAAAAAGCAAGTCCCATAAATTGGTAAAATGCAAAAAATAGTGAATAAGAAACATAAGCACTAAACATGCATACAATAGCTGATATAAACGCATATTTTGGCTTAATGCCTACAGTTCTTGACAGTAGGTACACCCCCAATACCAAGATTAGGAGATGGACGAGTGCGTTTATAGTTGTTGCTAGATAAGGGGTAGGTGATATAATCTCTATGATTGTGTAAAGTGACAGAACAGGCAATTGCGCTTTTGCAAGTAAAGGAGTGCCACTCATTACAAATGGGTTCCATAAAGGCATGGTTCCTTTAAGAAAAGATTCTTTAATTATAAGTTCATTCGGGAAAAAATAATTTGTTGCATCCCCTTGGTATTGTACTTTATACAATCCAAAGCTATTTCTTATCATAAACATAGCTAAGATGATTAATAATGCAATGTAAACATGCGATATCTTTATTTTAGAATATTTAAACATTATTAACATCTCTTTTTTTAAATAAGATACACCCAAAATATATCATCAATAATACTATAGTTGCTATTGTTATATTTCTTCCAAATATGTATGACTTTGGTTTGTACTCAAATATAATATTATTTACGGGTTTATCCATATATACAGAGGATATCATTCCATCTGCATTTAATATTTCTTTTTTTGCATCATCCTCTTTTGCAGTCCAGCCAGGAAAAACAGAAAATTTTTCACTTAAAACCAAAAAGCCACTATATCTGCCATTTAATTTTAATTCATATTTATCAAAACTGTGAGTTACATAATCCTTGTCATCAACAGCATTAAGGCTGCCTTTAAATGAACCCCACATTTCATTTAAATCATTATCATCAATAGATGTTTTTCCTCCAATAACATCAGGCATTAAAACACCGCCATTATCAACATAAGCCTTCAGTATAGGGCCGCTTCTTTCATTAATTGAGCCCTGCGTTAACATCACTGCACTATATTTTTTTAAATCATTGACACCATACTCATTTATGCTTTCCTTGCCTTTTATTATAACTGTGTTGTATGGCATAAATCTATCATCTAACATCAAAGAATAAATTGTCTGTATTTTTGCATTTTCTTCCCCTATAACAACAATGCTGTTATCAACAAAATAAGCCCGTGGAATGAATCGCTGGTTTTCATATAAATATTTTCCAAATGCTTTTTGTATGTCATTTGTTTCTGGGTAACAGTCATTGCATCTCTCAAATTCTTTTAAAAATCTGAATCCACTAACATTTACGGGGTTTAATGAAGTCATGTATTTTGTATTTAAGATGCCCCAGAACTTTGCTGGCTGCTGGTTTGCGATCCCTAAATAGACATTAAAATAAGGAGGATACCATTCTGTGTCATAGCCATAAATATGTTGGATGCCTAATGGCACTTGAGTAAATTCTGTTCCCCAATCTATGCCTCTTGTTTCATATGTCTGAATTCTGAATATGCCTGGCTGTTTGTTTATATACTGCATAATATAATTTCTTGCTATCACAGCATCAATATCATCCGAACTTTTATAACGGTTGCTTATATTAAATACTACAATATTCAATAGGAGAAGAAATATAATGATTGTATAAGCTATCTTGGTTTTTTTCTTGTTTTCATATCTTTCTTCTGTTTTTTTGATTATTGCTAATGTTCCGTATCCTGCAAGTACACTAACAATAAAAACAATGCCTATGATTGCCCTATAAAGATGTCTAAAACTTTTGAATAAAGGGATATACTTCCATAACAAATAGTAGAGTGGAGAGATATTTATAATTAATAATAATAGGATAAATGATGTTGCTAATGAGAGGATTACTCGTTTTTTCCTATATTTAAAAATAGCGTAACACGCTAGTATAAAAGGGATAACACCAACATGCGTTGGAAATGCATCACTTCTTCTTATTTTTGGCATTCCCTCATAAATTGGTTCTACTATAGTCGTAAACATCATGCTCCATGGCGTTTTTTCTTCTTTGACTCTTTCCCAGTTGATTTCTTCCTTGCTGCTTGTTTTTAGGAGTTCCATAGAAGGTAATATCTTTTGAGCATTCAACCCAATCAAAACAACAGAAACAATTAATCCAATTAGAACAACCCTAACCAATCTTTTGCTAAGATTTTTCCCTATAGAGTATGATGCAAGTAAAACAATAAATATAAGTGCAGTCCACATAGACACCTTTAAGTCAGGACCGCCCTTTATCTGCAAAGCAAATAATATTCCTGTTATTGATGAGTGCATAACCCACTTTTTGCTTTTTAATGCTTTAAGAGAGAATAAAAAAATTAATGGCATAAAGAAATATGCATTGAGTGTTGTATAACCTGGCCCAATCATTGTACGCTGGATAAATCCATTAAACATGAAAATAAATGCAGAAACTAAGCCAGCTTTTGGTTCTTTGGTTAGATAAACAATAAGAAAATACATAAAAATTCCTGCTAAAATAATTGTGATAAGCGAATCAAGATTTAACGCTATTGGTACTTTTGGTGAAAAAAAATTTAATATGCCTAATAACGAATCTATGCCAAGTGTTGGCGCCTTGGCAAACAATGGTTCGCCGCTCATTACGTACGGCTGCCATAATGGCCATACGTCTTTGTATTTAACATAAGACTCTTTTATCATTGTAAATCTTGGATAGTAATATGTTATTGGATCCAACATTGGCAGATGAGTTAATTTTAGATTGTTATTGTACACAAGAAGACATAAAACTATGATTAAAAGTATGTATGGATAATGTCTTTTTATAAAAGCATTAATATTTTTTTTATTTTCCATCTTTACTCGGCTAATATTCTTAAACAAGAGACATATTTTTATACCATTCAACAAAATTCTTTATTCCTTCTTCAAATTTCATCTTTGGGTTGTATTTTAATAGCTTCTTTGCTTTTGATATACCTGCATAAGTTAATGGAACATCTCCTTCTTGTAACTTCATTTTTCTGATTTTTGCTTTTTTTCCCAAAGCATTTTCAATTGTTAATATAAAATCTCTAAGCCCGATTCTTTTTGAGTTGCCTATATTTATTATCTCAAAACCAAACTTATTTTTTGTAGCTGACATTATTGCACTAACAGCATCATCCACATATGTATAATCCCTCTCGGAATTTCCATCACCAAACATAATTAATTCTTCTCCTTTATCAATGGATTGTGTAAATTTATATAATGCCATATCTGGCCTATTTCTTGGGCCATAGACAGTGAATAATCTTAAACAAGTTATATTAAGATTGTACGTTTTATGATAGAGATTGCACAGTAATTCTCCAATTCTTTTTGTAACAGCATAAGGGGAGATTTGATTATTTACCTCATCGTTTTCTGAGAAAGGAACTTTTTTGTTTATGCCATATACGCTTGAGCTTGAACTGAAAACAAAATTATCTATCTTGAATTTTTTTGCTAATTCTAATAGATTCAACGTTCCCCCCGCATTCACTTCGTGATACAGTTTTGGATTATTTATAGACGCCCGTACACCAGCTCTTGCAGCAAGATGGATTATTTTTTTTATTCTATTCTCTTCAAAAATTTTTTTTAATTTATCACTATCCCTTATATCATGTCTATAAAGTTTAAATCTTCTATTAGATAGGCACGTTTTAATGTTGCTTTCTTTGATTTTTGGGTCGTAGTAGTCGTTAAAGTCATCTACACAAATTACTGTATTCCCTTCATCAAGCAATTTATCACAAACATGCGACCCTATAAATCCAGCCCCCCCTGTGACAAGTATCATCATTTGTATAGAAATTTTAGAAGGATATATAAAGTTTTTTAAATGTCGGAACGCCACTAACCTTAATAATTGGCAGTTTAATAATAAAGCATTATTCAGTGGAATTCTGAGCATGCTCAAGAACTGCACGCTGTGGACTCATTTGAAATTGAAGAATTTCTAATGTGCTCAGAAATCTAAAAATTCAAAGAATTTTTAGGTCATAAAAAATCCTTTGGATTTTTTATATGTCAGAAATATGCCCCTGATTTATAACCAGTGGACAAAGTCCACTATCTTGTCATAGATGTTTGGTATATTTCTGAGCATGCTCAAAAACAATAAAATGTCAGGAATTTTCCATCCAGTCTATGACTGGTGGTAAGTCTTGCTTACTTTTGCCTAATGAGAGAAAGAAAATTCCTGAGCATGCTCAAGAACCGCCTGATGCAAGAAATGACAGTAGCATTCCGCCAGTCTCTGACTGGCGGTTCTTGACAAATGCAAAACATTTTTTGTGTTCCAAAAATCTTCGATTTTTGAGAACCACCTGAAGTGGCTAGCTCTGCTGCAAGCATGCCACCAACGGAAATTAACATTTCCTAGTGCAGTAAATGACTTCATCATTTATGCACCATCTCTGATGGGTGGTTTTTGACAAATCTCAGATTTCTGACATTAGTCCGCAGTTTTTGACATCAAAGAAGGATTATCCTTTATGGTGCTTAATTAATGTTTATGCCAAAAAATGTTCCAGGACAATCATAACAAATCGGAATATTCTTTTTATTTTTGATGATGGTTTTTCTGAAATTAACATATTTTTTATCTTCCCAAACACTTTTAAATCCTTTTTCAAAGGCATTACCCAAGTTATATTTACCTAATGAGTCATAACAACAAGGATTAACAGAACCATCCCAGTTAATAACACTACTTAACCATAATCTTGTGCATTTATTTCTTATTATTTTCTTTCTTATTACTTTACCATTATTATCATAGTATCTGCTGAATTCGGTTAAATCTGGAATATACCCCTTTCTTTCTTTTATATCTTTTTCCTTGGCACCCATTGTTATATTTACTGTTTTTAAGGTTAGTTTATCAACACCTATATCTTTAGCCAGCATTTTCATTTTTGGAATTTCATGTTCATTCTGTTTCATCACTATAAACTGCAGTTCTATAAACGGCAATTTACTATTTAACTTTCTTTTTTCTTTGACAACCAACTTCATATTATTAATAACTTCATCAAAATTTCCCTTTTTACGGTAAATCATAAATGTTTTTTGTGATGCACCATCTAACGAAACAATAAGATTGTCCAACCCCGTTTTGATTAGTTTATCGATATTCTCTTTATTATTAAAAAAATGACCATTTGTGCTTACTCTTACAAAAATCCTTTTTCTTTTAGCATATTCAATCATCTCGTAAATACTTTTATTAAGAAAGGGCTCTCCATAATTCCATAAAGTCAGGTTGATTAGGTAATCTCCCAGTTCGTCAATTATTTTCCTGTAATTGTCAAAATCCATAAAGCCCCGTTTTCTTAAGAGGGTATTGTTACCAGATGGGCAAAGAGGGCATTTGAGATTACAAAAGTTAGTAGGTTCTATCATTAATATGGATGGATACCCATTTGGTTTTGGGTTTCTTGCTATTAAGTAAAAATAGTTTTTAATCAAATTAAATATTCTTTTAAATGATATCTCATCTTCTCTTATCAGATGCCTCACTATTTCTGTCTTCTTCAAAATTTCACCGTTTTTTATAATTCTCTTTTTATTATATACTGGTCTTTATCTCTTTGGCTAGTGTTAACTACCATTTCTCCAATAAGACCTATGGAAATAAATTGTATGCCTAAAACAATCAGCAATAATGCTAAAATTAATAGGGGCCTATCCCTAATTGGACTGTCAAAAAAATATTTTAGGTATAACAAATAAAACCCCACAATAAAACCAAGTGCTGAAAACAATATTCCTATGCCTCCGAATAAATGTAGCGGTCTTCTGTTATAACTAAGCAGGAATTTTATAGTTAATAAATCCAAAAGCCCACCGAATATTCTCCCAAAACCATATTTGCTTTTGCCATATTTTCTTGGATGGTGCGCTATCTTGATCTCGCCAACCTTATATCCTTTGCTGTTTGCAATAGAAGGGATATACCTATAAAGGCCACTATAAACACTAATATTCTTTAAAACCTCTTTTTTAATCGCTCTGAAATTGCAATCAGAGTCATGCACGTTTATCTTTGTGGCTATTCTAACAAAAAAATTAAATACTTTTGAGGCAATTACTTTTGTTAAAGGATCTTTTCTTTTATACTTCCAGCCAACAACAAGATCATAACCCTCATCAAGTTTTTTTAAAAATCTGGGTATTTCTTCTGGATCATCTTGCAAATCAGAATCCATTGTAATAATCACGTCCCCTCTCGTTTTAGAGAAACCAGCTGATAAAGCTGCTGCCTTTTCAAAATGGCCCATAAATTGTATTAATCTTACGTTTTTATCTTTTTCATTGATTTTTTTAAGATTCCTAAATGTATTATCTGTGCTACCATCATCGATGAAGATTATCTCATAAGCTTTATTTAGTCTTTTTAGAACAGATGTCAACATATCATAAAGGGGGAACATGCTCTTTTCTTCATTATACGCTGGGATTATAATACTTAACTGAATTTTTTGTTTTGTGTTCATTCAAATCAACCCAATTTGGATATCTCATTACTCTTAAATGAGGTAGTCTACTATCCTTTATTAATTTTAACTTCTAAACTCTTTTCATCACTAATCTACAAGTCAATCCATCATATCTAATTTGTGCTGCTTCCTTTATAATATGCCGGGGCATTTTCCAGTTGTTTATCATTGTAGTAGGCAAGGATACTCACAGACTTTAGTCTGTAGGGGAATTGCCTTGCCTTTTCCTCCGTAAACTTTTTCTACCATCTTAATCATAAAATTGAGTGCGCATCGAATTTTTGGCGCACTCAAAGTCCAACCGACTTAGTGTGACCACTCGTTGCGCGGAGGCAACGAAAATG
>Ga0209541_10009173_pt1 | contig 16082 bp, 17 predicted proteins | sample RifCSPlowO2_01_FD_184027 | JGI IMG/M metagenome (GOLD analysis project Ga0209541, IMG submission 184027) | Groundwater microbial communities from Rifle, Colorado - Rifle CSP2_plank lowO2_0.1 (SPAdes) (version 2) | ecosystem: Environmental > Aquatic > Deep subsurface > Groundwater | place...
AACATAAAGTTATCAATAGTTTATTATTGATAATCTTCCAAAAAGATGCTGGAACAATAATTTTATATAATTAGAGAATCTACGGGATAAATGAATGGTTTGCTATTAAAACTTAAACAAGAATTAGAAATCCGTAATTTTTCAAAACAAACTGTTAAAGGATACATTTATTCTGTTGAAAAGTTTTTAGAATATTCAAAGGGGAGGGGTTTAAATGAAAGCTCTGTAAAAGATTACGTACAAATCGGATTGAAGCATAAAAATCCTTCAAGCATGCGCAAAGATTTGTTCGCAATAAAATTCTTTTTTGATAAGGTCCTAAAACAAAAGATTAATCTATCAAATCCAAAAAAAAATAATACTCTGCCAGATATCTTAACTTTTGAAGAAGTAAAGAGATTAATTGAATCTACAAATAATATAAAGCATAAACTAATAATCAAACTGATTTACGGGTGTGGATTAAGAGTTTCCGAGATTGTTAATCTAAAAAGATATGATTTGAATTTTAATGAAGATTTAATCCACATACGACTGTCAAAAGGGAAAAAAGACAGATTTGTAAAAATTCCATCTTCAATTAAACAGGAGCTTGAAAGTTATTGTGAGATAAATAGTTCTGAAATTTTATTTCCTTCAAATCGTGGCGGAAAATTGACAAAAGACACAATACAAAAAATAGTCCGAAATTCAGCAAAAAAAGCTGGAATTTTAAAAAGGGTTTATCCCCATCTTCTCAGGCATAGTTTTGCCACACATCTTTTAGAAAATGGAACTGATTTGAGAATAATACAAAAACTTCTTGGACATTCTGATATTAAAACAACCCAGATTTACACGCAAATTTCACAGGCATCAATTAAAAATGTGAAAAGTCCATTGGACAATTTGTGATGAAACGCGAATCAGGTAATTTAGACAAATCTCCTCTTGGGCTTGTTCAAGTATTCTGGGGAAACGGAAAGGGAAAAACAACATCTGCGTTGGGAACAGCGCTGCGCGCTTGCGGAAATGGCTATAATGTGCATCTCGTACAATTCATGAAGAACGGAGCCAATTCTCTTGAGGAACAAATTCCTGGAGAAATAAAAGCACTGGAAAAATTTCCTAATTTCACTTTCAAAAGATTTGGCATGGATGGATGGGTCATAAAAAAACCTACGGAAAATCAGGTAAAATCTTGCGCAGAGGCATTGAAACACGTCAAGAAATCCTTAACAAACAAAAATATTGATGTAGTAATTGCCGACGAGATTCTATACGCAGTTCAATTGGGGTTGTTGAAAGAAGAAGATGTTTTGGAATTAATCAATAAAAAGCCAAAAAACAAAGAGTTAATTCTCACAGGAAGCCACAAACCATTTGAAAAAATCTTTGAGAAAGCTGACTTGGTTACGGAAATAAAAAAAATAAAGCATCCATATGACAAGGGAATTTTGGCGAGAAAAGGAATTGAATTTTGATTTTTATTTAATTAAAATTGCGCCGTAGATTATATCCTAAAAGTCCGTTTTATCGTTAATCTCAAGTAAAAACCCCAATAATTAGCAAGGAGAAAAGATGGACAGAGAGATGGGAACAAACTTGAATTAAAATGAATTTCAATAAAATTATAAACTGCTTTTTATTTTTCCCGTGATGCTAATTTTGGTCTTCATGTTTCTTGACATTGTCTCGTTGATTGCAATAACTGTCGCGCATTTTTCCGTCGTTTCAGGTATGGGAATTGTAATCCTTCTTTTTTGCGCGACTTACCTTTCATTAAAGGCAATAATATTCCGCGAAGCAATGAGCTTCATTGACTTTGGAGTTGCAATTTACACGGTTCTCCTGATACTCGGATTGAAAAGTTTTGTTTATTACCTTGTTCTCGCATGGTTTTTGTATAAAATCTTCTTTGTTGTCCAAGGGATGAAAAGTTAGTTATCACGACAAGATTTATAAAAAAGAAATTTTATTTCAACTGATGATAGGGACAAATGAACTTCTGAAACTTGTCAATGATCTTAACCTTGTTGAGAATTTATCTGAGAGGGAACTGACAAATCCCGAAGGCGCCGGTTTTGACTTGCGTGCAAGAGAAATTTTCAGGATAAAGGAAGGCGAATCATTTTTGGGAGAAACAGAAAGATTTACTCCAGATGTTGAAACAATTGCAAAGCATGGAAAAGAAAAGGATTTTGTCCTGAAACCCGGAGAATTTGTTTTGGTCAAGACAATTGAGAAGGTCAATCTTCCCGATGACATCGCAGCGATATTCAGGCCAAGATCAACACTGCAAAGATCCGGGGTTACGTTGTCAACAGCGACGGCAAATCCCGGGTACAAGGGTGAACTTACTTTCGGAATGTGCAATTTGGGAAAATCCGATTTTAGGATTGAACTCGGAGCAAGATTTGTGCACATTTTGTTTTTCAGAACGTCCGAAAACCAATCTGGATACAGGGGACAATGGCAGCACGGAAGAGTCTCGACAAAAGGCGAGAGAGAAACCCAAGTGTAAAAACTATTTTGCATTACAATCATCTTTAAAAATTCCATTAAAAGAGAATTATCATGGCTTATAGAAGAAGAGGCGGAGTTTACTCTGACTGGGGAATAGAGGAACTTATTGACAAGGGAGTTATCACAAATGCGGACAAATCCCTCATTAACACAAGCAGTCTGGATTTAAGGTTGGGAATTAAAAAGTGGAGATTGCTCGGAAGTATTCTTCCTTTAGAAAATCAAATGATAGAAGACATGCTAGAGACAACAGGTGTTGTGGATGATGCAAACGACCAAAATTTTTTTATGGAGACTTCACAACCATATTTGGTAAAACTTGTTGAAGGATTAAATCTCCCTGAAAGCATAACTGCAAGGATTCACAACAAATCGGGAAGGGGAAGAATTGGCATCTCAACAAAAGGACTTATTGACAAAGTTCCAAGATTTGATTTTATACCCGGAGGATTTGTAGGAGACATTTATACGGAGATATGCGCAACGGCATTCCCGATAAAATATGAAGGAGGAAATACTTCTGTCCCGCAAATAAGATTTTACGACGGAGAACCAAGACCATTAAACGGCGGGGAAATTGACCTTCTGCTAAGGGATTATCCAATACTCACAATCAAAGGAGGGCGTGTTTATGGAGATCACAGCAAAAGAGAGATAATTGACTCGGGGAAGTTTACCTTTCATGCAGACTTGGCGGGAGATTTCCTGATATACAAGGCAAAAAAAGACAGCCGAACAATAGATTTGTCAAAAAAAGATTATTATGACCCTAATGAATTTTTTGAGGAAGTAAGAAGCCATAACGGAAGAAAATCGGTGATAATCCATCCCGGAGAATTTGCCTTGATAAACTCAAAAGAAGACATAAAACTTCCACCACATATCGCGGCAGAGATAGCCGAGTATTCTCCTGACTTGGGAGATTTGAGAACACACTATGCCGGATTAATTAATGCAGGACACGGTTATGATTCTGTGATAGAACAAAACACACCTTCAAAAATAATATTTGAAGTACGGGCCAGGGATTTGCCCATAATGATACAGGATTGGCAGAAATTGGTAAAATTCGAAGTTTATGAAATGTATCAACCTCCTCAAAAAACATACATGGAAATGAGAAGCACTGACTTCAGCGATTTGAAATCATTTTTGCCCAGCCCATTCAGAAAAAATTAATCTTTTGGAAAAACAATTCCTCTGTCTTGATGATATTCCACATTTATCCCTTTATCTCTTAATTCCCGATATGTAAATATATTTGCCAATTCACGACCGACATAAATTGTGTGCAAGGGGTCTGAAGTTCTTTTTTCAGCCATCCATTTTTCCGCTTTGGCTCTTGAACTGAATTCTTCTGTCTCCATAATTTCTCCTGTGTTGTGATTATAATGGTCTATTATGACTTTGTTTCCTTCCAATCTAAAAGTGTAATTCCCTCGGGGATCCTGATTTAATCTACCGCTCAAATCATAATTTCTGTTTTCAGAGAGAGGAAATTCCTGCAGAGTTTTTTGGGCATTTTCTATTTGTCCGCCGTAAATATGCGCTGAGCCTGAAACTGTTGTAAGAGGCCCTAAATCGAGGCTTAAATTTTTTTCATTAAATGGGGTACGTAATTCCCTCAAGACAAGTTTTTGCAATTCCCTCAATCCAAAAACATTTGACGGCCAGGCAGAGAACATATCGTGAGTTTTAAAATGAGACATCAGCACCAATTTGTACTTGCTGGCTTCATCCTGAACTGTTGAAAACTGAACATCAACCAGACACGGTCCTTCAGGAGCTTCCATGTGTCTCCCAACGTTCCAGCTGCTTGCAAAAGCCCTTCCGCTATGGATATTTGACGATAATTTTTTTATTATGTATCGTATCTGGTTTATTTTTCCCTTTCTTGTATCGTGGGCAAACAATTCCTCGCCGTAATGGTAAGCTATCTCTTCGATGTGCTCCGGAGATGTAAATTGGTCGACGTATTTTTTAACCCCGTTTTCAAAATCAGGGATATATTTGAATATATTTGGATTTGACATTTTTGTGTAATCTTCATCTCCTGTAACTATTGCCGTCAAGCCAGGAATATCTAATTTTGAATCCTCTCCCGGAATTTCTTTCACCTTGCCAAACCGCAATATTGTGTCAAGAATATCAAGCCAGGTTTCCTCAACAGTTGTTCCTCTTGTTTGATATCCAATGATCTCGCCCGGATTTTTCCTTGATTTTGTAATCGTTAGAGGATATCTCATTCCGTAATTTCTCCAAGGCTGTGAGTTATGGGGGATATTTTTTATAATCTCTGCGGCAGTTTTGTAATCATGCGCTTCAACACTACCTCTTAAATCCAAATGCCTGACATTTTTTCGCAAGAGAGATATTTCCCCCATTGGAATTTCCTCATGAATCATTATCGGTTCAAATCCGGGCAGCGTATAATCAGCGTTAATACCTGTTTCAAAAAATGTTTTTATCTGTTCTCCTGTTCCGGTTGAATCTCTTCCCCAAGTAACCAAGGTTCTTATGTTTGGGTTTGCAAGCAACTCTCTTAAAATTAAACTGACACCTCTTGCCGAGAAGCATTGCCCTATTGCCGAATATTCCTCTTTGCCCAATATTTTTTCCAATCCCTGTCTTTGAGTCCACAAAGTTGCAATTGCTAAAGGTGAATCAATTTTTCCCAAGGCAAGTTCGTTTCTATGATAAAAAGGCCATGCATTTTCCAGCTGGTTTAATTCAATTCTCTCGGGAATGGAAATATCTGCCTCTTTTGACATTTCTTTAAGAAAAACAGTTCGTTTTTAAAAATAGTTGTTGTTGTTTATCTATATGAGAATAAACATTAATCACCATCGGTGTAATAATATCTTCCTGTATAAAAAAGAGATATCGTATTAACTAGACTCGTTAACAGCAGAGCTCCCTTTGTATAATCCTCGTGTAAGTTTGTTATTAAACTTGCATTTCCTTTTATTCCGTACATCATCCTGTCATCATCCCCAACATCCAGACTTGCGAAATTCCATAAACTTAATTCAAGAGAGTGTGGTTTTCTTAATGAATCAGAAGTTCCAATAAATTCTGTCCTGGAAGGGCGAACATCTTTTTCTGAATTTATTTTTGTCCATAACTTTATAGGTATCTTTAAAGTATCGGCAGGAATATATCTAGAGTTGTAGACAATCAAAGATTTGTCCTCGTTAAAAGAGCATCCATTCACCGCGAGAACGTCAATTAAATCTTTTATTGATCTGCTGTCTAAATCTAAATGATTATTAACATCTTGCGTGAGAATTTTTATATCTTCTTTAAATTCCATTCTTCCTCATGAGAATTTTAATTTTTAAATAAATGTGGGATTAAGTATATGGGAAAATTTTATAAACACTTTTCATTTTCATGCCTTGTTAAAATGGCTTCAGAATCCGTCAGAGAATTGTCTAAAAATGAATTTGAATCTGCAATAAGGGGGGAAGTTGTTTTGGTTGATTTTTTTGCCGATTGGTGCATGCCCTGCTTAATGATGGCTCCTGTAATGGACGACCTCGCTGAAAAATTCAGAGGAAAAATAAAATTTGCAAAAGTTAACATAGAAGATCATCCAGAGCTTGCGGAAAAATTCAACATTGTCTCAATTCCAAATTTCGTGCTTTTCAAAAAAGGCAAGCAGGAAGGGCAATTTATAGGTTCGATGACACAGGAAGATTTTGAGAAAAAACTAAGGGATTTTATATAACTCACCACATAAATGTTTTTAAATTGAAAAATTCAAAATTTTTCATGTTCATGGGGATCATTGATTTTGGAACGGAAAAAAGCATTGAAGTAACGGGAAAACTGGAGAGTTTGACACATTTTTATGATTGTGAAGAATTTCAATATTCTGAGTTGCGCATATCAACTGACACAGAAAAAGGACAAGAATTGAGAGAAGTAAGATTCCCCGTATATGTTCAGGATAATTTATTAGGCAAAGATGTATTCTTTAAGAGAGAGCAAATTGGAAGAAGATATTATCAAAAACTGTCTGCCAAAATTAATTCCGATAAATGGAATTATCATATTGGGGTATTATAATGGCTGTTCTGACGGTAATGTATGATTCTAAAAAGTATAGTTATGATCAAATTATTGAGAGGGTTGTGGATCCTTTTGTATCCTTTCAAGGAAGGTATGAAGATTTTGAAGAATATTACAGGTCAAAAAGAATGGGTTGTGATGTAAACGCATTTGAAATTGAGTGTAAAAAATCCACAGGGCCCAAAAAAATCAGTGAATTTTCCAAGAAATTCAATTTAGATTTGGAAAGATTGGCGAGAGATACCTACTTCTTAAGAGGATTAAGAAAGAATTAACTTTAACAAAACTTTATAAAAATAATTTTTCTATAAACTAGTAGGGCTCCGTAGCTCAGTTTGGTAGAGCACTGGACTTTTATCGTATGGGAACGCCGTTCCCCTGACAAGTCACCCCTCCTTCAAAACGGAAGGGCGATTTCGAAGCACCTCGATGAAATCGCGAGGGAACGAAAGATATCCAGGTGTCGCGGGTTCAAATCCCGTCGGGGCCATTAAAAAATGAAATTGCGTTTGTTGAGAAAGGGAGATATTCTTTCCTGTTCAAAAATTGTGGGGGAGAACTATTCCAAAAAATATGAAAAAAATTCCACTAAGGAAATGAAAGAAATGTTCTCGAAATCCTTGATTAAACCCAGATACATAGTTGCTGAAAAAAATTATGAAATTTTAGGTTTTGGAGGGTATACTCAGTCTTTTATGGATTACCATGTTTACCAAATATTCTGGATTAACGTAAAACCCAATTTTCAGAATAAAGGTATTGGCACAAAAATCGTTAAGAGAATTATTGAAGATATAAAAAAAACGAATGTAGAAGGCAAAAAACCATTATTGATACAACTTACCACTACTAATCCCAATTTCTATAAAAAAATATTCAATTTTAAAACGATTGCGATATTAAAGGAAGGTCACCACTTGATGTCACTTTTTATTTAGGCATCTCGGATTTGGACATGATCACGACGAAATTGATTCATCAACAGGTATAAGAGAATAAACTTCTATTCGTATAATTTCTCATTTCTTTGCAATTGCGATTATTGTCCTGCTGAAATATTTGTCAAATGGGGTGCCCAATTGATTGCGCAGACCGCTAGTACTGTAGTTTCTTTTTACTCCAAGAATTTTTCTTATTCTTCCAGGAAGATTGAAAGAACTCTCAAAAAGATAAACTCCCTCATAAGAAAATTTTCTCCCAAAAAACCTTCCAATCTTTCTGAACTCAAAAACCGAGAATGGATATTCCTCTCCAAATCTCCATCTCCCAAAACTTTCAGAAAGAAATTTCCACAGGTCATAAAATAAATTCCACTTGTTTGGGACAGCTATGAATGTAATTCCTCCTTCCCTGAGTACATCAATGTGCGATTTTATGAACCTTAATCTTTTTTCACCAAGAAAATGCTCCGCTGTACCAAAAGACATTGAGACATCGAATTTCCCTTCAAATTTTTTATCGATATTCAGGGCATCCATCGTGATAAAATTTGCATTCACATTATGCCTCCTGAAAAAAACCCTGCTCGATTCTATTGCCTTTTCCGAATAATCCAAAACACTGACCTCTGCGCCCTCTAAGGCGAACAGTAAAGAAATAGTGCCTCTTCCAGCCCCAATCTCTATTGTTTTCAAACCCTTGAATGTCCCAAAATTTTCAAGAACTCTTTTTTTGATTCTCCTCCATTGAATTGATTTTCTTTCTTTCTCAAGATGATATCTGTCTTCCTCCTCAGAGAAACCTTTCCAAACATTTTCATTCCATAAAAGAGAAGTATTTTTTCTCATTTCCATGTTCAGTTTACAATAAAAAGAGTTATAAAATTATCTGTAAACACAAACATATTTTGACAAGCACAAAATCAAAGGTTTATATGGGAGAAATTACCGGTTTATCTTTTTAAATTCCCGAGCATAAATCTTTCATATTTACACGAAAGATTTATAAACCAAAATTTAGTCGTGTTATCATTAAATTGTAATGCAAATTCTGCCAAATGCACATACTACAACCAAAACATTCCAAACTCAATGAAAAAGAGTCAAGCGAGTTGTTAAAAAAGATGAATATCTCAAAGTCCCAATTGCCAAAAATATATTCGGACGATCCTGCAATTTCCGGAATGTGCGAAATCGGCGACATAATAAAAATCGAGAGAAAATCTCCCGACGGTAAATCTTTCTTTTATTACAGAGTTGTTGTTTAATAATCCAACAAAGCATACTGAAAGGAAATTTACCATCTAAAATACCCATGGAAAAAAATAAACATACAGTTGTAAAAAAGTATCTTCAAGAACACTCGCTAGTTGAATCAAACGTTGTCTCTTTCAATAATTTCATGGAAAAACGAATGCAGGAAATAGTCAATGAAATTTCCGAAGGGATTGCAAGCGAGGATTTTGAAATTAAACTTGGAAAAATAGAGGTTGGGAAACCGGAGCTCACAGAATCTGATGGAAGCACATCACAAATAATGCCCTACGAGGCACGGCTGAGAAATCTTACTTATTCCGCACCGATATATCTGGAAATAAATGTGAGAAAGGACGACCACACAGAATCCGAAGTTGTTGAAATCGGGAGAATTCCCGTCATGGTTAAGAGCAAAATCTGCAACACATATCAAATGTCAAAAGAGGATTTGATAAAAAACTACAATGATCCGCTTGATACTGGAGGATATTTCATAATAAACGGAAACGAACGAGTCATGGTCATGCTTGAGGACCTGGCGGAAAACCAGCCGTTCATAGAAAAAAACAGCAAAGGAAATCTTACACTGAGAATTTTTTCTTCAAAAGGAACTTACAGAATACCGACGCTGATTTCCGAGAACAAGGAAGGAATATTTGAAATCTCTTTCTCAAGATTCAAGGACATTCCGGTTGTAATTATTTTAAAGGCGCTGGGAATGGTGAAGGAATCCGACATGGCGCAGTATATAGAAAAAGAAACAGATAGTGTGATAGTAAATTTGTATGAATTCGCAAACATCTCCACGCCGGAAGATGCAATGATGCACATTGCGGAAAAATCCTCGTTGCAGGGAACAAAAAAAGAAATTCTCGACAGGGTAAAACAAAGAATTGATGCTTATTTATTCCCGCACATAGGAAAATCAAAAGAAGACAGAATAAAAAAAGCGATAACTTTGTGCAAGATGATAAAAAGATTTCTTACCGCGAAAGAGAACCCGTTGCTAAGAACCGACAAGGACCATTATGCAAACAAGCGTGTCAGACTTTCCGGGGATTTGATGGCAAATCTTTTCAGAGTTAATCTTGGAATTTTGATAAGAGACATCCAGTATTCATTACAAAAATCATCAAAAAGAAAAAAAATATTTTCAATAAGGACAATTGCAAAATCTACTCTTTTTTCCCATCGTGTGGAAAGCGCAATTGCCACCGGAAGCTGGGTTGGAGAAAGAAGCGGAGTTACACAAAACATGGACAAAACAAATCATCTGGCGATTATTTCCCAACTGCAGAGAGTATCATCAATGCTGTCAAGCGAACAGGAAAATGTAATGGCGCGCACCCTTCACCCGACACATTATGGAAAATTCTGCCCCATTGAAACTCCTGAAGGAACAGAAATAGGATTGAGAAAAAACCTGGCAATACTTTGCAAAATTTCAACAAGAATATCCATGAACGACGAAGAACTGATAAAAATCCTTGAGCGGGAAGGCATGAACACAAAGGAGAATCTAAAAACTGACATTCTCCTCGACGGAAAATTTATCGGAAGCACCGACAATCACGAAGAATTTGTAAACAGAATAAGGGAGAAAAGAAGAAGCTCCCAACTTCCTATTGAATTAAGCATAAGAGATGAGCATGATTTTGAAAGCATAATAATCTCAACAGAAGCGGGAAGGGCAATGCGCCCGTTGATTATTGTTGACAAAGGAATTCCCCGATTGACAGAAGAGCATCTGAAAAATCTTGAGAACAACGTGATGAAATGGGGTGATTTGATAAAAGAAAAAATTATGGAATATCTGGATACATCGGAAGAAGAAAATGCCCTCGTTGCATTAAACCAAGAGGAACTAAGCCCTGAGCACACCCATCTTGAAATTGATTCCATGGATTTGCTTGGAGTTGTAACCTCATTGGTTCCATACGGAAATCACGACCAGAGCTCGAGGTTGAATCGTGGAAGCAAGACTCAAAAGCAGGCGCTTGGATTGTACGCCGCAAATTATTTATGCAGATTAGACACGGACGTTTCAGTTCTTCAGTATCCTCAGAAACCAATCGTAAGAAGTTTTGTCTACGATACATTAAACGCTTATCCTGCAGGACAGAATCTTGTCGTCGCAATAATGACTTATGAAGGATACAACATGAAAGACGCTCTTGTATTCAACAAGGGTTCTCTTGACAGGGGAGTTGGAAGAAGCTTTTATTTCCGTCCGCACTCTGCTGTGGAGATGAATTATGCAGGAGGATTGAAAGATGAAATAACAATCCCAGAAAAGGGAACATCTGGATACAAAACAGAGGAGAGTTACAGATTCTTAGAAGATGACGGCATAGTCTATCCCGAAGCGGAGATAAATGAAAATGAAGTTCTTATAGGAAAACTCTCGCCGCCAAAATTCCTCTCGGAAGCCAGGGAAATTTCCGTGAAGACAAAAAAAGAATCCTCTGTAACAATGAGGCAGGAAGAAAAAGGAATTGTTGAATCTGTTTTCATAACGAAAGACGACGAAGGAAACAAAATCGTGCAGGTAAGAACAAGAGACATGAGAATCCCGGAGATAGGCGACAAGTTTGCAACACCTCACGGACAAAAAGGAGTTATTGGCGCGGTTGTTCCGGAAGAGGACATACCTTTTACTGCAAACGGAATTCGCCCAGACGTAATATTCAACCCACACGGTCTGCCAAGCAGAATGACCGTCGGATATTTGCTTGAATTGCTTGCCGGAAAAGTTTCATGCATCAGAGGAAGAGGTGCAAATGCAACACCTTTCTCCGGAGAAAGCAAAAAAGAACTTGAAGAAAATCTTCAAAATTTAGGATTCAGATACGACGGAAAAGAAACAATGTACAATCCAATAACAGGAGAGAAAATGACTGCGAGAATTTTCATTGGAAATCTTTACTATCTGAAATTGAAATACATGGTTGCAAACAAAATTCACGGACGCGCATCAGGAAAAATCGCGCTTCTTACAAGACAGCCAATAGAAGGAAGGTCGAGAGGGGGTGCTTTAAGATTGGGTGAAATGGAACAGCAGGCACTTGTTGCCCACGGTGCGTCGCTGTTGCTAAAAGAAAGATACGATTCAGACAAGGTAACGCTTTACGTTTGTAAACACTGTGGCGCAATTGCCGTCGAAGACAACATAAGAGAAAGAGTCTACTGTCCTATCTGCGGTTCTGAGGACAACGAACCGATAGAAGTTTCGTATGTCTTCAAATTGCTGCTTGAAGAACTCCAAGGAATGCACATAAAAACAAGTCTAAAGTTAAAAAACAAATATGAATAAAATGAAAAGCGTAGAAAAAATTAACGACGGAGAAAGCATCTTGCCCCATGGAAAAGAAGAAGCCGTGAAAGGTGTTTACCTAATAGCAGGAGAGTACACAAAAGACGGAAACGTAGAAACCGATGAGAGAATGTACAGGGCCACGGGCGATGTGAATGCAATCGCACATGCATGGGAAGACGGATTAACTAAACTTTTGGATTGGAAAAAAATAAACTAAAATGAACAACGAGAATCCATATAACACAAAGGATTATGCAGAATCTCAGAGAATTCTGAAAAGAAGATTTGAGAATATAAAAAGAGAGTTTGAATTAGGGGATGAGAGCATATTAGAAGGTAGAAGCACATTGTACCTCCTCGGATTATCACTAAAATTAAATGTTTTAAATTTAGATTAAAATGAACAAACAAGTCAGAAAAAAAGTTTCCGAAATAGGATTTTCACTTTTCAGTCCTGAACAAATCAGCAAGATTTCTGTCGCGAAAATAGTGACTCCTGAGTTGTATGACATAGACGGATATCCTGTCGACGGAGGATTGATGGATTTGAGATTGGGGGCAATAGATCCCGGAGTTAGATGCCGTACATGCGGAGGGAGATTGAAAGAATGTCTTGGACATCCGGGAAGAATAGAACTTGCACGCCCTGTGATTCACCTGAAATACATTCCTCTAATTGAAATGGGATTGAGATGCTTCTGCCATGAATGCGGAAAACTCATGCTTTCTGAAAAAGACCTCCAAAAATATCCTCCGAGCGAGCGTGTGAAAAAATCAAAGGACCAAAAGAGATGTCCTTACTGCAACGCTGCGCATGAAAAAGTAAAGCTTGACAAGCCGACAAGTTTTTACATCGGGAAAAAAAGATTGTCTCCGATAGAGGTAAGAGAAATACTTGTTAACATTCCCGACGAGGAATTAAGAAAAGTCGGAGTAAATCCCGAGGCGGCAAGACCTGAGTGGGCTGTTCTTACGCTTTTGCTTGTTCCTGCCGTGACAGTAAGACCGAGCATTATTCTTGAATCAGGGGAAAGAAGCGAAGACGATTTGACACACAAACTAAGCGACATAATCCGGGCAAATCAGCGACTTTGGGAAAATCTTAATGCCGGAGCGCCAGAAGTGATAATCACCGACTTGTGGGATTTGCTTCAATATCATATAACAACTTTTTTTGACAACTCTGTTGCAAGAATTCCTCCTGCTCGACACAGAAGCGGACAGCCGTTGAAAACAATAGAAGAAAGAATAAAGGGAAAAGAAGGAAGAATAAGAAAAAATCTGGCGGGAAAGAGAGTTAATTACTCGGCAAGAACAGTCATCTCTCCGGATCCGTCGATAGAGATAAACGAAGTTGGAGTTCCCTATGAGATAGCAAAAATTGTAACTGTTTCCGAGGTTGTAAATGACTTAAACATAGAAAAATTGAAAAAATTAATAGAGCGCGGCGAAGACTATCCCGGAGCAAACTATGTTATCAGACCCGACGGAAAAAGAAAAAAAATATCCTCTGATTTGAAGGAAGAAATCATGAATGAAATATCTCCTGGATACAGAGTTGAAAGGCATCTTCAAAACGGCGACGTGGTATTATTCAATCGTCATCCAAGCCTGCACAAGGGAAGCCTGATGGCCCACTTTGTTCGCGTGCTTCCAGGAAAAACATTCAGACTGCATTCTTCTGTAACATTTCCATACAACGCAGATTTCGACGGTGATGAAATGAACATTCACTCACCACAGACAGAAGAGGCAAGAGCAGAGGCACGCATACTTCTGGATGTAAAAGAAAATCTCATTTCTCCCAAGAACAACACAAATTTCCTCGGGCTTGACGAAGATGCAGTAACTGGAAACTATCTTCTCGGATTAAGCGAAATAAAAAACGACCGCGCAAACCAGCTTCTTTACAGTTCCGGAGTTGAAGCAACGATTTCCAAAAAGAACACGACAGGACTTGAAATTTTTTCCGAGTTCCTGCCAAAAATAAACTTTTCAAATTCCTCTTTGACAATAAAAGACGGAAAAATAACAAGAGGGAAAGTGGACAAGACAATTTTCGGCGAGGAGAACGGAGAGTTGATAATGGAATTGGACAAAACCGTAGGAAGAACGAAAACAATAAGGGCGATTCGCGATGCATTCAATCTCGGAGTGAAATACCTGTCAAACAGAGGAATCACAATTTCTCTCGAGGATCTTGACCTCAATGAAAATGCAATAGCCAAGTCAGAGGAGATAATAGAAAAGGCGAGCAGAAAAACAGAAGAGATAATCGCAGCTTTTGAGTATGGAAATTTTGAGCTTATCCCTGGAAAAAATGCCCATGAATCCAGAGAATTAAGAATACTCCAGATTCTCAACGAAGTAAGAACAAAAATCGGGGAGATTGTAAAGGAAGAATTCCCTAAAGACAATCCCGTGAATCACATGATAATCTCGGGAGGAGGGGGAAACCTTCTTAACATAACTCAAATCGCGTGTTGCGTCGGGCAGCAAGCACTTTGGGGAAAGAGAGTGGAGATCGGATACAATCAAAGAACACTTTCATTTTTCAGAAAAGGAGAGTATTCACCGATATCGCGAGGATTCATAAAAAGTTCCTTCATGCGCGGCCTGAGACCCGATGAATTTTTCTTCGGTGCAATAACAGGACGTGACTCTCTGATGGATACTGCATTAAGAACTCCAAAATCAGGATACCTTTACAGAAGATTGGCAAATGCGATTCAGGACTTGCGACTGGAATACGACGGAACAATAAGGGACAGCAACAACAACATAATTCAATTTGTTTACGGCTATGACGGCCTGGATGTTTCCAAACTCCACACAAAAGAAAAAATGGATTTCGGAGAGGCAATCGGAATAATAACAGCGCAAAGTTTTGGAGAACCTTCCACTCAAATGGCCCTGAATGTTTTCCACTTCGCAGGAGTCCAGGAAATGCAAATTACCGCAGGATTGCCGAGGATGATTGAAATCTTTGACGCCAGAAAAAAACCCAGTTCACCGCAGATGGAAATTCACTTAAGAAAAGAATTCAACAATGAAAATGATGCAAGAACATTCGCGGAAAAAATAAAGGAAACGAAGGTGGAAGAAATCGCCTCCGAGATAAAAATAAATTTCAACAACAAGAACATTGAAATAAAAACAGACAAGCAGGGATTAAGGCAAGCGCATGTAGGCACAAAAAAAGTTGTTGGAATGCTCGGCGATTTGGGTTACAAGGTAAGTGAACGCGCCGATTCGATAATAATAAACGCGTCAGATTACAATTTCAGAGAGATATACAAACTAAAGGAAAAAATAAAGAAAACAATATTCTCCGGAATAAAAGGAGTTGAACAGGTGATGGTTCTGAAAAACGAGAAAGATTACCTAATTGTCACGCTCGGAACAAACTTAAGGAAAATCGTTGAGCTCAAAGAGATAAATCCCGAGAGAACAATTTCAAATAATTTGCATGAAGTTGCGGAAGTCTTCGGAATAGAGGTTGCGCGACAAATGATCGTCGAGGAAATAAAAAAAGTCCTCAACACGCAAGGACTGGACATTGACTGGAGGCACCTGGAACTTATTTCAGACGCAATGACAAACACCGGAGAAATAAAAGGAATAACAAGAATGGGAATAATCGCACAAAAATCATCGATATTGGCGAGGGCAACTTTCGAAACGCCGGTAAAACAATTTGTGAACGCGTCGATAAAAGGCAGTAAGGACAGTTTAGCCAGCGTCATCGAGAACATAATTTTAAACCAACCGGTTCCCGTTGGAACAGGCCTGCCGGGATTGATGGTAAAAGTCGTCGGAAAACTTGTGAAAAAGGATTCTGAAAAAATCACTGCCGAAGAAAAAATTGTAAGGAAAGTCACGGAATGAAATCTAAAGAGAAGTGTGATAAAAATTAATAAGTTACATAAAAAATAATGGGAGAGATAATCAGTTTGGATGATAAAATAATTTATGTTAACACTTGGAAAGTC
>Ga0209541_10009174_pt1 | contig 16081 bp, 17 predicted proteins | sample RifCSPlowO2_01_FD_184027 | JGI IMG/M metagenome (GOLD analysis project Ga0209541, IMG submission 184027) | Groundwater microbial communities from Rifle, Colorado - Rifle CSP2_plank lowO2_0.1 (SPAdes) (version 2) | ecosystem: Environmental > Aquatic > Deep subsurface > Groundwater | place...
TTCCTCAGATAGATTCCTGCAGGGTTTATAAGCCTTTGAAGCTCATTCAAGTAGCTCCCGCTGCTCATCTGGCCGGCGTGAAATCTCGGCTCTAAATTTGCAGCTATGTAGGCTTCCTTAAAATCTTCAGGGCTTTTGCCGTCTGCTGACAGCTTTGCGGCTTCCCTGAAAAACGTGCTATAATCCAATTCAAGGAGCACTGCGCCTATGTCAAACAACGCTAGTGTTTTGCTCCTCTGCTGCTTTTGCTCGTCCGCAACAACGCCCCCAAGATTCATATTAACTTAATAGTGGTAACTTATATAAAAACCTTTCTGGCATCTGACGGCTATTTCACTTTCCTCACGTCATCTGCGCTGTGTATGTGCAGTTCCTTTTCTGCAGAGACGTGGCCTGACAGCAGGCCCCTGCTGGCAAGCAGCGGGAAAACATCGTATTCAAGGCTTCCTTCGGTGTAGTTGAAAATGTCAGGGCTTGCCGCGAATATCGCCGAAAAAACAAGGTAAACGTCTGTCTTCCTGGGCTTCTGCTTGAACTCCAGTATCTTGTCCCCTTCCATTGCCACCGTGCCTTTCTCGCTCGGGTTTGCTGCTGTGGTAAGCATTAAGGTGGCTACTGAATTCTGCTTCATGTGCTTGCCCCATAAAGCTTCCAGGTTTATTTTCTCAAAAAGAACGTGCCCGTAAACTACGAGAAAGTCGTTGTTTATCTTTCCCTTTGCAAGCTTCAGCGAGTCAGCGCTTCCCTTGCTTTCCTTTTCCTCTACGTAGTTGACCTTGACGCTGTAATCGCTGCCGTCTTTTACAACGTCAAAAACTTTGGTCAGGACGTTTTTCCTCGCTATGACATAAATCTCCTTGAAGCCGTTCTCACGCAGTTTCTTGATTGAGCGCTCTATCACTGTGGAGCTTTTTATTCTGGCTGTAATCCTGTATTCGCCCCGGGATATTTCCAGCCTTGACTCCTCCCCTCCGCTAAGAATCACTGCTGTCTTGTTCTCGCCAAGGGCATTTTTCGCAAGAAACTCAAGCGCCTGCGAGCGGTTTCTTATGATTATGTTGTCTATCATCCCGTCTACGGCCTTCAGGATGTTCTCGTCAAGAGTTACACTGATTTTGCGTTTCATGATTGCTTCTCCCCTTTAGCTGCCACGCCCTTGCTGCGCAAGGCTTATTTTCCCCCTCTCTAACTGGTTAAGGGGGAGAAAATAAATTCAGCTAAGCTGAATCGTGGCAGCTCCGGAAAGTGTTATACACCAATAATATATAAACTTATCGGATAAGGTAGGATAATGGTAAGATATTTATATTGACCGTTTATATTCTGTCTCGCCATGAAAATCTCTGTTGTTGGAACCGGTTATGTCGGGCTGGTCACAGGCGCCTGCCTTGCCAACCTTGGAAATGACGTTATTTGTGTTGACATCGACGATGAGCGCATCTCCAATCTGAGGAGAGGCGTCATGCCCTTTTTTGAGCCTGGGCTTCGCGAAATTGTGGAGACTAACACTGCTCAGAAACGGCTTATGTTCACAACTGATTCGCAGCTGGCTATTGAGAATTCGGAGATTATTTTCATAGCTGTCGGCACGCCTTCTGATAGTGATGGAAAGGCAGATTTGTCTGCCGTATTTCAGGTTGCGGATGACATAGCGAGGTTCATTAACGGCTACAAGGTTGTTGTTATGAAGAGCACAGTTCCCGTTGGCACTTCTCACAAGCTTAAGGAGCGCTTAAAAGAAAAGATGAAGCAAAAGCATGAGTTTGACGTTGTTTCCAACCCCGAGTTTTTGCGCGAGGGCGAGGCTGTCCAGGACTTCATGGTTCCTGACAGGATTGTTATCGGCGCAGACAATGGCAAGGCAAAGGAAACCATGAATTCGCTTTACAAGGCGATTGAAAGAACCGGCAGGCCTATTTTCTTTACGGATGTTAAGACGTCAGAGCTTATAAAGTATGCAAGCAACGCCATGCTCGCCTCGCGCATTTCTTTCATGAATGAGCTTTCGCATTTGTGCGAGAGGGTCGGGGCGGATGTCAAGATGGTTGCCCGCGGGGTTGGCTTGGATAACAGGATTGGCCCGAGGTTTTTGCAGGCTGGCGCCGGTTACGGGGGAAGCTGCTTTCCGAAGGATCTCAGGGCTTTAACACAGATCTTTAAAGAGCATGGTTGCAATGCTGACATGCTTAATGCCATCGAATCTGTTAATGAAAGGCAGAAGCTTTCGCTTATTCCAAAAGTTAAGAAGCTTGTTCCTGACTTGAATGGCAAAAAAATAGCTGTTTGGGGTTTGTCCTTCAAGCCGAAAACGGATGACATGAGGGAAGCCCCTTCAATCACCGTTATTAATGAGCTGCAGAAGCTGGGGGCGGTGATTACCGCTTTTGACCCTGTCGCTGAGCAGACAGCCAAGAAGGTTGTTAAGGGCGTGGCTTTCTCGGAGACCCCCTTGGGCGCTTTGGAAAATGCGCACGCCCTTGTTATTGCGACTGAATGGGATTTGTTCCGTGAGTTGGACAAGGAAAAGATGAAGGCGCTGATGGCAGTTCCTAACATTATTGACGGCAGGAACATTTACGAGCCTGAGGATTTGAAGTCTAGGGGTTTCAATTATATCGGGGTGGGGCGATGAAAGCTGTTCTGACTTGCGCTGGTTATGCATCACGGCTTTGGCCTTTGACAAAGGAGACTCCAAAGCCCCTGCTTGAAGTAAATGGCAGGCCGATTGTTGAGCACATTATAGACAAGGTTGTTGAGATTCCCGAAGTTGATGGAATTTACATTGTTACCAATGATAAGTTTTACAAAAATTTTGAGAAGTGGCTTCAGGGCAAATCCTTTAAGGTGCCTGTTGAGATTCTGAATGACGGCACTGCAAGCAATGACGACCGGCTTGGTCAGGTTGGCGATATACAGTTCGTCATTGAGAAGGGGGGCATTAACGATGACGTTCTTGTTGTTGCCGGCGACAACATTTTTGATTTCTCCCTGGTTCCCGCTTTTAATGTTTTCAAAAGCGCTTCAAATATAATAAATCCGCTGTGGGAGTCAAAGTCCTACAAGGCTGCCCGCGAGTCCGGCTCTGTCGTTTTGAACGATGACAACTCCTTTTCAGAGTTTATGGAAAAGGCCTCCAATCCGAAGTCAACGCTGCTTTCCTTGGGAATTTACTTTTTTCCGCAGAAAAAACTGGAGTTGATTAAGCGTTACATTGATGAAAAGAACAATGCTGACAAGATGGGATACTTCCTTGCATGGCTGATGAATCTGGAAAAGGTTTACGGCCACGTTTATTTTGAGAGGTGGTTTGACATTGGCTGGATTGAGGCTCTGGAAGAGGCGAGGCAGGGGTTTGGAGAATGAAAACAGCCCTTATCACCGGCGGCGCAGGATTCATCGGGTGCCATTTGTGCAGGTTCCTGCTTGAAAAAGGTTACAGAATAATTTGCGTTGATAACTTTCTTACCGGCGACAGGGCTAATATTGAAGGCTTTAAATCAAATCCGAATTTCAAATTGATTGTCCACGACATATCGCTTCCTTTAGAGCTGAAAGAAGATGTTGATTACGTTTTGCACTTCGCGAGTCCTGCTTCTCCTGTTGATTATGCCCAGCTTCCCATCCAGACACTGAAGGTTGGCGCTTTGGGAACCCATAATGCCCTGGGGATTGCCCGCTCCAAGAAGGCTGTTTTCATGCTTGCCTCAACGTCTGAGGTTTACGGCGACCCCAAAGTTCATCCGCAGCCTGAGAGCTATTGGGGAAATGTTAATGCCATTGGACCTCGCGGAGTGTACGACGAGGCGAAGCGTTATGCTGAAGCCCTTACTGTCGCTTACCACAGGGTGCATAATACGGATGCAAAGATTGCCCGCATTTTCAACACTTACGGTCCCCAGATGAGGAAAAAGGACGGCAGGGCTGTTCCCAATTTCATAACGCAGGCTCTTGCAAACAGGCCGATTACTGTTTACGGCGACGGCTCGCAGACCAGAAGCTTTTGTTATATTTCCGACATGATTGAAGGCATTTACAAACTGATGCTGTTGGATGTTAACGAGCCCGTCAATATCGGGAACCCGGATGAGTTCACTATTCTTGATTTGGCTGAAAAAATTATTGAATTAACCGGCTCTAAAAGCAGGATAGTTTTCAGGCCTTTGCCTGCGGACGACCCTAAGACAAGGTGCCCTGACATAAGCAGGGCAAAACAGCTCCTCAAATGGGAGCCCGAGGTTGGCGTTGACGAGGGCTTGAAGAAGACCATTGAGTGGTTTAGCTCCTGAATACCCAGTGCTTGTTAAACCAGAAGTTGACAAGGGACAGGAGTCCGCTGACAAAAAAGATGCTTGCCAAGTAATGCAGTGTTTTTACCTCTCCTTGGAAGATTCTTGCCAATGTTTCTGAGCTGGCATATACCAACAGCCAGTTTACTATGGTCATAATAGCAACAAGCATTATGAACTTCAGGAAGCGGGTTTTCCATTTGCTCGGCTTGTTAAAGGTTATCCTTCGGTGGTATAGGAACTTGAAAATGGTTCCAACAGCAAGCCCAAACGCATAAGAGAGCGCATACCAGAGGCTGAAAACTTCTGTCAGCATAGTCGTGGTAAGGATTGTAAGAAGAAAGCCTATTCCTCCTCCCATAAGGAAAATGAGGTATCTTTTCATTTCTCTCACGATTTTCTCCAAATAACTACGAAGGTGGGTGTTAAAAAATTAAGGCTTCTCCCGATGGTTGCTTTGTAAATCGCATACGGGAAGTAGCCGAGTATTTTTGCGTCCTGGAAGAGGCTTTTCACGTCTTTTTCCCCAAAAAAGTGTTTGTGGTCGGGGTTCTGTATTTTTTTCGGCTTAAAGCCCGCCAGGGATAGTATTCTGTAAAACCAGCACCTGCTGTTCGGGGTTGTAACCAAAAGCAATCCGCCGGGTTTCAGGACTCGCTTCATTTCCTTAACGGATTTTCCGGGGTTTTCAAGGTGTTCAATGACCTCGCTGCACCAGACGAGGTTAAAGCTGTTTGTTTTGAATGGCAGTTTCTTATTGCAGTCAACTATCAGGCATTTTTCGTAATTTTTTTCTATGTCGATGCTTGTTACCTTGTAGCCCTTTTTCTCAAGCCATTTTGACTGTGTCCCTTCCCTGCAGCCTAAGTCAAGTGCAGTTTGCCCTTCTTTTGCTTGTGGAACAAGGCTTCGCGCTATAATCTTCCCTTTGGTTTTTGAGCGCATACCCTCCTGTCCCAAGTCTATTGGGAGGTTTCGCAGAATATTGAATAGTTTCATCTTAAACGGAGTCAGAGCATTCTCTTGATTGAGTAAGGCGGCTTTCCCTTGTAGTGCGTTTTTATCAGTATGTCTGCTATAAAGCCGAAAAGAACGAACTGAGTTCCAAGGACAACGAGTAGCACTGCCAGCAAAAGCATTGGCCTGTTTGCCAGCTGCTCCCCCCTGAATATTTTAAGGAATGTTAAGTGTAGCCCCATGATAACGCCAAGCAGGCTGAAAAACATGCCCAATCCCCCGAAGAGGTGTATCGGCCTGGTTGAGTATTGCATCCAGAACTTTACCACAAGCAAGTCCAGGAAGCCCTTCAGAAGGCGCTTGAAGTTGTATTTTGTTTTTCCTGAATGGCGCGGGCGGTGCCTGACAACAGCTTCCGTAACCTTAAAGCCCTTCCACATAAGCAGTGCAGGGATGAAGCGGTGCATTTCCCCGTAAAGGTCAAGCTCCTCCACTGCTTCCTTCCGGATGGCTTTCAGCGTGCACCCTGAGTCGTGTATGCGCTCGCCTGTAAGCGCCTTTCGCATGGCGTTCGCCAGCCTTGAAAAAAGGCGTTTTGGCAATGCGTCTTTTCTGTCTTTGCGCCATCCGACAACGGCATCTGAATTGTTAAGCCCTGAAAGAAGCCTTGGTATGTCTGCAGGGTCGTTTTGCATGTCCGAATCCATCGGAATGATAATCTTTCCGTTGGCATTCTTAAAGCCTGCATCAAGGGCTGCGGTTTGCCCGAAGTTTTTCCTGAACTGTATTAGGCGGATGTTCCTGTTTTTTTCATGGAGGAGTGCGATTTTCTCGGCAGTGGCATCAGTGCTGCCGTCGTCAATAAAAATTATTTCGTAAGGCTTTCCGTATGAATTAAGAACGCCTATGAGCTCCTGAGTGAGGGGCTGGATGTTATCCTGTTCGTTATACGCCGGGATTACAACAGAGAGCTCGGTTGCCATCTTGCAACGGTGTCTTGGGAGAGTATTTAAATTTTTGGAATGCGTGAGCTGTAAAGTTAGCGACTGGTATAACATCGGACTTATGGGAAGTTGACGAAATATTGGAACTTCATGGTCAACTTCCTAATAATCAAGTTGAGTCCGGTAGCAACAATGGATGCAATCAAGTTCCTCTATTTACTCAACTTGATATAACTGAAGTTTGCGAATGACCTCTGAGAATTCCCTCGTGAGCGGAGGTTGCCCAGGAACAATAGAATTTGGAGCCCAAAAACCAAAAGGTTTATATATAAAATATGTTTTAATATTAAAATATATTGTAGGTGATAAAAATGGAAGTTGCTATGACTAGGATATCTCAGAATGGGCAGATTGTAATACCATCTGAAATAAGGAAAGATGCAGGCATAAAGCCATCAACTAAGTTTATTGTATTTAATGAAGGTGGGAATATTATGTTAAAGCAAGTTAAAAAAGAAGCTTTAAGAGAAGATATGGTATTAATAGATAAAATTAAGAGAAGCGAAGAACAAATTAAGAAAGGCAGAGTAGTTAAAATAGATACTAAAATGAGTGATGAAGATATAGACGATTTGTTGATGGCTTAAAATGCAGATAATATTTTCTGAAGAATTTAAGAAAGAATTCAGAAAGATTAAAGATAAGCCTACGAGATTGAAACTCATTAAAAATATTAGGAAACTGGGCGAACTTCCAGAATCAGGAAAACCATTGCAGTATCAGCTAAAAGGGCATCGAAGTATAAGAATTCCCCCTTATAGGATAATTTACAGATTAGAAAAAGATAGTATCATAATAAATTGTTTTGATCACCGAAAGGATGTTTACAAATGAACCAATTTGATAAACAAACAATTAATATTAATGTAAATAGTTTACCCTTACTAAAAAGTCTTATCACTGATAATTGGATTAATGAAGAATCAGGAAAAAATAAACCATCAGCTTTAATCTGGTTGATAAAACACAGAGAACCAAAGTTACAGCATTTAGAAAGTAACTTAAATGATTTGGGTGCAGATGAAATTAATCCGCATAAGAAACATATACTTGAATATCTTAAAGGAGGAGTTGCGCAAGTATACGGAATAATATCAGAAATTGATGTTTGGGCTTATTTAAAGAAGATTAATATTCCTTATGTTTGTTATCAGCCAAAAATAGATGGTTTTGATAAAAACCCTGATTTCTTGATAAAACTAGACCAAGAGGATATTATAGTAGAGGTAGCTGTATTAAATGAAGATAAACATGTAACAGATAAGATTACTGCAATGTTAGAAGAATTTAAATCGGGAAATAAATTAAGCGGGCATTTTGTAGTCAATGAGGTAACACAAAATAGTGATTGTTATAGACTGTATGATTTATTAAAAGGAAAAACACGGCAATTGAGAAAAGGATTTAAGAATATTCTTATTATAAATACATTATTTGCTGATGTGTCTAGCCTTCGAAATGCTATAAAGGGTTATTGCCAAATTGAAAAAGATGGCCGGCAAATTGGATACATAGATGGGAATAGAAGGGAAAAAGGATTCTTTGAGCAAAAAGAAGTTTATAGAAGAGTGAACCTAATAGTTGGATACACCCACCTTATTAATAATCGTTCTAATCGTTCTCTTTATTTCCATGACAATCCAGATATACCTTTTACGCAAAAAGAAAATGAAATCATTAGCCAAATATTTTCTGAGGCAGATTGATAATGCTATGAATGGAAATAATGCAGTTGAAGTAATAAAATGACTAACCAAAATAATGCTCTAGTAGTATTTTAAGGCAAAAAAATCAGAAGAACTTGGTTTAATGATGGATGGTGGTTCTCAGTAGTAGACATTGTAGAAGCATTGACAGAAAGCGGAAGGGCAAGAAAGTAATGCTCTGACCTGAAAACAAGGCTTACTGAAGAGGGTTTTGAGTTGTCCGCAAAAATCGGACTTAACTGAAGTTTGCGAATGACCTCTGAGAATTCCCGTTTTCTAGGAAACTTAAATTTTATTGCGTTGAACGTATGCGATCGCTGTTAATCTCTCCCGAATACTTGCAGGGACTAAAATTTAGTGCAACGATGCCGAAGGCAAAAATTTCGGGTTAAAGCGAACTTTAGGACGGCGGGACAGCCGTTTTTATTATTTTTTAAAGATTGTCACCGAATTGCATGAATTTCTGCGAAGCAGAGTAGCTGTCCGAAGGACTGAAAAGTTGAGGGGCAGAAATAGTAAGTTTTATATATTTGAACATATTATACATATTTACACATAATTGGAGGTAAAGAACATGACAACTATGACTTTAGCAGTTCCATCAGAACTGAAACATAAAATGGAAACATTCCCAGAGATGAATTGGTCTGAGATAGCCAGGCAAGCATTTATGCAAAGAATAAAGGATTTGGAATTTTTGAAAAAATTCAAGTCCGATAGTACTCTGACTGAGGAAGATGCATTAAGATTAGGAAGAGAACTAAACAAAAATCTAGCTAAAAGATACAAAAAGGCTTAATCATGGATTTAGTGATAGATTCAAATGTTCTTTTTGCAGCTTTGCTGAAAGAAAGCGGAACATCAGACATTCTGTTTAAGCATAAACTCTATGCACCTGAATTTATTTTTGAGGAATTCAGAAAATACAAGGACTATCTGGAAGGAAAGACCAAAAGGAATGAGGAAAATTTTAACGACCTTTTTGATTTGTTTGAACGAAATGTTATGCTAATGCCAAAAAAAGAAATTGAGCCTTTCATCGAAAAAGCCGAAAAGATTTCTCCAGACCCAAAAGATGTCCCATATTTGGCTCTTGCCCTAAAATTAAGATGCAATTTGTGGAGCAATGATAGGGATTTGAAAGAAAAGCAAAATACAATTCGGGTTTATTCTACGGAAGAATTGGTTAAGATGGATTGATTTTGTAAATGTCCGAAGGACTGTAAAGTTAGTGAGCAGTCGTTTTATTATTTTGTTGAACGTTTGGTTTCTTTGTCTATCTCTTTTACAGCATCTTTTAATAATTTTTCATGCTTATCCTTTATCAGACCAACTATATCTCTTATAGTCATTCCACCAACAAAAGCGAATAGTATAGAAGCAACTCCAAAAGCCCAAGGTATCCATCTTTCCATAAACTCTTTTTCCCAATCCAAAAACCAGTTGAAAATTTAAAACTGAGGTATATACCTACGCAGAATAAAATAAACATCCAAAAACCGTATGGTGAAAAATCAATATTGCCTGTTAAATTGTAATCTTTTAATTCATAATGTATATCTCTTTTCTTTTTACTATATTTAGCCATTTCTGTCAGTTTAATATTTCCTTTAAATCTACCTAAGAAAGAACATGTTTTTCCACCGCATTTAATATTAAACGGATTCCATTTATTTGTGATAATATCTGAATGAGCAATACCTCCACCCAAGTCTCCTTCCATTGTTACTCCGACTCCTGTGGTTTTTGCTTCTCCAGTCTTTTCTTTTGTCTGAGAACAAGAAAAGCTATTATTGGTTAGGAATTCTCTTAATTTTTCTAGAAAAGTATCAGTGGGAAGAGAAGAACCGGTAATTTTATTAGTAAATTCGTATTTTGGCTTATTCTTACTATCCATAATTTTAAAATATTGAATAGGTGTTAAAATATTTCGAATTGAAAACCGCCCCATTATCGTAAAGCCCCTGAAATTATTGAACTTAACGTATCGCATGCGTGTTATGCTCTCCGTTAGGAATAAAATTTAGTGCAACGATGCCGAAGGCAAAAATTTCGAGTTCAGAATTCGGGCGTTACTTCTTTTCAACGATGCAACCAAGATTTTCAAGTTTCTTTATTGCTTTTGTTACGTCTTTTTCTTTCACAAGAATATGGTCTGTTGAATAGGCAGAAATGGCAAAAATAGATATTTTTTCATCTGCGAGGGCTTGAGAAACTTTTGCCATAAATCCTACCAATCCAAATGGTAAAACCATATCAAAAGTTAATATCTTCCAATCTCTTTCAATTTCAATTGCGTCTTTCTCATTGAATTTGGATTGGTCAATAATTACAGTTGTTTCATTCTTATCAATGATATTAGCAAAAGCATTGAGATATGTTTTCTTTGATTTCACAACGGCAAAAGTTTCTTTCCAAACATACACTTTGCCATTTCTGAAGTAATCTTCTGGTTTCATATTTAACTTGAAAATCTTTAAAGATATAAATGTAACGCTTCAAACCTGAATTCTGAATTGAGCATAACACCCATTAAGCGAGATAAATATTCGCTTAATGGCGTTGATTAGGGTAAAAAACGATATTTAATATGCTTTCGAGTTTGTAGGTTCGTAGATACTTTATCGGAAAGAAAAACATATTTATACCCTGCTGAAACCCTGCTGGTTATGGAAACAGCTCTTGTAACCGGCGGTGCGGGCTTTATAGGCTCTCACTTATGCGAGGAACTTCTGGGCAGGGGGATGAAAGTAGTGTGCTTTGATAATTTTGAGGAAAACTATCCTAAATCCGTAAAGGAAGCCAACATAAGAGGGCTGTTGGACGATAAGAATTTTGTTTTGGTGGAGGGTGACGTAAGGAAAAAAGAAGATGTTAGTGGTGTATTTCGGCAGCATAAGATAAATTATGTTTTTCATATAGCTGCAAAAACAGGGGTTAGGCCTTCTGTTAATGACCCGGTATCTTATTTTGGCACAAATGTTAACGGCACAATAAATGTTCTTGACGCGTGCGTCAAAAGCAAAGTAAAAAAGTTTGTGTTTGCATCCTCGTCAAGCGTTTACGGCTCTGCGAGGATTCCATTTTCGGAAAGCGGCTTGACTGTTCCTGATTCGCCTTATGGCGTCAGCAAGCTTGCAGCAGAGCATATCTGCAGGATTTACCATAACCTTTACGGTATTAAGTCTGTTTGTCTGAGGTTCTTTACAGTTTACGGGCCTCGTGGAAGGCCTGACATGGCTCCTTATATTTTTACAGACAGAATCAGCAGGCAGCTGCCTGTCAGGGTTTTTGGCGATGGCTCTAGCATGCGGGACTACACTTATGTTAAGGATGCTGTTGCCGGCTTGGTAAAGGCAATGGAAGCTGATATGGGTTTTGAGGTGATTAACATTGGCAGTTCAAAGCCGCTTAAGCTTGTTGATTTTATAGGTGTTATAGAGAAGCTTCTTGGGAAGAAAGCAGATGTTGCTGTTGAAGGCGAGCAGCCCGGCGATATGAAAGCGACTTATGCGGACATAAGCAAGGCTTCCCTTCTTATTGGCTTTAAGCCTTCGGTTTCTGTTGAGCAGGGAATGGAAGAATTCGTAAAGTGGTATAGGGAAAGCAGTTCCTTAGTTGTTTAATCACAATAACCGCAGCAGTTAGTGGCTAACGCTGCTCATTGCGTAATGTTGTAAACGAATATTGTGTGCCCTATGACTTCTGTTGGCTCGTATTCTTTAAGCCAGTCGTAGCATGAGCTGTTAAGCATAAAAGCCCCTTCCCTGTTGGTTATGCTGACGGCTATGATGCCTTCTGTCCTGCCGCAGTTTTCAGTGTAATTGGCATTCAAGTCATTTTTTGAATGTGCGAACCCAGGCGCCCATGCCTGGAAAAACGGTGAGGGCAGGTATTCATAGTCAAGATAGGCTGCGGGGTCGGTTGTCCCGAAATAGCTGAGTTTTATGTCCAGGTTATTTTCTTTCACATAAGTGGAAAGGGCTTTCAGGTCCTGTCCCATGTCGAGGTTTGCTCCAAGAAAGTATTTGTAGCCCTCGTCATCGTCAACATACTCGTTGAAGTATGAGATGTAGTGTGGGAATGCTGATAATGATGCTATGACATACCAGGCGGCAAGTCCGTATACAAGCCATTGCATCGGCTTTTTTGATAGTGCTGTTCTTCCAACAAAGACAAACAGGAAAAGGAAAACCGGAAGTATGTGCTGTATGCCTGAGCCAATGTTTATTATCACGGCAAAAGCAGCGTAGTATGTCAGTGCAGGGACAAGCAGGAACAGGGTGTCGTTTTGGTAGCTTTTCCTGTTGATTAAAAGCATTGAAATGCTGAGCAAAAGCAGGATAATGAATGCCGCTGGAACCTTGACGAGGAACTCTATGATGTGGAAGTACCAGACGCCGCCTTCGTAAGTGTTGCCTAAAAGGAAGGATGGCTTTGAGCCTGTTGCTGACGTAAATATTTGCTGGGAAACTCCCACAAAGAGTGATGGGAAAGGCAAAGGCATTTTTTCAATCAGGAAGGATGCCGTGTTCTCAAACTTTGCAGGAACGTTTTCGTAAACCAAGTCTGTGTAGCGCTCAGGAGCCCCGCTTGAGTAGCTTCCTGTGTCAAACCCGTAAACAGCCCAGACAACGAGGAACGCAATACCGGCTATTATTGTTATGCTTGCTATAAATGAGGCTTCTCTGTTGCGCAGTATTTTTGGCAAATGCCTTTTCAGCCTGGAAAAGCTGTAGGGTTTTCCTGAAAGGAACCAGAAAACTGCTATGCAGAGGTATATTGGTAAGAACAAAACGGCAGTGAATTTTGACGATACGGCAAGGCCGAAGAAAAGCCCTGTAAGAAGCAGGTTGAGCGTGTTTGGCTTTCTCATAAGCCGCCAGAGAAAGTAAACGCTGGTGAATGCAAAGGCTGCAGCAGAAAAGTCAGTCATTATCAGCGCAGACCATCCGAGCACTGCTGGGCTAAAGGAGTAAAGGAGGAGTGAAAGAACGCCTGCCTTCCTTCCGTAAAGCTGCTTTGACCAGAGGTAAACTACAAGCCCTGTAAGTGCAGCCAGCGCTGTGAATGGGAGTCTTCCTAGAAATGTTAAAAGCTGGCTGTTAAGTCCTGAGTTGTATAGAAGTTCCTGCGCGCAGCCGTAATAAAGAAAGTTTTTGCAGTAATCGTTTTCAAAAGGGAAGTCTGCTCCTGAAAAAAGCAGCGGTGCCGCAGCCAGCTTGTAAGTGAGGGGCGGGTGGCCAGGCCCAAGGCGGTAATCGTTTGTCAGCAGAAAGTAATAGCCTGTTGAGAGGTGGTTGTTTTCCTCGAAGGTGGCTGAGTTTTGCGCTGAAACGTTTAGAAGAATGGCAGAAAAAATCGCCAAAACAAGCACAGCTGCAGCGTCAAGCTTTTGCATATGCCGCAGTTAATCTGGCATTATTATAAAAGTTTTGTTAGTGTCGCCTCCTTCTCGTATGCCTTTTTAGCCTTTCAAACACTTCTTCCCCTGAAAGGCTTGAGTGGTGCCTTCTGATTTCGTCAAGGTCTCCTGTGGTGTGCCTTCTTTCAGGAGGTGTTGGCCTGTATATCGGCTCTGGCCTGTATTTGCGCTCTTGCTTGGGTTCTTGAACGGCTCTTGGCGGTTCGTAATGGGATGCCCTTCTTTCCTGTTCCCTTTTTGTTTCCAGCACAGGGCCTGTAAGCTTTCTGTAATAAAAGTAAGCTATTGCTGCAAATATTGCAAGGAACAAAAGCATCCATGCAAAGAATGTCAGCAGCCTGCTTTTCTTTAGCTTTGACCCTGCATCGTTTGGATCTGTTCCTTTTTCAACCTCTTCTGCGTCGTCATACCCGTCCCTGTCGCTGTCAGCCATCAGCGGGTTTGTTTTCAGGTGTGATTCTTTAAGGTTTGAAAGCGTGTCGCCGTCGTTGTCAAGCAGTGCGTCGCCAGGGCTCATGAAATTAAGGCCGTAGCTCTTCTCCCACTCATCTGCCATGCCGTCGTTATCGCTGTCGTCATCGCATGAGTCTCCAAAGCCGTCTTTGTCAGTGTCTTCCTGTTTTGGATTGTAAGCCCGCTGGCAGTTGTCTTTATCGTCAACTACTGAATCATAATCCCCGTCATTCATGGCAGCGCACTTTCCGTCTATGCCGCAAGTTCTGCTTCTGCAGTCTTCGTCACCAGAGCATTTTTTGCCTAGCTGGCATTTTATGGATTTCAGTTCAGCGCAAACCCCTCCGCAGTCCACGTCTGTTTCTTTTGGGTCAAGCACCCCGTTGTAGCACGGGCCTTTTGAGATGCATATATCTTCTGCGCATATGCCGCTTTCGCAGTCAATGCTTTCTTTGCACTTATCCCCTTCAAGGCAGGCCTCGCAGCTTCCTCCGCAGTCCACGTCTGTTTCGTCCTGGTTTTTTACGCCGTCATCGCAGCTTCCCTTTGCGCATTTTCCCTCTGAGCAGTATCCGCTTGAGCAGTCGTCAGTGATTTCACAGCTTTCTTTCAGTAAGCATTTTCTTGCGCAGCTTCCTCCGCAGTCCACGTCTGTTTCGTCCCCGTCTTTTACTTCGTTCTTGCAGGCCTGCTCTGCGTTCAGGCTTATGTCAACCCTTACCCCGTCGCTTTCCTTTGTCTCGCTCCATAGCCCTGCGTTGTTTCGCGCCTTAACCCTGAAAACATACTCCCTTCCGTCCTGCAGCTCAAGGTCTCTTGCGGTTACTTCGTCAGATGTTGTTGTGCTCCAGTTTACTACCGTCATGCTCCCCGAGATTATTGAGTAATTGTAGTCTTTAATGCCTGATTCGTTGTCTTTTGCTTCCCACCTTGCTTTTAGCCTGTTTGTGTAGTATGTGTAGCCGTCAGGCGCATCGTCAAGTTTCTGGTCGTCATCCACAAGCAAAACTGCCGGTTTTGTCTTGTCTATCGTGAATGTTGTTTGTGCTGTGCGTTCTTTAGGGCCTTCAAACACGCACTTGAAATAATAAGTGTGGCTTCCTTCATCCAGCTGCAATGTTGTTTCGTGCAGTGTTCCCTGGACATTGAAATTTCCCGACTCCCTTGTTGGAGGCGATTCGCTTCCGTATTTGCAAATGCTGTTTTTGTTTGTGGTTATGGAAATGACGACGTTCTCCTCACCCTTGTAAGAGCCGTCTTTTGGCGTAAAGTCAATTATTTCCGGCTCTGTGCTTGTGTTGACTTTGAAACTGATTTTTGCAAGGGTCGTTTTCCTTCCTGATAAGTCGCGGCACATCACGTTGAAAGTGTAGTCAGTGTTGTCGCTAAGGCGTGTAAGGGGCTTTTCGTGTGAGTTTTTGTAGTTGTTTTTGTCGCTGTCGCTTCCGATAAAAAAATTGGCCATGCTGTCATACTCTTCAAAAGTTTGGTCGTATTTGCAGCTTGTATTCTCGCCTGTTTTTACACTGAGTGTTGTTTCAAGCGGGGATTGCAGAACCTTTTCAGGCTCTGCAACAGCATTTAGAATTGAAGGCTCTGTGTTGTCCGCTTTTAGTTTGATATCCGACGCTTCAGTTCCGGACGAGCAGTTAATGAAGTAGTTGTATTCTGTTCCAAACGCAGGCAGTGTGATGCCTTCTATTGTGTGAAGAGTGTTTCCTGTTGTGGTGACTTCATCCATTTCATTGAACGGTTTTGCAAAGGTGGTGCTGAACCTGCACGATACGCTTGAGTCTGTATTCAGTTCAAGGTCAAAAGTGAGTTCCTGTGCTACTCCGAATTCCGGGGAGGTTATTGAGATTGCGGCAATTGCCGGCTTTACTGTTGCAAAAAACAGCAGCATTGACAGGACTGCCATTAACCTCTTTTTCATAACCGCAAAACCGTTTTATAACTATTTAAATGTTGCTGAAGACCCGGCGCTGTCCCGAATCCTTGTTCCTGCTGCCTTCTCTGCACACATTTTACTTTCCCCCTCCTCTGCAGAGCAAGGAGTAGGAAAGTAAAGAAGGAGAGCTACAAAAGGTGCAAGCAAAGTCTCAGGACAGAACCCCGCCAATGGGCGTTGTCCTAAAAGAGCTTTCTCACATGTTCTCGCATGTTTATCGCTTCCTTTCTACTTTCTCCCTCCTGCTCTGCCGTATGTGAGCCATAGAGTGGTCATAGAAGTTTTGGAGAACAGGTTTGAGG